>Ga0224742_10309_pt1 | contig 12557 bp, 9 predicted proteins | sample LIM_E_Water_Neg_FD_161631 | JGI IMG/M metagenome (GOLD analysis project Ga0224742, IMG submission 161631) | Enriched cells from gastrointestinal tract of the lab mouse from Pacific Northwest National Laboratory (PNNL), Richland, Washington... | ecosystem: Host-associated > Mammals > Digestive...
AGGCAATCTGCAAAAAACTGGGACAGGCCGGCCGGCTGATTGGAACTGACCAGGACGGCGCGGCGATTGAAGCGGCAAAAGCAAGACTGGCGCCGTATGAAAAACAGGTTACGGTTGTCAGGGATAATTATCAGGCAATGCCGGAAGTATTAAAAGAACTAAAGATAGAAAAAGCCGACGGTATCGTGCTTGATCTCGGAGTATCTTCTTTTCAGCTGGATACAAAAGAACGAGGATTTTCTTACCGGATGGAGGACGCGCCGCTGGATATGCGGATGGATGACCGACAGAAGCTGACGGCCCGAGATATTATAAATACATACGGCGAAACGGAACTGTTCCGCATGATACGGGATTACGGGGAAGAGAGATTTGCGAAAAATATTGCCAGGAGCATTGTCCAGGCAAGGGAAAAGGGCGAAATTGTGCGAACCGGCCAGTTAAACGATATTATCCGCTCGGCAATTCCGAAAAAAGCGCTGGCAACCGGCGGGCATCCGGCAAAAAGAACCTACCAGGCCATTCGGATCGAGCTGAACCGGGAGCTGGAAGTGCTGGAAAATACGTTAGATGATATGATAGATCTGTTGAATCCGGGAGGAAGGCTTTGCGTGATCACATTTCATTCTCTGGAAGACAGAATTGTGAAAACAATTTTCAAAAGAAACGAGAATCCGTGTACATGTCCGCCGGATTTTCCGGTATGTGTCTGCGGAAAAGAACCGAAAGGGAAAGTGATCACGAGAAAACCAGTTTTACCGGGGGTGGAGGAACAGGAAGAAAATTCCCGTTCCAAAAGTGCGAAATTAAGAGTGTTTGAAAGAAAGGTGTAATGAATGGCAGTACAAAGAAGGCATAATACGAAAGTAAATTATCATACAAAAGCAAATGATTATTATATAGAAGGAAATACCGTCAGAAAGGCAGCTCCTCAGAGAGTATATGATCCAAAGCCGCAGAAAAAAGTCCGGGTAGACGCGCAGACGCGCCGGAACAGAGAACGTGAATCCGTGATGAGCCGGGGGTATGTGGCGTTTTTGATTGCGGCAGTCCTGACCGTTTCCGTTGTTTTGGGACTTTATATTTATTTACAGTCCGACGTCCTGATCCGAATGAAAAACGTAGCAGCGCTGGAAAGCGAACTGTTGGATTTACAGACAGACAACAAAACGCTGGAGAAGAGGATCGATACTTCCGTTCCGTTAAATGAAATCAAAAATAAAGCCGTCAATGAACTTGGTATGCGGTATCCAAATGCGGATCAGATTATATACTATAGCGTGGACTCTGAAGATTACATGGAACAATACGAGGATATTCCGTCAAAATAACGGAACGTCCGGAGCCGTCGCGGGCATTGCCGCGCGGAAAGAAAAAGAGGCGGGTGTTTTAATAAGGAGTATACTATGGCGGGAAAGTCAAGGGCCAGAAAGAAGATTTTTAAACATAAGATGAAGAAAAGGCTGGTGGTGATATATCTTATCATTACACTGGCTTTGCTTTTCCTACTGGGAAAAATTGGTTATATGCAAAAAGAAGAGGGGGACAATTACGTAAAGAAAGTATTATCAAGCCAAATCTACAACAGCCGCACGATTCCGTTCAAACGCGGGGATATTACCGACAGGAAAGGGACGGTGCTTGCGACCAGCGTGGATGTATACAATGTGATACTGGACTGCAAAGTGATTAACTCTAAACAGGAAAGATATCTGAAACCGACCGTAGCGGCGCTGACGCAATATTTTGACATTACGGAGGAAGAGATAAAAGGGATACTGGACGAAAGGCCGGACAGCCAGTATTATGTGCTGAGAAAAAGACTTCCCTTTGACGAGATCGCCGAATTTCAGAAAATGTTGGAGGATAAAAAGAAATATCCGGATATTGCCGGGGTATGGTTTGAAAAACAATACAAGCGAAATTATCCGTACGGGACTCTGGCAAGCAGCGTACTGGGATTTACCACTTCTTCCAATGAAGGAATAGGCGGTCTGGAAAATTATTATAATAATATATTGAACGGCGCTAACGGCAGGGAGTACGGGTATCTGAATACGGATTCGGACGTGGAAAAAACGATTGTGGAGGCAACGGACGGCAATACCGTCGTCACCACGATCGATGAAAACATACAGGCAATTGTAGAGGAAAAAATACTGGCATTTAACCAGCAATATGCAAATAATGCCCGCGAAGGAAACGGCAGTACCAATACCGGAGTCATTATTATGGATCCGAACAACGCGGAAGTGCTGGCTATGGCGGATTATCCGAACTATGACCTCAATCATCCCTGGGACCTGACGCCGTTTTTCCCGCAGGAGCAGATCGACGCTATGAGCGAAGAGCAGCGGTTAGACGCGCTGAATAAGGTCTGGCAGAATTACTGTATCACGCATACGTATGAACCCGGATCTACATTTAAGCCGTTTACGGTAGCAGCCGGATTGGAAACGGGAACGATGAACGGTGGGGAAGTGTATGTCTGTGACGGCGTGGAAAAAATCGGGGAACACGATATTCACTGTGTAGTCCGGTCCGGGCATGGGCAGGAAACGGTGGAAAAGGCACTGATGGATTCCTGTAACGACGCGCTGATGCAGATGTCTTATGTGATCGGAAACGAAAACTTCTGTAAGTACCAGAATATTTTTAATTTTGGACTGCGGACGAATATTGATCTTCCGGGAGAGGCGCGGACGGATACGCTGATCTACAACGCGGAAGATATGGGGGTGGCGTCGTTAGCGACAAATTCGTTCGGGCAGAATTTTAACGCGACGATGATACAGATGGCTACGGCGTTTTCCTCGCTGATTAACGGAGGATACTATTACCAGCCGCATATTGTGAAAGAAATTAAAGATGAAAACGGAAATACCGTAGAGAAAACCGACAGGGTATTACTAAAAGAAACGGTTTCCAGAAGCACCAGCGACAAAATACGTGCCTATTTATATAAAGTAACGTCCGAGGGAACCGCGATAACGGCAAAGATCCCCGGATATTCCATGGGCGGGAAGACCGGAACGGCCCAAAAGCAGCCGCGGAGCGCAAACAATTATCTGGTTTCTTTTATCGGATATGCGCCGCAGGAAAATCCGCAGTTACTTATTTATGTCGTAATCGACGAACCGAATGTGGAAGATCAGGCGCACAGTGTTTATGCGCAGCAGCTTGCCCATGATATTCTGATGGAAGTGCTTCCTTATATGAATATTTATCAGGATGAGGAACCGACGCCGGAACAGCTTCAGAATGAAGCGGAGAATAATCCGGGTGCGGCCGGGGAAAGTACGCTTGACGTACCGGACCAGGTACCGCAGGATCCCGGAGCCGAAACGGATCCGCAGGCGCAGCAGGATCTGCTTGACCAGATGGAGCAGGAAACCGGGCAGCAATAACTGTGAAACAGTTGCATAAGGCGTTCGTATGCATCATACGATGTAATAATAACTAAAATAAGGTTTGGCCATTGGAACGATTAAAGACGTTTCAAAAGAAAAAATTGCTCGTATTTATGCTGTTTGTTTTACTGGGATTGGGAGTTGTCATCGGCAAACTGGTAAAACTGATGATTTTTGATTCGCAGCATTACGAAGAAACTTCGCAGGCGTTACATGAGAGGGAGCGGGAGATCAAAGCGGCCCGCGGCAGAATATTAGACCGGAACGGGATTGTGCTGGCAGATAATAAGTCGGTATGCACCGTGTCCGTTATTTACAATCAAATAGAAGAGCCAGAGCAGGTCATCGAGCTGCTTTGCAGGGAATTGGGGCTTGGCGAAGAGGAAGTCCGTAAAAAAGTGGAAAAGTTATCTTCCAGGGAATGTATCAAATCGAACGTGCCTCAGGACGTCGGGGAACGGATTCGCCAGGCAAACCTGGCCGGCGTGAAAGTAGATGAAGATTACAAACGGTATTACCCGTTTGACGAACTGGCCTCCAAAGTCCTCGGATTTACCGGCGGGGACAATCAGGGGATTATCGGGCTGGAAGTCGTATACGACAAATATTTGCAGGGAGAAAGCGGCATGATCCTCACGCTGACGGACGCCGCCGGGATTGAGATCAAAAATGCCAGCGAACGCCGCAAAGATCCGGTGGACGGCAACGATCTGACGATCAGCATGGATTATAATATGCAGAAATATGCGATGCAGGCGGCCCATAAAGTGATGGAGGAGAAAAATGCGGACAGCGTTTCCGTTATTTTGATGAATCCGCAAAACGGGGAATTGTATGCGATGGCAAATGTGCCGGAGTTTAATCTGAACCAGCCGTACGAACTGCCGGAAAGCACGGTCGTGCCGGCCGGACAGGAGGAATTTGACCTGTTAAACCAGATGTGGCGCAACGGCTGTATCAACGATACTTACGAGCCGGGCTCGACGTTTAAGATCATTACGAGCGCGGCGGCCCTGGAAGCGGACGTCGTAAAGCTGGACGACAGTTTTTTCTGCCCCGGATATATTATGGTAGAAGACAGGCGGATCCGCTGCCATAAAGCCGGAGGGCATGGGAGCGAGGATTTCGTGCACGGGATTATGAATTCCTGTAATCCGGTATTTATTGATGTCGGCCTGCGGCTGGGGACGGACCGGTTTTACGATTATTTTAATCAGTTTGGGCTGTTAGAGAAGACGAACGTGGATCTGCCCGGAGAAGCCGGGACGATCATGCACAAAAAAGAAAATATCGGCCAGGTAGAGCTGGCAACGATATCTTTTGGGCAGTCGTTCCAGATCACGCCGTTAAAACTGGCGGCTACGGTGTCCGGCCTGATCAACGGAGGGAATCTCGTGACGCCGCATTTCGGGGTGTCCGTGCAGAATAAAGACGGAGAAACCGTAAAAACCTTTGAGTATGAAAGCAAAGAAGGAATCGTCAGTGAAGAAACTTCGGAAACGATGCGTTATCTGCTGGAACAGGTGGTTTCGGAAGGATCGGGAAAAAATGCGGCCATCGCGGGATTTTCTATCGGCGGGAAGACCGCCACGTCGCAGACGCTTCCGCGCAGTGCTAAAAAATACATTTCCTCATTTTTGGGATTTGCACCGGCAGAAAATCCGCAGATACTGGGACTGATCGTGATCCGGGATCCGCAGGGCGTTTATTACGGCGGAACGATCGCCGCGCCGGTGATGAAAGAGATATTTGAAAACGTACTGCCATATCTGGGAGTGGAGCGGAAAGAAATCGCAGAAGAGGCGGAAGAGGAAACCGCCGCTGCCGGCTATTGAAAAGTATCAGAAAATATCGTATACTAATTTTTTGGTAAAAAATACTTACTACGAAGAAAGAGGTGTGAGAAATGGCAGTGCATATCGTGTTACCGATTGTAATTGCATTTGTAATCAGTGCGTTATTGGGCCCGGTTCTGATCCCGGTTCTCCGCAGACTGAAAGTTGGAAATACGGAAAGAGAGGAATTAGAGTCCCATCAGGTGAAAAACGGTACGCCGACGATGGGCGGCCTGATGATCCTGGCGGCTGTTTTAGTCACTTCTCTGATCTATGCGAAAGATTACCCGAAGATTATCCCGGTACTGTTTATGACGCTTGGATTTGGCGTCGTGGGATTTCTGGACGATTATTTAAAAGTTGTTTTAAAGCGTTCGGATGGATTGCTTGCCTGGCAGAAAATGCTTTGCCAGATTGTGATTACCGCTGTTTTTGCGGCGTACATGGTCGTTTCCGATACTTCTCTGGGGATGCTGATTCCGTTTTCCGGAGGAAAATATCTGGAACTGGGCTGGCTGGCTCTGCCGGTCATGTTCCTGGCCGTGATCGGTACGGTAAACGGCGTAAATTTCACCGACGGGCTGGACGGACTCGCTTCCAGCGTGACCGTGCTGGTGGCAACTTTTTTTACAGTGGTTGCGGTCGGAGTGGGCAGCGGCATAGAGCCGATCACGTGCGCGGTCGTAGGCGCCCTGCTGGGATTTTTGCTGTTTAACGTATATCCGGCAAGCGTATTTATGGGGGATACCGGTTCGCTGGCGCTGGGAGGTTTCGTGGCGGCAGCCGCCTATATGATGCAGATGCCGATCTTTATTTTGATCGTCGGGTTAATTTACTGGGTGGAAATATTATCGGTCATGATTCAGGTGACTTATTTTAAAAAGACGGGCGGAAAACGGATTTTCCGTATGGCGCCGATCCATCACCATTTTGAATTGGGCGGCTGGTCGGAAACAAAAGTAGTGGCTGTTTTTTCCATTGTGACGGCGCTGCTGTGTCTGGCCGGATTTGTGGCAATCTGACACCGGTGTCTGGCCGGATTTGCAGCGATTTGACCGTGATACGGAAATGAAAAGTAAAAGAAAGAAGATAAAAAGCATGGAAGAAAAAAAGATTCTGGTATTTGGGACAGGAAAAAGCGGTATCGCCGCGGCAGAACTTTTGCTGGAAAAAGGCGCTGAGGTTATTTTATATGACGGAAACGAGAGTTTGGATGAAGAAGAAATCCGTGCACTATTGAATACAAAAAAACAGGTTATGGTTCTTTTGGGGGAACTGCCGCAGGAAGTGATCGAAACGCTTTCCCTTGCGGTATTGAGTCCGGGGATCCCGCTGGACTCGCCGGAGGCGGAAAGAATAAAGGCCGCCGGCGTAAAAATCTGGGGTGAGATCGAACTTGCCGCTTATTTTTCCAAAGGACAGGTGCTGGCGGTGACAGGGACCAACGGAAAGACGACGACAACCGCGCTGACCGGCGCGATTATGAAAGCCGCGTATCCGGACGTTTATGTGGTGGGCAATATCGGGATTCCGTATACTTCCGTTGCTTTGCAGACAAACGGGGATACCGTGACGGTAGCGGAAGTCAGCAGCTTCCAGTTGGAAACGATCGTACGTTTCGCTCCGAAAGTGTCTGCGATTCTGAATATTACGCCGGATCATTTAAACAGGCATCATACGATGGAGAATTATACGGATGTCAAACTGGCGATTACAAAAAACCAGGCAAAAGACGACACCTGCATTTTGAATTATGAAGATGAAAGATTGAGGGAAAAGTCGTCCGATATTCCGGCGAAAGTGGTATTTTTCAGCAGCCGGAGAGAACTGGAAGAAGGGATCTTTTTATCCGGAGAGGATATTTGGTTAAAAATGCCCGGGAAAAGAGAACAGATCTGTAATGTCCGGGAATTGCAGCTGATTGGGCGGCATAATTATGAAAATGTGATGGCGGCGGTGGCAATGGCCTATTGTTACGGCGTGCCGTTAAAAGTGATAAAAAAGGTAATCAAAAGTTTTCGGGCGGTAGAACATCGGATCGAATACGTGACGACAAAACGCGGGATCCGTTTTTATAACGATTCTAAAGGGACGAATCCCGATGCGGCGATTCAGGCAATCCGGGCGATGCGATGGCCGACCTGCCTGATTGGCGGAGGGTATGATAAACAGTCGGAATATTCCGAGTGGATTAAAAGTTTTGAAGGAAAGGTAAAAAAACTTGTTTTGATTGGGCAGACGAGAGAAAAAATTGCGGCTGAGGCGTCTGCCTGCGGATTTTCCGATTATGTGTTTGCCGATTCCCTCGAAGAGGCGGTACGGATCTGTTACGATGCGGCGCAGGACGGAGATGCGGTGTTGTTGTCACCGGCATGCGCGAGCTGGGGAATGTTTCCAAATTATGAGAAACGGGGAGAGTTATTTAAGGAAATCGTTTATAGTTTGAAGGAGTAACGGATGAGTCGTAACAGGCAGAACAGCCCCGAAAAGAAAAAAGTATATTTTGATTTTACACTGCTTTTTCTGATAGTCGTACTATTGGGATTTGGCATGGTGATGCTCTACAGTACCAGTTCTTACGAAGCGTATGATAAATTCGGTGATTCCATGTATTATCTGAAACGCCAGCTGCGTTCTATTCTGCTCGGTGTTGTGGCGATGATTATTCTGGCAAGGATTGATTACCATAAATTAAAGAAATTTGCAACGGCAAGCTATGTTTTGTCATTTATACTGTGTGCGGCAGTGCCGTTTATCGGTGTGGAGATTAACAATTCCAAGCGCTGGCTGGGGGTCGGTTCCCTGACGTTCCAGCCGTCGGAAATTGCGAAGATAGCGGCGATTTTGTTTTTTGCCATGATGATCTGTAAAATATCCGGGCAGTTAAAGAGGATTAAGACGCTGATTATTATGATCGCGTTTGCGCTCCCGGTGGTTGCGGTTGTGGCAGCCAGTAATCTGAGTACGGCAATTATTATTTTTGGCATCGTAGTCGTCATGGCATTTATCGCAAGTCCGAAAGTATGGCATTTCCTGGCGATTGCGCTGTTGTTTGTAGGCATCGGCGTTGTGTTTATTACGACAAAAGGGTATCGGGCGGAGAGGATTGACATCTGGCTGGATCCGGAAGCACATGAAAAAGGATATCAGACGGTACAGGGGTTGTATGCGATCGGCTCCGGAGGCCTGTTCGGAAAAGGCCTGGGAGAGAGCATGCAAAAGCTTGGGTATGTGCCGGAAGCGCAGAACGATATGATTTTTTCTATCATTTGCGAGGAACTGGGATTGTTTGGCGCGGTTTGCGTACTGCTGCTGTTTGTATTGCTGTTATGGCGGTTTATGGTAATTGCGAATAACGCGGACGATCTGTTTGGCTCCATGATCGCCGTGGGAATCATGGCGCATATTGCGCTCCAGGTAATCTTAAACGTAGCGGTAGTGACGAATACAATACCGAATACAGGTATTATCTTGCCGTTTATCAGTTACGGAGGAACGTCCGTCATTTTCCTGCTTGCAGAAATGGGGCTTGCCTTAAGCGTATCCCGGGGGATTAAATTATGATAAAACAGAAACGGAGAAGAAAAAGAAAGATAAAAAGAGTTCTCACGGTCATTTTCATTCTTGCCCTGATCGTCCTCGTAGGCTATTTTATAGTCACAAAAGTTTTTACGGTAAATAAAGTAGAGGTGGAGGGCAACAAACTTTATTCAGACAAGCAGATTGAAAAAAGCATTTTAAATGACGAATATTGCTGGAATACGCTGTACGTATTTCTGAAATATAAGTTTTTGGATACAGAAGAAGTGCCTTTTGTAGAAGATATGGAAGTCAGCATGAAGATTCCTCATACGATACATATTAAAGTTTACGAAAAAGGCATGCTGGGGTATATTTATATTCCGTCGATCGGCCAGAATGTGTATTTTGACAAAGACGGTTTTGTCGTAGAAACTTCGGCGGATGTGATTGAAGGCGTTCCGCAGGTAACGGGGATTAATATGGATTCCGTGACGCTTTATGAGAAGCTGCCGATTGATTCGGACATCAGAAAGGCGCTGCTGAACGTAGGACAGACACTGAAAAAATATTCGCTGGTACCGGAGCGGATTGATTATAAGGACAACGGTACCCTGACGTTTGCGTACGGTACGATAGAGGTCGCTTTTGGGGACGCCGGGAACCTGAACGAAAAAGTAGTGCGGATGTCGGAAATCATGCCGCAGCTGTCAGGAATGAGCGGCGTCCTTCATTTGGAAGACTGGTCACAGGAAACGACGGATATCGTATTCGAAAAAATTTAAGGGATTTCTGATTTTTTTGTTGCGTAATCCGTTAAAAAATTATATGATAGGATATAAGATCTAGTACACAGTTGATGGACAATCAGACAAGTGAAGGTGTCAGTTATTCGATTTTTGTTGTACTAGTTTAGAAAAGAGGAGGTATACCCTTGCTTGAAATAATTTCAACGGAATCGAACTCTAATGCGAAGATTATCGTCATTGGAGTAGGCGGAGCCGGAAACAATGCAGTAAACAGAATGATTGATGAAAATATCGGAGGCGTGGAGTTTGTCGGAGTAAATACAGATAAGCAGGCGTTGACTTTGTGTAAGGCTCCTACGCTGATTCAGATAGGTGAAAAACTGACAAAAGGACTGGGAGCGGGCGCGCAGCCTGAGATCGGCCAGAAAGCGGCCGAAGAGAGCCGGGACGAGCTGGCGCAGGCGATTAAAGGTGCGGATATGGTATTTGTGACGTGCGGAATGGGAGGCGGCACCGGAACGGGGGCGGCGCCGGTAGTGGCAGGTATTGCAAAAGAGGCAGGCAGCCTTACAGTCGGAGTCGTTACGAAACCATTTAAATTTGAAGCGAAAACACGTATGGTAAACGCGCTTTCCGGAATTGAACAGTTGAAAGACAGCGTGGATACTTTGATCGTGATTCCGAACGATAAGCTGTTGGAGATCGTAGACCGCCGTACGACGATGCCGGACGCTTTGAAAAAAGCGGACGAGGTATTACAGCAGGCGGTACAGGGAATTACTGATCTGATCAACGTACCTGCGTTAATTAACCTTGACTTTGCTGACGTGCAGACAGTCATGAAAGATAAAGGACTGGCTCATATCGGTATCGGTATGGCCAGAGGGGATGAGAAAGCGTTAGAGGCCGTGAAGCTTGCCGTATCCTCTCCGTTGTTAGAAACAACGATCGACGGGGCGACGCATGTGATTATTAATATTTCCGGCGATATTTCCCTGATGGATGCCAACGATGCAGCCAGCTATGTCCAGGAACTTGCCGGTGAGAACGCAAATGTTATTTTCGGTGCAAAATATGATGAAACAAAGACAGATGAAGTGACAATCACCGTTATTGCAACCGGTCTGGAAAGCCGTGCGAATAAAATTATGCCGGGCATGCCGAGAATGAATTATGCGCCGACGACTCCGACGACGGCACAGTCAGGCCGGACAACCGCTGCAGGTTTCGGCACGATAGGGACAAGCCGCAGCGTGACACCTACATATACCGATACCGGGACATTCCGTCAGCAGACGACAGCGCGTCCGCAGACGACACGTCCGCAGGGAGGCAGTATTTTGCAAAACGGCGGCGCCAATAATACGCTGAACGGATTGATGGGGATCCGCAAACCGGAAGCAAAAGTGCCGCAGAAAGATTTGAAGATTCCGGAATTTTTGAGAAATACAAAAAAATAATATAAAAAGAAATTATGAAAGAAACGGTGTTTTTGATACCGTTTCTTTTTTTGTCGAAAATCTAATACAATCAGCCAACATCCGCACTGCTGTTTTGACAAAAAGAAGCATATACATTTCGTATAATAATGGATGTGGCATGAAGTACAGTGGAAACCGGGAGGTGAATTTTGAATTATGAATTCTACATAGACGTTTTCTGGCTGAATAATTTCCTGATGGATGCGGCAGCGGCGCTGCTTGTCATGGTCATCCGCCGGTATAAGCTTAAGTTTCGGATATTTGCGGCGATTGCAGTAACAGATACGATATCCTGTCTGGCAATCTTGGCGCTGCCGTACGCAGCGGCAGTCGCCGTTATACATATTTTACTGAATCCACTCATGGTTTGGTGGGGATTTTCCATAAGAAGCTGGAAACGTCTGCTGCAGGACGTTCTGCTGGTTTTTGTCATGATTTTCCTGGAAGGCGGTGTCTGGCAGTGGTGTAGTGAAAATGAATTTTTGAATAAGTTCCGTTATCCGGCCATTTGTATCTATGCGCTGCTGCTTGTGTTTCTCTGGAGCCTGCGGCGGACAGAAAGCAAAAAGAGGAAAGAGTATGTTGTTGATTTATATATGAAAAATACGGATCGGATAGAACTGCATGCTTTTTATGATTCGGGAAACCTGTTGAGAGATCCTTATACCAATTCCCCGGTATCCATCGTATGCGACGCTGATGTAGAAGAGTATATCAAAACGGCGGGCCTGCCGGTTCGGCTGATTCCGTTTCACAGCCTGGGAAAAAGCGAGGGCCTGCTGAAAGCGGTTACAATAGATAAAATGGTAATCCATACAAAAGACAGGAAAATTCAAATACAAAAGCCGGTCATAGGTATTAACAGTGAAAGGCTGTTTGCCGGAAAGAAATATCATATGCTGCTGCATGCGGCAAGTCTGGAGGGAGAAGAAGCGTGTACATAAAGTTTTCGGAAATCGGACAAAGGCAGATGCACCTGTTCCGGTCCATACAGGAAATTTTTCTGACAAAAGAGCGTGAAGTATATTACATCGGCGGAGCGGAAGTACTGCCGCCTCCGTTGGAAACAAAAGAAGAGCAGGCGGCGCTGCATGAACTGATGGGAGATGACCCGACAAAGGCAAAAAGCCAGTTAATCGAGCATAATTTGCGTCTGGTCGTTTATATTGCCAAAAAATTCGATAATACCGGAGTCGGAGTAGAAGACCTGATTTCCATCGGGACAATTGGCCTGATCAAAGCGATCAATACGTTTGATCCGTTAAAAAATATCAAACTGGCGACTTATGCGTCGCGCTGCATTGAAAACGAAATACTGATGTATTTGCGCAGAACAAGCAAACACAAACTGGAGGTGTCCATAGATGAGCCGTTAAACGTGGACTGGGACGGAAATGAATTGCTGCTGTCCGACATTCTAGGCACGGAAGAAGACGTCGTATACCGCGATATTGAAAGCGAAGTGGAAAAGAAGCTGCTGTTAAAAGCAATCACGCGGCTGAGCGGCCGGGAACGGACGATCATTGAACTGCGTTATGGATTAAACCGGGGGGAAGGAGAAGA
>Ga0224742_10319_pt1 | contig 12481 bp, 12 predicted proteins | sample LIM_E_Water_Neg_FD_161631 | JGI IMG/M metagenome (GOLD analysis project Ga0224742, IMG submission 161631) | Enriched cells from gastrointestinal tract of the lab mouse from Pacific Northwest National Laboratory (PNNL), Richland, Washington... | ecosystem: Host-associated > Mammals > Digestive...
TTTTGGGGCTGTTATTTCCAATTTGCCGTTTGTCGAATATAATAAAATTGCTGTGGATGAAGTGGATCATATTGCCAGATATAAGCAGCAGATAAAAAATGAAACAGGTATAAACTTTACCTCTGGAAAGGCAGATTTATATAATTTTATACCATTTAAATTATATGAGCTGTTAAAAGAGAGAGGCAGGTTGGGCATTATATTATCAAATTCATGGCTGGGTACTGATATAGGGAAGAAATTTTTTAATGCTCTGCAATATTATTATAATATACATGCTGTTGTGATAAGCAATTGTAAGCGCTGGTTTCAGAATGCGGATGTGGTAGCCTCTATACTTATATTAGAGAAAAAGAAATTAGAAGCACCTGATATGGATTCAGAAATAAGATTTTGGCTGATTCATAAAGATATTCTCCGCTGCTCCCCATACCTGCCACTACTAAAATCCCTATGCTTGCGCCATAATTTGACAGTGCAGTTGTGGGAATGAAAAAGTACTCACTTGATTTGATTAATAAAATTACAGCAAGGGGAATAACACTAAATGCATTCTTTCACGATGTGTCATGGATTAATGAGCTGAGCAATAGTCTGATACCGATCAATAATATGCTGACTATTAAAAGAGGAGAGCGCAGGGGATGGAATGATTTATTTTATCCAGCAGCAGATAATGAAATAGAAGATATGTATATTAAACCGGTACTTAAAAACCCGGCATTCTTAAAGTCATTTACTGCGAAGACAGATATTGTGGCGTTCTGTTGTCATAAATCCAAAGATGAATTAAGGCAATTAGGGCATGTTGGCGCATTGAATTGGATAGAAAAATTTGAGAATATCAGAAATGGAACGGGAAAACTGTTGCCAGATGCGTTAAGCAGGACGGGCTATTTTTGGTATGAAATGGATGATGCGACAAAAGCCGATTTCGTGACTGCCCTTAATCCAGATAAGCGTTTATTTGTGGCTAAATTTGACGAAAGAACTTTTGTAGACCAGCGTTTCACAAGGATGCTGGTGAAAGATATATGTGTATCTGTTGATTTATTACATGCACTGCTTAATTCATTGTATGGCATGTTTGCAATTGAGGCAATTGGCTTTGGGCGGGGGCTGGGGGTATTGGATGCGAGCAGCACCAAGCTTAAAAATATGTACATGATAGACCCTGGAATCATATCAGAGGAAGATGTAAAGGACATTATTCGTCTGTTTAGTAAGATAAAAAAGCGTAATGTTATGAATACAGAAGATGAATTAGAAGATAGTGCCAGAGAAGAATTTGATCGTAAAGTTTTAGAGGCGATAGGCCACGAAGATTTGTATGAGCCAATTAAAAAATCGCTGTTATCTATGCAGCATACCCGCCATGCAATTGGGTAATAGATAATGGCAATAATTGTTCCAGAGGATCGACAGGAAGATAATTCAGGAGGAAAAAGAAAGGACAACAGGCTGACCGCTTGTGACATGAAATCTTCCGCTTATGGCGGCGGAACAATATTATTTCCGGGAATACCGATATATACTATGATATGGGAAGCGGTAACGATAAGGCAGGTATGGGAAATGATTTCGGTGGCGGTATGTGATGATTCGATTATAGAATGCAGCAGGATTGCAGGAAAAATTAAGGAACTGCTGGATGAGACGGGGGTGCCCTGTCTTATCCGGCAGTTTAACAGTGGAAAAGAGTTATTGCAGGCGCAGGAGAGCTTTGACATTATATTTCTGGATATCCTTATGGATGGGCTGGATGGAATGAAGACAGCAGAGCTATTCCGCAGGGAAAATCCTGACACGGTGCTGGTGTTTGTCACGTCCAGCAGGAAGTATGTATTTGATGCATACGAGGTTGAGGCTTTCCGGTATCTGTTAAAGCCCCTTGAGGATGGGCAGCTACGGAAGGTGCTGGGCCTTGCAGTACAGAAGGCGGAAAGGGAGGTGCAGGATTTCCTCATTGTCAATAAGGAGCGCCAGAAGAAAAAGCTGTTCCTGAAAGATATTTACTATTTTGAAATTAAGGGAAGGCTTGTTTATGTGCATGGTAAGGGAGAAATTCTTGCTTTTTATGAGCAGATTGGAGCACTTGAGAAAAGTCTGCTTGGCAGGGGCTTTTTCAGATGCCATAAAAGCTATCTGGTGAATTTGAAATATGTGGATGTGTATAACCGTCAGGAGATCATCCTTGACAATGGTGAGAAGATAATTCTGGCGAAAAGGCGGTATGAGGAATTCTGCCAGGAGTTTCTCAAATTTATGAGGACAAACGGGGGGATAGGCCGCCTTGACCGCAGTAGGAAATTTGAGATTTCCGGCGCGTGTCATCGTAGTAAACTGCTCTGACATGGAGGATTAGTATGAACTGGTTTATTTTTATTCTGGTTATGGTATGCTATGGTTTGTATGGCCGGGAAGTGGGGCTCTTTTTTAAAAAACAATTGGGATGCGCCGGAAAGGAGGCGGAGATTTTTGCCGTTTTTTGCTTTCTGGGATGCATGGTAGAATATAGCGTAGTGGAAAAATGGTATGTTCCTTTTATTATCAGGGCGCTGGTGGAGCATTTGCTTTTCGCCGGAGCGGCTGTACTGATGTTTAAGGCCGGGACAGAGAAAAAAATAACTATGGCGGTGATGCTGGTGACCGTCCGGGTGCTGGTGGGAAATTTCAGCAGTTCCTTTTTATCCTGCCTGATATTACTTATTAAAAATGCATGGAACGCCGGAGGAAATGTTTATATAAGTCAGACAGAGGGAGAGCTGGCAGGCTGTTTTTCCTTTGGGGTGGTCATATGGGCCATTCACTGTCTGGGGAGGCCTTTTGGGGCTGTGCTGGACAATAAAATCAGAAAATGGTACTTACTGCTTACCCTTCCTCTTGTCCTGCTTGTGCTGTTGGTGGATATTGTAAATTATGGCGCAAGCATAGGGATTTTAGTAGTGGCAGGTATGGGGAGCAGCGGAGAATATTGGAAGGAATTTTATAACGAGCTTTTTAGCCATACGGCTATAGGTATACTGACGGCTCTTTCCATGTGCGCTGCCGGGTTTTATGTATTCGGAATGAACCGTATCTATGTGGAGCAGAGGAAAAAGGAGCAGTACAGGTCCCAGGCAGCTTTTTATAAAATGCTGGAGGAGCAGTACGGCCAGTTGGAGCGTTTAAGGCATGATATGAAAAATCATATTATAGGACTTAGGGGGTTATGGGAAAGCCGGGAGTGGGAAAAGCTGGGGGCCTACCTGGAACAGATGATGGAGGCCGGGATGCCTGCATCGGAAGAAAATACGGGAAGCGGGGCGGTGGATGCACTGCTGTACCAGAAGCACAGGCAGGCAAAGGAAAGGCAGATTACATGGGAATGCGACATGCAGATACCGGGGAATTGTCCCATTGACGAATTTGACTTGTGCGTGCTTTTGGGAAATATGCTGGATAATGCCCTTGCGGCCTGTGAAAAGGCGGGAAGCGGAGACAAATTTGTGAGCATTCATGCAGGACAGGTAAAGAAATGTCTCCTGCTGGAAGTGAGGAACAATACTGTGCTTAAAGATATAAAGGATATCTGCCCGGCCGGGCGGCCGCTGACGGGAGGGCGTGGAATTGGCCTTTTAAATATCAGGGATACTGTGGGTAAATATGACGGGGCAATGCATGTGGAGGCAGAAGACGGCGTATTTACGATTTCGCTGCTGTTACCGTTGAATGCCGCGTATGACATGAAGCAGACCTTTTAGTACATGAAGGTTATTGGGAAAATCCGGCCTGCCGAAGTATACGTTGGAAGCAGCATGGATCCTTGCCGTTCAGGGTGTGTTTATGTTCTAAAAACACTCCGGTACAGGCGGACGGATAAACAAAGGAGAGATTTTTGAGACAGGCGCGAAAAAAGGAGGGAAGATGATATGCATACGAAAACTATGGAGGGGCTGATTGGAGCCAGAGCCAATATGGATATGGCCAATGTTCCAATGAAGGTTTACAAAGAGGCTAGGCGCAGGGGGGATACCGTTGCCATGAAAAGGGCAATGGGTTATGTCAATGAGTTTGAGGGCAGGGCGGAGGAATATAAGAAAAAGGCCGGTGAAGGCATGAAGAAGGATGCACAGGAGGCTGCCGAAAAAGAAAAAGCCCAGCAGGAAGATATGATAGAAAAACGTAGAGAAGAAAGACGCCTGATGGAGGAAAAGCTTGCTGCGGACAGAGACGGCAACGCGGTCCAATGTGCAGACGCCAAAATCCCAGATACCTTAAACACAGGAGTCCAGAGTGAAGACGCCACAAGTGCAATGACAGACGCGGACACCGTACAGCTTAGCAGGCAGGGGAAAGATTTGTCTGAAAAGCAGGTAAAGGAAGCGCAGGGACAGTATATATCATCTTGTCCTGTAACAGGACAAGGAGGTGCGGCGCCTGCAGACAGAAAGCCTGTGGTTTACAGGAAGACCGGGGAGGCAGTCAGCCAAAGTAAGACGGGAAGTATTTCTGTGCTTATCTGAAAACAACATTTATGGAGGAGGAAAAGATTTGAAATTAGATGGAATTGGAAGTAGAATGATGGATACCGGATTTTCAGGCGGAGAAAGCGGGGCTGCATCTGTGCAGAGGCAGATTCGGATGCTCCAGAAGGAACTGAATCAATTGGGGCAGAAAAAACAATTGACGAAGGAGGAAGCGGAAAAGAAAAAAGAGCTTGAGAAACAGATTGCGGATCTAAAGCAGCAATTACAGAAAATAAGGGCGGAAGAAGCGAAGGAAAAGCAGGAGGAACCCAAAGCCGAGGAAAAAGCTTTACAGGGAAAGATAAAAGAAGCAGGAAAGGGAGAAAATGTAGACGAGTTTTTATAACGGTAGGGATTTGATAAAGATCATGCAGTGGACTGCTGCATGGTCTTTTTGCTAGAGAGTGCAGATCGGGGAAATGAGTTTTTAAACACGCTTTAGCATAAGGATGTCTTGCAAAGTCTGGCAGCGTTTGTTAAGTTGGTTCGCAAAGTCCGGGAAGCTGTTTTGTTGCAAATAATAATTTCCTGTGCTATAATATGTTATATTATTTTATACCTTTTAATGCTGCTGAAAAAATAAATTACAGTGAGCCAACCAGACAAAATCTTTTAAATGTATACAATGAAATCGGAACAAATCAAATATTTGGAGCATCGGAAGTTGCAGAAATATTTGATTTTTCATATGCAGGGGCACGCAGAGTGATGGCAAAGCTGATAGAGATGGATGTATTAATGGTGGTAAAGGGCAAAGGCAAAGGTAAGTATAGATTTTTGAGTGAAAGCGAACTAAAAACAGATTGGTTTAAAGCAACCCATTAACACAGGACCGCAGACAGGGCCTGCAAATAGGAGGCAAGTATGAATGTTTACGACAAATGTCCGGTATTAGAAAATAACAGTTTTAAAATGCGGTTGATTGAAGAAAGGGATACGGATGATTTGCTGTGTGTATACAGCGATAAATTTGCCCTTCCGTTTTTCAACAGTGACAACTGCCATGGGACTAATTTTTATTGTGCAGTCAGAGAGCATATGGCAGATTCTATAAAATACTGGCTGATTGAATATCATGAATACAGGGGATTTGTGCGCTTCACGATAGTGGACAAGAAGGAAGGGAAAGCTGTCGGAACCATAGAAATGTTCCGGCGTGAGGCGGAGGACTTTTATAATGACTGCGGAATATTGAGGCTGGATTTGGGAAGCAGGTGGGAAAAAACGGAAGTGATATACGATATTCTGGCACTGGTAACAGAACCTTTTTTTGAATGGTTCGGGTGCTCTAAGATTGCAACCAAGGCGCCGGTTTATGCAGTAGACAGGATAGAGGCGCTAAAGAAAGCTGGATATGTTAAGTCCGATGAACCGCTTATAGGACATGATAAAAAAATAGCGTATTTTGATTACTGGGTTATACAAAAAAGGATTTAAGAAGCAGGAATGTATGATGGAATAAGTATATATAGATTGTAGAATATCCCCCTCTTGGGGGATATTCTATTGGCAGGAATTAGTAGGGCGGATATAAACTTCCATATAGAAAGCCGGATGGTGGAACAAATTTGCCGTTACCATCATTTCCTTTTGCATCAGAATCTGTGCCCGCCACCACCACCGCTGCTATGTCCGCCACCACCACCGCTACTATGTCCGCCGCCACCACCGCTATGTCCACCGCCGCCGCCGCTATGCCCACTGCCACCGCTGTCACTGCTGGCAGGACGGTAGACTTTAGTCTGGTGGTCCAGTGTTTTCCGGGGATTGGTAAAGCTGAATTTTGTGGATGCTGCGCTAAGGATTTCCTGGGTGCCGGGTTTGGCGGAGCGGGACGTAAGCCTCACCGCAAAATAATTGATGAAGGCGGCCAGTATAAGGGCAAGGAGCGCATTGCTTATGTATTTCATGGGCTGGGCAATCCGGCGTCCGGCCAGAAGGGAATGAATCTGGCTAAAAGCGTTGGAAGCGCACAGATAATAGTTGCTGTCAGAGGCATAACGGTATACATTGTCCGTGATAGTATCCGCGTATGCGTCAGTGACAGTCTTATAGATTGCGCCGTTGCTGAAAATATAAATTTCCCTGTTGTCCATGTCGATAAGGAAAAGCGTGCCGCTATTGGATGAAAAATGCTCATGATAGTACTGGCGGGCATAAGCGGAAGTCTGGTAGTCATTGCGGGAAACTGACTTAAATGCAACATGGCCGTAGGATGTTATCTGCTGCATTTCGGCGGCTAACTGGGTTTCTTCCTGTTCGCTTAACAAATCTGCATCATCTTCGATTACCACCTGATACCCGGTTTCACCGTTGACCCAGACGCAGGCATCTGCCGTGCCCCCGTCAGCGCTGACAGTCAGAGGAAAAGTCCAGAGCCACAGAAGCAGCGCGGCATATGCAGCAAGAGGCAAATACCCTGCTCTTTGGGGCGCAGCAGATTTAATATCCCGCTGTCTGCGGCGGGGATTCTGACTTACTGTTTTACATTTATTTTGCACCGTCATCACCTCCATGCCGTTCAAACTGGGGAAGCTTCTGGGTTGCCAGCACATTATATTTCTGGATAACCGCTACAATAGTAAGCAGAATGCCGATAAAGGAAATGACCGTTCCGGCATAATACCACAGGTCGGAAACCGGGTTGATTATCCAGACGCAGATACAGACGAGAACAGCCGCCAGGGAAAAGATAAATCCCGGCGCTTTTCTTTGTCCGTCTGCTGAACCGGATTTCATCAGTGCGGTCAAAGAAGCAGTGGTTTTTTTATCATCCGGTGCGGAAGATTTATGGGGCCGCCTGGAAAGGTATCCCCGGTCGTCTGTACGGTGGTCCTTATGGTAAATGTCCATGATTTCCCAAGCATATACGATGAGCGAAGCAATTGCCAGAAAGCAGGAACAGGTAAGCAGTACACCGGGACGGATGGTAAAAAAGAAATTCAGCAGCACAAAAATAGGAATGGCTAGCCACAGAGTGCCAAGGGTATATTTTTTGATATCCACAGGGATATCTGCCGCAACTTTGCAGTTCTGGCCGTTTACAGTGGCGTAAGCCACACGTCCGTTTTTGCGGTAGGACATGAACCAGACCGGATACAAGACCCGTTCCGGTGTTTCGCTGTAAGTGTGCAGTGTCATTGTCGTGTAAAAATCATTATTTTTCCCGGAAAAGGTTACACCTGAAAATTCCGGCGTGTGCTTGATCTTGTTATAACTGGTGGTATTGGCCAGCTTTAGGGCATCTTTTTCATATAAACAGCTGTCCACATCAGCCGTATCTGCATAAAATCCGCTTAAATAAGAAGGCGTAAACTTTTTGCTGTCCTTCACATAAAAAGGAGCAATGCGCTGGCTGATATCATCAGAAAAAGAGGAGGAAGCGTCATAGGACAAATCATAGTAGCAGGCATCAAGGCCGCCCTCCAGATTATAATGATCGGTATAGACATAATCCCCTTTCCGGTAGGTTTTCTCCCCTTTCAGACTGACAGGCCCCTTTTGGGTGATGTTATAGGCCCAATAGGGCATATAAATGCCCCGGAAGCCGTCAATATATTCCTTATCTTTCAGCTCATCCGGCGCAAAAGGGGCGTGTTTTATCCGGGCAATATAAGCCTGCTTACATGCCTCTTTCGTCTGCTTAAAAGGTATGATATGTGTGGGCCTCTTTTCTTTGCTGATGCGGCTGTCAAGAATCGTGGAAGCACCGCAGAAACTGCAAAATTCCGCTGCGGAAGTGTCTGTGCTCAAAATTTCACCGCCACACTGGGGACAGGTGAATATGGTAACATCGAAATCGCTGCTCTCATCCGCGTCCTGTGTTTTGGTGATGTCATAAGGGTCGTAGGTGGTCAGGCAATATGCACATTTTAGCTGCTGGGACGGAATGTCAAACTTTAAATTTCCGCCGCAATTAGGACATTCGTACAAAGTTATCCCCCCTTGTAATTCTGAAATATGTGTTCTTTTTTATTTTAAGGTGAGATGGGGGAAATGTAAATATCATTGAAACAGAAAGTTGAAACGCTGTAAAAGATTGCAGGATGCAGGACGGCGTGTTATGTTATGATAAATCAGATTGATTGAACAGACACAACGAGAGGGCCTATTCCCACATGGGAAGGGCCCATGCGGGAAAGGCATGGGTATAAAAATGAAAATTATGATAGTGGAGGATGATGAGACGCTGGCCGGAGAAATAGGTTCATTCCTTGAAAGATGGGGATATGAGGCGGTCAGGGTGCAGCAGTTTGGTGATATCCGGCAGGAGTTTATAAAAAGCAGTCCACAGTTAGTTCTTATGGATGTGAACCTTCCTTTTTATGACGGCTTTTACTGGTGCAGCCAGATACGGAAAGTTTCCAGTGTGCCGGTCATATACATCAGCAGCAGGAATGATGACAGGGATAAGATCATGGGGATCGCCCAGGGAGGGGATGACTATGTGGAGAAGCCCTTCCGGCTGGAAATGCTGAAAGCAAAGATAGAGGCGGTCTTAAGGAGGACCTACGAGTACCGGGTTAAGGAACAGGTTTTCATTAAGGGCGGGATGCATTTTGAGACCCATTCCGGCATGTTATTTTTTGAAGGAAAAGAAGTTGAACTGACGAAGTCGGAGCGCAGGATTCTTGCCAGGCTGATGGAACTAAGACCTGGGGTGGCAACCCGGGATGAACTGATGATGGAATTGTGGAATACGGATGAATTTGTCTCGGACGGCACGCTGACAACCGTCATATGCAGGCTGCGGAGCAAACTGAAAGCCGCCTGCGGGGAGGACATTATCCGGACAAAGAAAGGACAGGGGTATTTCATTCCATGAGTTTTTTTAGGAGAAAATGGAAATATTATGGACTGTGCCTGGCGGTTATGGGGTTATTTAACTTTTTCTTTATTTTTCTTATGGGACAAAAGGAGTTAAAGTATCTGTATTATCTGGATTTTCTTTTGACGCTGGCAGTTCTGCTGTTTTGGGGATTTGATTTTTATAAAGATAAAAAAGTACAGATTTATAAGGAAGAACTTATGCGGGGGGACAGTACCATTTGTCATCTCCTTCCGGACTTTGATAATAAAGACGTAGCGGAACACGATATGCAGGTTCTTACAGCGGAATTGCAGGAAAAGTTTCAGGAAAACTGCGAGCTGCAGGATCATGTGGCAAGATGGTGCCATGAGTTTAAGATTCCACTTGCGGCCTGTTTTCTGATGGAGGAAAAAATTGCTGACAGAAAAATCCGCAAGGGCATGAGGGAGCAGCTTGAAAAAATGAACCAGCAGATTAACGCCATGATGCTTGGATGCAGACTGCAAAGCCCGGTTTTTGATTTGCAGGTTAAGAAAACATCCCTGATGGAATGTGTGAGGACATCCATCAAAAATAACCAGTTTTTCCTGATTCAGAAAAGGGTCGAGATCAAGCTTGATGTGGCAGGTTTTTTTGTGTATACAGACCCGTCCTGGCTGGTCTATGTGCTGGACCAGTTGATAAATAATGCATTAAAGTATGCAGAACAAGACCCGGTCATTCACATATGGGCCCAACAGGAAGAACAGGAAACCCGGCTGTTTGTGGAGGATTCCGGGGAAGGGATCAAAAGCAGCGATATAAGGAGAATCTTTGAAAAAGGATTTACGGGCAGTAACCGGCATAACGGGAAGTACAAATCTACGGGCATGGGATTATATATGGTGTCAAAGATTATTGGCAGGCTTGGACATGAGATACAGGCAGAAAGTGAGTATGGAAGTTATACAAGATTTTGCATTATATTTAAAAATAATGATTATTACTTAACATTACAAAAACTGTAATACAGGGAAATCTTTTGTAATGGGGATGTAAGGATTTATGGAAAACAGTCATTTATAATAGTACTATCCGCTAAAGGATGCAGTGCTGTATAGTGAGGATGCGGAACTGGCCAGCATCTGCGCGGAACTGAAATAGGAGGATACTGATATGAATGATGGAAATGTTGTTAGGGTTAAGAATTTAATTAAGGATTACGGTGCAAAAAATTTTAAGATGCGTGCGCTTAAAGGGATTGACCTGACGGTTTATTCCAATGATTTTATAGCCATTATGGGCCCATCCGGCTCCGGCAAGACTACGCTGCTGAATATTCTTTCCACCATAGATAAACCTACGCTGGGGGAGGTATTCTTAGGCGGCAGGGATATTGGGAAAGTCTCCAACAGGGAATTAGCGAAGATTCGCAGGGACAAAATCGGTTTTATTTTTCAGGATTACAATCTGCTGGATACCATGACATTGCAGGATAATATTGCTCTTCCGCTGGCCCTGAACGGAGTTTCGGCCAAAGAGTGCATTCAGAGGGTAGAGGCGGTCAGCGGCATGTTTGGGCTGGGAGAGCACCTGAACAAATATCCCTATCAGCTTTCCGGGGGACAGAAGCAGAGGGGAGCGGCCTGCCGCGCACTGATTACCGGACCGGAGATTCTTTTCGCGGACGAGCCAACCGGGGCATTGGATTCCAAGGCAGGAAAGGATTTGCTGGAATGTCTTAAGAACATAAACGAAAGCAGGAACACGGCCATACTTATGGTGACTCATGACCCTTTCTGTGCTTCCTATGCAAAGGATGTATATATCTTAAGTGACGGGATGATTAAATGTAAGATAAGCGCAGGCTATAGCCGGAAAGAATTTTATGACAGAATTATTGATATACAGACTTCCATGGGAGGTGACTTCTCATGAAAATGATGGAACTTGCATTCAAAAATTTTAAAAGTAATATGAAAAGTTATTTTTCCCTGATAATCTCGTTAGCTTTCACCATAATTGTAGTTTTCGATTTTCAAAATATTCTTTATACGGATACATTTAAAATGCTTGGGGAAAAGAATACCAGGCAGATCCATACGGCAGTTTCGGCAATATCTTTTGTGCTGGTGTGCTTTATATTTTTCTTTATCTGGTATTCTACCAACGTTTTTTTGAACCGGAGAAAAAAGGAGATTGGTATTTATATTTTTATGGGATTTCCGAATGAAAAAGTCGGCAGGCTTTATATGATAGAAACTGTGCTGACGGGAGCAGCGGCGCTGGGGCTGGGACTTGCGGCAGGGGTGCTCACCACCCATTTGTTCCAGATGATAACGCTGGCCTTATCCGATATTGCGGTTGACATTGATTTTCAGTTTACCCTGCGCCCGGTGTTGAATACTGTGGGGATTTATCTTTTCATTTATTTGATATTTACCTTGAAGGGCTATGTGAATATTACAGGAAGCAGTGTGCTGGGCATGATAACAGGGGCCAGGCAGAATGAATATGTCAGGCAGAATATTGTGCTGCTGGTATGCAAGACCCTGCTTGGCCTGGGAGTTCTCGGGACAGGATTTTACCTGGCAGTCAGAGAAGGAGAAGGCGGTGTGGAATCCCAGATTGGCATTGTGGCAGCAGTGGTTTTAGTGACAGTCGGAGTTTATATGGTGTTTGGCGGTGCGATTCCATTTATTTTCCAGAAAGCTGCAGGGAATAAGAGATTCCTTTACAACAAGCAAAGATGCCTTTGGATAAACAATATGATTTTCCGGATGAAGAAGAATTACCGTACCTATGCCATGGTATGTGTTCTTGCCCTTTGCTCGGTAACAGCTTTGGCAGCAGGCTTTGCCATGCGGGAACGGTATGACAACATCATGAAATTCAACAGCACATATACCGTTCAGGTGTTAAGCAGTCGGGGAGACTTGGATGCTGACTTAAATCAAGTGATAAAACAGTATTCAGAAATTGATTACTGTTCGCAGATCCAGATTACCGGGCTGGAAGGTTCTTTGGTGAAAGCCAGTGAAAATGCAGGCAAATATGCCTTTGTATCCTATTCGGAACTTAAGGATCTGGCAGCGGATATTGGAAAGGAATTTTCCCTGAAAGAGCCGGACGAAGGACAGATAGTGCGGGTAACACATATGTACCTTTTTTCCCTGCTGACTGA
>Ga0224742_10321_pt1 | contig 12422 bp, 14 predicted proteins | sample LIM_E_Water_Neg_FD_161631 | JGI IMG/M metagenome (GOLD analysis project Ga0224742, IMG submission 161631) | Enriched cells from gastrointestinal tract of the lab mouse from Pacific Northwest National Laboratory (PNNL), Richland, Washington... | ecosystem: Host-associated > Mammals > Digestive...
GTTTAAATCAGGAGGTTGAAGGCATGAACAATATGATTTCCAATTTTATTGAACCGGGCAATAAGATCGAGATTCAGATGGTGGAGTCCCAGAGGAACCAGAGCAATGAACCTCCCAAGACCTATGCCAGTCAGATTCAGGATATTCTGTCGGAAAACCAGATCGAACTTGTGATGCCCATGGAGAAGGGCAAACTGATCCTGCTTCCCATGGATAAGGAGTATAATCTGGTAATCTATGCGGGGAACAATCTTTTCCAGTGTTTTGCCAGGATCATCGATCGCTATAAGAGCAACAACATCTATACCCTGGTGGTGGAACTGACCAGCAATCTGCGTAAATACCAGAGGAGGGAGTATTACCGCTTCAGCTGTGCGCTGGAGATGAATTCCCGGAATCTGGAAGAAGAGGAAGTCAGAGCCATCGAGGAGAGAGATCCCTATAACAACCTGATTCCGGGACTTCCGCTGAAGCGCAGTGTCATTGTGGATATCAGCGGCGGCGGACTTCGTTTTCTGTCTACTCACTCCTATGAGCCGGACAGTCTGATCTACATAAGCTATAATCTTCTGATAAACGGCAGGAAGAGGGAATACGAACTGGTGGGCAAGGTGCTCAGTTCGGTAAAGCAGGAGGGCCGCAGGGACTCCTATGAGCACCGGGTGCAGTATGTGGACATTGAAACGGAAGTGCGGGAAGAGATAATCAAGTATATTTTTGAAGAAGAGAGAAAGCATAGAAAAAGGGAACGGCTGGGATCATGACGAAAAAAATATTGGTGGTAGATGACTCTGCACTCATGAGAAGAGTCCTGTGTGATATAATAGGCAGTGATGAAAGGTTCGAGGTTGCCGACCGGGCAAGGGACGGACAGGAAGCGCTGGATCTGCTGCGCAAAAACAGCTACGACGCAGTGGTGCTGGATGTGAACATGCCCCGGATGAACGGGCTGCAGCTTTTATATGAACTGCGGAAAGCCCGTATTTCCGCACGGATCATGATGGCCAGTACAGACACCCGGGAGGGCGCAAAAACCACCCTGGATGCGCTGGAACTGGGTGCGCTTGATTTTGTACATAAGCCGGACAATGCCGTGAGTTGCAGGGTGGAAGACTTCAGGAGAGAATTCTTAAAGACTTTGGCAGCGGTGGCAGACAGCCGTCAGCCTGTTCTTGAGAGTCCGGTGCAGAAGCAGGAGGTGCGCGCCACTACCCGCAAGATCGTGGAGATTGCCAGAAAGCATGGGGCGGGAAACGGCAGCCGGAAGATTGTAGCTATCGCCAGTTCCACCGGGGGGCCGAAATCTCTGCAGTCGGTGATTACAAGGCTTCCGGCAGAACTCCAGGCGCCGGTGCTGATCGTTCAGCACATGCCCAAAGGCTTTACCGCTTCACTGGCCGACCGCCTGGATTGTCTGGGCGAGATCCGTGTGAAGGAGGCGGAAGAGGGTGATGAACTGCAGAGCGGTACGGTGTATCTGTCCATGGGGGGCAGTCATATGAACGCCCGTCCCGCCGCCAATGGCAGGACGGTGATCCACTACTCCGACGAACCCAACCGGGAGGGCGTAAAGCCCTGTGCCAACTATATGTATGAATCCCTGATGGAGTGCGGATATGATGAGGTCATATGTGTGGTACTCACGGGGATGGGTGCGGACGGGACGGAGGGCATACAGAACCTGAAATCAAAGAAAAAGGTACATGTTATTGCACAGGACCAGGAGACCAGCGTGGTATACGGCATGCCCAGAAGTGTTGCCAAAGCAGGCCTTGCGGACCAGATTGTGCCATTGGAACAGATTGCACAGGAGATCATACTAAACGTGGGGGTAAAATGATATGGACATAAGCCAGTATCTAGAAATTTTCATTGATGAGAGCAATGAACATTTACAGAATCTGAACACACAGATTCTGAACCTGGAGTCGGACCCGGAGAATATGGATACAATCAATGAGATTTTCCGGGCGGCCCATTCCCTGAAGGGCATGGCCGGGACCATGGGATATAAGCGGATGCAGACGCTTACCCATGACATGGAGAATGTATTTTCGGAAGTACGCAATGGTAACATTAAAGTCACTCCGAATATGGTCGACATTCTGTTTCAATGCCTGGATGCCCTGGATGAGTATGTGAACAACGTCAAGGAATCTGCGGACGAGGGGACCAATGAGAACGAACCTCTGATCCGGCAGCTGAACGCCGTGCTGAACGGCCCTGACAAGCCCCGGGAGGAGGCTCCCGCGCAGCAGAAGGAGAGTTCCGAGGACACCGGGGACGGTCGTAAATGGCTGGAGATTCAGCTGGATTCCGCACAGCAGCATGTGATCAGAGTGGCAAGAGAACAGGGAAAAAATGTTTTCGGCCTGACTGTCACCGTGCAGGAGAGTTGTATCCTGAAGGCGGCCCGAGCTTTTCTGGTATTTAAAGCTGTGGAAGAGCGGGGGGAGATCATCGTTTCCAATCCTCCTGCGCAGGATGTGGAAGACGAGAAGTTTGATCTGGATTTCAGCCTGATTGTGGTGTCGGACGGAGACATCGAGGCGGTGAAGGCGGCGGTGGCCAGCGTATCGGAGATTGCCTCGGTGGTGGGAGAACCCATCGTCCTTGAAGATATGGGTACAATAGATAAATATGGGGATTCCATTCCTGAGCCGGAGCAAAAACCTCAGCCCGCTTCCGAGGAACCGGTGCAGGCGGCTGCACAGCAGCCTGATACGGCTCATGCGGCGGAACCCGCGTCTAAACCTGCGGCGGCCCCCAAGACGGGCGATAAGAAACAGGCGCCGGGCAAGCCCGTGGTGAACCGTACTGTCCGGGTGGACATTGAGAAACTGGATGTGCTGATGAACCTGGTGAGTGAGTTGATCATCGCCAAGAACTCTCTGGTATCCGTATCCAACCAGGTACAGGGGCAGAATCAGGGTGTCAATGAGCAGATCGAGTATCTGGAGAATGTGACCACCAATCTGCACGAATCCGTCATGAAGGTAAGGATGGTGCCCATTGAGAGCGTGGTGAGCAAATTCCCCAGAATGATCCGTGATCTGTCCAAGAAGCTGGACAAAAAGATGGAATTATATATGACGGGTGAAGAGACCGAACTGGATCGCACAGTGGTGGATGAGATAGGTGATCCCTTGATGCATCTGCTGCGTAACTCTGCGGATCATGGCCTGGAATCGGCGGAAATCCGTGCCCAGAGGGGAAAGCCTGCGGTGGGCTCTATCTTCCTGGACGCGTATCAGGATGGCAACAATGTGGTGATCGAGGTCAGGGACGATGGCAATGGCATTGATGTGGAGAAGGTGAAGGCCAAGGCCCTGGAGAGAGAGGCCATCACCCCGGAACAGGCTGCCAATATGTCCGATAAAGAAATTATCGACCTGTTATTCCTGCCCAGTTTTTCCACTGCCAAGAAGGTGACGGATGTATCCGGCAGGGGAGTGGGTCTGGATGTGGTGAAATCCAAGATCGAGGCCCTGAGCGGTGAGGTGGAGGTCAAGAGTAAGCTGGGCGAGGGAAGTACCTGGACCATCCGGCTGCCCCTGACGCTGGCCATCATCCAGGCATTGATGGTGGTGGTGGGCGGTGAGAAATACGCCATATCCCTGGGGACGATTCAGACCATAGAAGATATTGCACCCGAGGAGATCAAACTGGTACAGAACAAGGAAGTTATCCATCTGCGAGGAACGGTTATCCCCCTGATCCGCCTGTCCAATGTACTGGATGTGGAGAGCACAAAGTCCCCTGAAGAACATCTGATGGTAGTTATCGTGAAAAAGGGCGATAAGCTGGCGGGCCTGGTGATCGATGATATGATCGGACAGCAGGAGATCGTTATTAAGTCCCTGGGAAAATATATCAAGCAATGCAAGTTCATCAGCGGCGCAACCATTCTGGGAGACGGCGAGGTGGCCTTGATATTGGATGCCAACGCGCTGATCTAAAGGGGCGTGCAATTACAATCAGCATATCCCGCGCGGTGCAGGGATGCAGATGCGGATGCCCTGGGGGACATGCGGAACTACAAATAGGAAGGGGACAGCGGTATGGAAGAGTTGAATGTAGTCGAAAGTAACAATACAGCGGGCGTAACCCAGCAGTATATCGTAGTGCGTCTGGGTGAGGAGCAGTATGGCGTAGATATACGGTATATTGACAATATTGTGAGAATGCAGAAGATCACCCGGGTGCCCAAGGTGGCGTCCTACCTCAAGGGTGTGATCAACCTGCGGGGTGAGGTAATCCCGATTATGAGTCTTCGGCTGAAAATGTTCCTGCCGGAGGATGAAATCACCAAGGCCACCCGCATCATTATCCTAAAACTGGAGCAATACGGCAGTATAGGCGTCATAGTGGACGAAGTGAAGGAAGTGGTGACTCTGGACGAGGAGCATATTGAGAAGGTATCCTATGATTCCAAGGAGGAGCGTCTTAACTTCCTGGGCGGAATCGGTAAGTATGACGGGGGGCTGATCTCTCTGCTGGACTTTAACCTGGTGATGCAGGAGAGGGAAAACACATTATAAACAACAATAGTAGGAGATAGCTTATGCCAGAGATGAGTTTGGAGCATGTGACAAATAACTATTTGGACGTGTTGCGCGAGATCGGCAATATCGGCGCCGGCAACGCCATGACGGCGCTCTCACAGATGCTGCAGAGTAAGGTGGATATGCAGGTTCCCCAGGTGCGGCTCCTGGAATTCTCGGAAGTGGGGGCCATGGTGGGCGGCGAGGAGCAGCTTATGGTGGGTGTGCTTCTGGGCGTTGAGGGAGATATTACAGGAAGCATCATGTTCCTGGTAGAACTGCAGGCCGCCAAGGGATTGGTAAAAAAGATGATGATGGGGTATGACTCCGGACAGCCGGGCCTGGACGAGATGGAAACTTCCGCCATGATGGAACTGAGCAATATCATCACGGGAGCGTACCTGAATTCCCTTGCCACATTGACCAATCTTTGCATCTTCCCTACGCCGCCCAGCCTGACCGTGGATATGGCGGGCGCGATTTTGAGCGTGCCTGCCATAATGTTTGGCGAACTTGGAGACAATATCCTGATGATCCAGTCCCGATTTTTTGACGAAGTAGAGGTGGACGGATACTTCATATTAATTCCGGATTTGCCTTCTTATCAAAAGATACTGTCAGCACTGGGCATTGTATAGGGGCGAATACAAGGAGGCGAAATGTACGGATGGGTAATATCATTACAGTAGGCATGGCGGATTTAAAGACCTGCAAGAGCCCGGACGGTTTGATTACGCTGGGACTCGGATCATGCATCGGAATAGCCATACGGGATCCAAAGACGGGGATCGGTGGTCTGGCACATATTATGCTGCCGGACAGTACGGCGATCCGGGGCAACCAGAATATTGCGAAGTTTGCGGATACCGGCATAGTAGAACTGGTTCGGCAGATGGAACGCATGGGTGCGCTGAAGGCCCGAATGGTTGCGAAGATTGCAGGAGGAGCCACCATGTTCCAATCCATGAGCAAGAATGATTTGATGAATGTGGGCGAGCGCAATGCAGTGGCTTGCCGCGCCGTTTTGAAAGGGCTGAACATTCCGCTGTTGGCTGCGGATACCGGAGCCAACTACGGCCGCACAGTCACTTTTTTCCCGGAGACCGGGGATTTCCATATCCGGGCGGTGGGCAGGAGCGAGACCATTATATAGCGGTCGGATACTGATTGATACCTTGTCGCAGGGGGACTGCGATCTATCTAGCGAGGAAACTATGAAGAGGAATTTAATACCGGTAATAATGATGCTGGTGTCAGGGGCTATTAGCTGCCTGTTTACCATGGCCCGGGGAGAGAGCCTGCTGTTCCGCATGTCGGCCCTCCTGGGGTCCATGTTGCTGTTCTATGGCCTTGGATGCGCGTTTTGCGGCGTCCTTAACTATTTTGATATGGAAAATGAAAAGCGTCTGGCAGCGGAAACGGCTGCGCTTGAGGGAGAGGAAGCCCCGGAGGGGGAGGCGGAGACTGCCACAGCGGAATAAAGGCATGACATTGCAACGGGTAATGCGGAAAGGAGAGTGCCATGGACGATGCAGGCAGAAAGAAGCTCTGGGAGGAATATATGAAGTCCAGATCCACAGAACTTCGGGAAAAAATTATACTGGAATACGCTCCTCTCGTAAAGACTGTGGCCGGGAGACTGAGCATGTATCTGGGCTATAATGTGGAATATGACGACCTGGTCAGTTATGGCATTTTTGGACTGATTGACGCGATTGACAAGTTTGACACCCTCAAGGAAGTAAAATTTGAGACCTATGCGAGCCTGCGGATCCGGGGGTCCATACTGGACCAGATCCGCAAGATGGACTGGATTCCCAGGACCATCCGGCAGAAGCAGAAACAGATTGATGCCGTAATCCGAAAGATTGAGACGGAGACGGGGCGGAGCGCCACCGATGAGGAAATTGCGCAGGGTTTGGGCATCACGGGCGACGAATATGTGGATTGGCAGTCCCAGATGAAGATAACGGGACTGGTGTCCCTGAATGAGTACATTGAGCAGGGCAGTGAGATCTCCCAGGACGGCGGCCAGCATACGGCGGCCAGGTTCGTCAGCCCGGAGGAGAATGTGGAGAAGCAGGAACTGGTCCGGGTGCTGGGAGAGGCGCTGGAACTGCTGACAGAAAAAGAGAAAAAAGTCATCACTCTCTATTATTATGAGGACCTGACGCTGAAGGAAATCAGCAATGTGCTGGGGGTCTCGGAGTCCCGGATCTCCCAACTGCATACCAGGGCGCTTCAGAAAATGAGGGGCAGGATGGGAAACTATATGGGTATTCTGGGCGACCGTTAAGGATACTTCTGAAAGACAGAAATGGAGGAAGCAAAAATGGCTGTGAACGGTTATTTTCAACTGGTGAATACCCAGAAGGGATTCGGCGTTAAGTGCGTGCCGCCGAAGGAGGGGGGCGAGAACGTGCCCCTGAGCGAGTTGATCGATTATTTGGGTGCGCGCAGCATAGCGTATGATATTTCCGCGTTGAGCAAGGCAGTGAATGCCGGGACGGTACAGGTGGTCCCCCTGGGGATGGGAGAATGCCCTCCGGAACAGGAGAGTTATTTACTGGAGGTCAGCGAGGACTCCATGACCGTGACAGCGCGGTTTTATCCCCCCTCCGAGACGGGGCAGCGTATGTCTATGGAGGAGTTTATGGCGGATTTGCAGTTTAAGAAGATTATCTATGGTCTGAACAAGGAACTGCTGGAGAGCCATTTTCGGAAAGGTGAGTATTGCAAGACCCTGGTGGTGGCCGAGGGAAGACCGCCCCAGCACGGTAAAGACGCGGAGATCCAGTATTTTTTTAACACGGATCCCCATGCGGTCCCCACTCTGAAAGCAGACGGAAGCGTGGACTTTTTCAATTTAAATACCATAAACCACTGTAAAAAGGGAGATTTGCTGGCTAAAATTATCCCGGAGGATGTGGGCCGGCGCGGTATCAATGTGGCAGGGGTGGAGATCAAGCCCAGGGCGGTGAAACGGGCTACCCTACGGTTTGGCAAGAACGTGGTACAGTCGGCGGACCGCATGTCCATCAGCTCGGCGGTGAACGGCTGCGTATCCCTGGTGGATGACCAGGTGTTTGTGACCGATCTGTACGAGGTGGAGAATGTGGATAACAGCACCGGTAATATTGATTTTGAAGGCAGTGTGCAGGTGAATGGCAATGTCTGCTCCGGATTCAGCGTGACCGCCAAGGGCAATGTGATCGTCAAAGGCGTTGTGGAGGGCGCTTCCGTCCGCGCGGAGGGGGATATCGTGATCACCAGAGGCATGAACGGCATGAGCAAGGGCTATCTGGAGGCGGGCGGCAATATTGTGGCCAAATTCCTGGAGAATACCAGGGCCGATGCCGCCGGATATATTTCTGCCGAGTCCATTCTGCACAGCAAGGTCACGGCGGGGAGCGAGATTACTGTTACGAGCAAGAGAGGATTTATCACAGGTGGCCATGCCTGCGCCGGATTTAAGGTCAGCGCCAAGAATCTGGGGGCCAATATGGGGGCTTCCACTGTGATAGAGGTGGGAGTGAATCCCCGCATGAAGAGGGAATATGAAGCGCTGCAGGATGAACTGCTTGAAATCCAGAAGGTGATCAAACGGACGGAGCCCATTCTGACCAACTTCGCGGAGAAGAAAGGCAAAGGCATCCAGTTTACCCCGGAACAGGTAAAATACATTCGCTCCCTGGTAAAAGAGACCGAAGCCAAGAAAAAGGAATTGGTGGAAAAGAACGAGAAGTGGGAGGCGCTGCGCGATGCCTTTGAAGGGCAGAACGATGCCTATGTGGAGGTAACGGGAGAGGCGTTTCACGGTACGGTGATCGTGATCAAGGAAGTCTCCATGTCTCTGCGAAGCAATTATCAGCATTGCCGTTTCAAACGCATCGGCGGAGAGGTGAGAATGGTCGGACTATAACGCCATGGCACGGAAGGGGAGGATCATATGGCTATAAGTGCAATTCAAAATGCGACAATCGCCAGAGTGCAGGATTATTCAACGATTAAGCAGAACGAGGACAATAAAGGGTATATGAACCAGGTCAGCATCGGCCAGGACAGGGAGCAGGACAATCAGCAGAAGGCCCGGCAGGTGCGCTCCGGCCAGGAGACGGAATGGAAGAACAAGCGTCAGGATGCCCGGGAAAAGGGAAGCAATGAGTACCACGGTGACGGCGGAAGGAAGCGCAAGGGAACGGCCTCCTCGGACCAGATGGTGGTGAAGGACCGCCCGCGCCAGAGTTTTGACATGAAGATATAGTGTAACGAACAGTCAGAGGGGAAGGAATAATGGGACTATGAATATCATGGAAATAGTACTTCTGGTCATCGGGATCCTTGTGTTTGTGGCCAGCTTCCTGATTCCGAACGGGAAGGGTGACAATCTGGCCCACGACAGGGAGATGGCCAGGGACGAGATCGGGGATCTGGTGGCCAGAGAGTTGGAGCGGATACGCAGCCAGGTAGACGATACCGTGGAGGAAGCCATCAAGGATTCCATGGATAAAACGGAGCGTTCCCTGGAGAAATTATCCAATGAGAAAATCATGGCGGTAAGTGAATACTCGGAAACCGTGTTGGGACAGATCAACAAGAGCCAGCAGGAAATCCTGTTTCTGTATGATATGCTCAATGCCAAACATGACAATTTGAAAAATACGGCTTCGGAAGTGGAACAGAGGGTTAAAGAGGCCGAGATTGCCAGCAGGGAAGTGGAGGCGGTTACCAGAGAGGCCGAGATGGCGCTGAGGGAGACCGAGGCGGCGGCTCAGATGGCCCGCCAGATGGTGGCTCCTGCATTCCAGGCCATGCAGGACGGGGAGGAGACAGCCTCGGCGGAACAGGAAACCGGGGAGGAAATTGTCGAAGAACCTCAGCAGGAACTGCAGGGTACAGAGAGTTACAGTAATAAGAACCAACAGATTCTGGAACTTCACCGCCAGGGACACTCAGAAGTGGCCATTGCCCGGCAACTGGATTTGGGCGTGGGGGAAGTGAAACTGGTTATTGATTTATTTGAAGGAAGAAATGATTGATGAATAGAACACGTTTAAAATACTATTTGCGCGCTCTGGGCATCGGCATTATTGTGACCGCGCTGCTGATGGGATACAGCCAGAAGCCGCCGCAGATGAGTGATGAGGAAATCCTGCGCAGGGCTGCGGAACTGGAACTGGAGGGACAGCGGGAGGTACTGGCGGATCTGGCTACTGCCACCCCGGAGCCCGAGAACTCTTTGGAATCCGATGCGGCCATATCCGCGGAATCCACCGCCAGTCCTGTGCCCGGGCCTACAGTGGAACCTGCTGCCGGTACCACACCCAAGCCTATGGTGGATCCTGGCGCCAGTGCTACCCCCAAGCCTACGGCGGAATCTGGCGCCAGTGCTACCCCCAAGCCTACGGCGGAATCTGCTGTCAGCCCTACGCCCAAGCCTTCAGAGGAGCCTGTTGCCAGCTCTACGCCCAAGCCTACAGAGGAACCTGCTGTTAGCCCTACGCCTAAGCCTACAGAGGAGCCTACAGTCAGTCCTGCTCCGGCGGGAGACGTGGCAATTCTGGTGATCAGCAGAGGGGAGAGTTCGATGACGGTGAGCAGGAATCTTCAGGAACTGGGTCTGGTGGAGGACTACAGAGCCTTTGACAGGTTCCTGTGTGACAACGGATATGACCACTCGATCAGCACCGGCACCCATGAGATTCCCCTGGGCGCAACTTACGAGGAAATTGCCGGAATTATATGTAAAATTCGTTAAAAAATCTTGCCAACTGGCTTTTTTTGTGTTATACTCGCAATGTTGTGAAAAAACACACGCACTTCTATCTGGCAGTGGTGTCTCTCCCGTTAGGGCGGGATAGCGGCCGGAGCCAGCCGGGGCTTTAACGCGGTGCCGGCAGATCAGGAAGCGCGGAGGACGGTACCGGGAAACGGGCCGGATAACCAAACGGAGGTAGAAAAATGAGCGTTATTTCCATGAAGCAGTTACTTGAAGCAGGTGTGCATTTCGGACATCAGACCAGAAGATGGAACCCTAAGATGGCTCCCTATATCTTCACCGAGAGAAACGGCATCCACATCATTGATTTGCAGAAATCTGTGGTCAAAGTAGATGAGGCGTACAAGGCAGTTTCCGAGATCGCGGCACAGGGTGGCACCATCCTGTTTGTCGGCACCAAGAAGCAGGCACAGGATGCAGTTAAGGCCGAGGCTGAGCGCTGCGGTATGTACTATGTAAACGAGAGATGGCTGGGCGGTATGCTGACCAATTTCAAGACCATCCAGTCCCGTATCATCAGGCTGCGTGCCATAGAGACCATGTCCACCGACGGTACCTTCGATGTATTGCCTAAGAAAGAGGTTATTCAGCTTAAGAAGGAATGGGAAAAGCTGGAGAAGAATCTGGGCGGCATTAAAGATATGACCAGGATTCCCGATGCGATTTTTGTAGTTGACCCCAAGAAGGAGAAAATCTGCGTACAGGAAGCCAGAGCCTTGGGTATCACCCTGATCGGCATCGGTGATACCAACTGCGATCCCGAGGAACTGGACTACATCATCCCCGGTAATGACGATGCAATCAGAGCTGTAAAGCTGATCGTTTCCAAGATGGCAGATGCCGTGATCGAGGCTAACCAGGGTGAGGCTGTATATACTGCTCAGGACGTACAGGCCGATGCAACCGATATTGAGGAAGTAGCAGAGCAAGCGTAAAATTTCGTGTGCCGTGTGAGGCGCATTGATCTGTGCAGGGACGCGATAAGCGGCCATGTATAGATCACGGGAAAGTGTGCCGGAAGGGAATATGCGGAACTAAAAACAGCATATTCCCGTGAGGCGCATTGATCTATGCAGGGACGCGATAAGCGGCCATGCATAGATCACGGGAAAGTGTGCCGGAAGGGAATATGCGGAACTATAATAGGAGGAAGGAATATGGCTGAGATTACAGCAGCAATGGTAAAGGAACTGCGCGAGATAACCGGCGCAGGTATGATGGATTGCAAGAAGGCCCTGAACGAGACGGGTGGAAATATGGATGAGGCCGTGGAGGTCTTGAGAAAGAGCGGCCAGGCCAAGGCAGTGAAGAAAGAGGGAAGGATCGCGGCGGAGGGGAATTTGTTGAATATGCGTCTTTATACGGATGCCAGCATCGCCTATGTGACCTGCGGACAGAACGTGCCGGATGACATTGAGGTGTTCAACCCCCAAACTACCGTGAAGAAACTTCTGGGCGGGGGGAAGCAGTAACAGTGTACGATATATTTTGAGAGGATGCTATATGGACCAGGCGGAACAATTACGAATCATCAAGGCCGGGCAGCAATCCCGGCCGCTGGCCCGGGTGATCACCGTCACCAGCGGTAAGGGCGGTGTGGGCAAGTCCAACACGTCCATCAATCTGGCGATACAGTTTCGGAAGATGGGACAGCGGGTGATCATACTGGACGCTGACTTTGGGCTGGCCAACATAGAGATCATGTTCGGCACAGTGCCCAAACACAATTTGTGTGATCTGATCTATCAGGGAAAGAACATCAAGGAAATCATCACCTGGGGCGCCATGGACGTAGGCTTTATTTCCGGCGGGTCAGGGATCGCGGGTATGTCCAATTTAAGCCGGGATTATCTGGTATATATCATTCGGAATCTGGCGGAACTGGACGCGATTGCCGATATTATAATAGTGGATACCGGCGCGGGCATCTCCGATGCGGTACTGGAGTTTTTGGTGGCCAGCGGCGAGATTCTGCTGGTGACCACGCCGGAACCCACTTCCATAACGGATTCTTATTCCCTGCTGAAATCTCTTAGTAATCATCCAAGGTACGACCGCAACACCACCACGGTGAAGATGATCGCCAACCGGGTGGAGAA
>Ga0224742_10322_pt1 | contig 12388 bp, 22 predicted proteins | sample LIM_E_Water_Neg_FD_161631 | JGI IMG/M metagenome (GOLD analysis project Ga0224742, IMG submission 161631) | Enriched cells from gastrointestinal tract of the lab mouse from Pacific Northwest National Laboratory (PNNL), Richland, Washington... | ecosystem: Host-associated > Mammals > Digestive...
GCGGTAGAAGTTGGTGAGCCCAGCGTTGCCGCTGCCGTGGCGGCGTACATCGTCCCGCAGAATATACTTGGAGACAATGACGGCGCCGTTGAAGCAGCCCAGCAGGTAAGCACACAGCGCTGGACCGCCGTACACCAGCAGGATTAAAAGCCACCAGTTTTCCATACGCTCACTCCTCCTTTTCGCCCCGCTGCCGGACGGAGAGAATGACAGGCGTTCCCTCCAAACCAAAGGTGCTGCGAATGCAGTTTTCAATATACCGCTGGTATGAGAAGTGGAATAAACGGGTGTCGTTGCAGAAGATGACGAAATGGGGGGGCTTCACACCCACTTGCGTCATATAGTAGATCTTTAGCCGGCGGCCCTTGTCGGTGGGGGGCTGGACCCGGGTCTGGGCGTCCGCCAGGACGTTGTTCAGCATTCCCGTGGTGATCCGGGTGGAAGCCTGGTTGGAGACATAGTCGATCAGCTCGAACAGACGCTCTACCCGCTGCCCGGTCTTGGCGGAGATAAAGAGGATCGGGGCGTAGGGCATAAAGCTGAGACCCTGCCGGACCTCCTCACGCATGCGGTCCATGGTCTTGCCGTCCTTTTCAATCAAGTCCCACTTGTTCACCACGATGATACTGGCCTTTCCGGCCTCATGGGCCAGACCCGCCACCTTCGTGTCCTGTTCCGTGACGCCTTCGGTGGCGTCGATAAGGATCAGACATACGTCTGCCCGTTCGATGGCCATAGTGGCCCGGAGGACGCTGTACTTTTCAATATCCTCTGAGACTTTGGAGCGCCGCCGGATGCCGGCAGTGTCGATAAAGACGAAGCAGCCATTGCCGTTTTCAAACCGGGAGTCGATGGCGTCCCTGGTGGTGCCGGCCACATCGGAGACAATGACCCGCTCCTCACCTAAGATCTTATTTACCAGGGAGGATTTGCCCGCGTTGGGCTTGCCGATGACCGCCACGTGGATGGCGTCGTCCTCCTCCGCCTCCTCCGTCTCGGGGGGGGAAATAGGCTACACAGGCATCTAAAAGGTCACCGGTTCCATGGCCGTGGACGGCGGAAACGGCAATCGGGTCCCCCAGTCCCAGATTGTAAAATTCATAAAAGTCTGGGTCCGGCGCACCGGTGGAGTCTATTTTGTTTACCGCAAGTACGATGGGTTTGCCGCTGCGCAGCAGCATATTTGCCACTTCATGGTCAGAGGCGGTGAGACCTGTGCGGATATCCGTCAAAAAAATGATGACTGTGGCGGTCTCAATGGCGGTTTGGGCCTGGTCCCGCATAAACTCCAGGATCAAGTTATCGGTGCGGGGTTCAATGCCGCCGGTATCGATGAGGGTGAACTGCCGCCCGTTCCAGTCGGTCTCTCCATAGATGCGGTCCCGGGTGACGCCGGGAGTATCCTCCACAATCGAGACACGCCGGCCGATCAGTTTGTTGAACAGCTGAGACTTGCCCACATTGGGCCGCCCCACGATTGCGACAATGGGTTTCATAGGCCCTCACTTCCTTTCTATCTGTAAAAAGATGATTTTATATAGGTATTATACCCGCCGAAAGACAGGATAGCAAGACAAAAAGCAAGGAGGGAAGAAACATCTTCCCTCCTAAGCAAGCATACAAAATCCCTTATTTCGCGACAACGGACTTGACGACTTTGACCTCGCGGCCATTGTACGTACCGCACTCCTGACACATTCTGTGAGGCAGGTGCTGCGCACCGCATTTCGGGCAAACGACGAGAGCGGGAGACGCCAGCTTCCAGGTGGAGCTGCGGCGCTTGTCGCGTCTTGCTTTGGATACTTTTCTCTTGGGTACTGCCATTGTGACACCTCCTTGATCGTTCAAAGGCGCAGGGCAAGCCTGTCCTTATCTCATTTCTCTATTTGTTCTCCAAAAGCTTGGCAAGGACCGCCAGCCGCGGATCAATCTCCTTTTTGCAGGAGCAGGGGCCGAGGTTCAGGTCGGCGCCGCAGCGGGGACACAGTCCTTTACAATCTTCAGAACACAGCGTTTTGGTGTCCATCTCTAAAATGAACACCGTGCGGGCCAAATCATCCAGATCTATCTTGCCGTTTTCCAGCAACTCGATCTCGTCGTTTTCTCCGTTTTCCAGGGATTCGGCAAGCATACAGCGGTAAAAAACCGTCTTTTCCCGGGAAAAGACCTTGCCGCAGCGGTCGCATACACTGTCCAACGTAGTTTGAACCGTCAGGTCCAGACCCAGCACGTCCGCGGAGTTCCGGACGGTCCCAGAGACAGCGACAGGATGGGAAACCGGGTGCTGGTCCGCAAATTCCATGTCAGAGAGATCCATCTGGAACTGAAAATCCAACTGTTTTCCCGGCGTATGCAGAATTGGTTTTACATCTAAGAGCATAAGTTACCTCGCAATGACACGACTAGTATTATAAGGGATTAAGGCGCTGTTGTCAAACAGTTTTTCAAAATAATTGGAAAATAATTGCGATTTGTGTGGCGGTTGATCCCTATGGCATTGATTTTGGAATACGGAGGACATGTTTTCGAACCTCTCTGAACGTATAAAGGATCATTCTTTACCAAAGCGGCATGCAGCGCCTTTGTACGGTGAAACTGTTATCGGCCCGTCATTTTCGCCGTGCAGAATGAAAAACGTGTGAAGTTTGAAGGGCTGGTGACGGAATTAAATTGACTGGGCGGCCCCGCCGGCTTCATTCTGCTATCCTGCTGAATGCGCCGGTCTTGGCGCTGGAAGGGGAATGGGAGACGGCTGAGCTTCGCAATTCGTTCCGGCAATTGCTGCTTTTTGCAAGTCTCAAAAAAAATCCTGCAAAAAACGGTTGAATCCTTTAAATTTTGTGGTACAATAACAACACAGAAGCCGGAACCCTTGATTTTTCAGGGGTTCCGGCTTTTCTTGTTACTAATGTGTTAAAAGTTCACTGTTCAAACCCCAATTATAAAGGCTTCCGCTGAACCAGTTCAAGGGCGGCTTTGAGTTCGTCCAAAGTCTTGTGATTATATACCCGGTTGCCGGTATCCTTGGAAACGTGGCCCATAAGTAAATCAATACATTTCCGGTTTGCCCCGGCGCTGTCCAACATAGATTCAAACGTGTGGCGGCAACCGTGAGGGGTTCCGGGGATTTGGAGCCGTTCAGCAAGGCCCTTCCAGATAACCCGGTATTGGGATTCTGAACACCTGTGGCCGTCCCACTGGATCAGGTATTCCCCGCCTTCAGCCATGCGCCGTTCCACCATAGGGCGGATCAGGGAATGAATGGGAACCAGCCTGTTTTTTCCGGCCTTTGTTTTTGTCCCGCCTTTCATCGTCCCGGCCTGAAGATCAATGTCCGCCGTTTTCAGGCCCAGCAATTCAGAAATCCGCCAACCGCTGTAAATGAAAATCAACACGCTATCCACCCACGGTTCCCCGCTGTGGTTCCAGAGCCGTTCAATCACTTCATTACTGAGCCTGTCCCGGCTGGTGGGCGGCACCGGATCAGAAGTCAGCAAATCAGAATAGCACCGGGAAACCACGTCCAGTTCCAGGGCGAACCGGTCAAGATGGCCCCAAAGGTTTTTGATTGCCGCCTGTGTGCTGTACCCCTTGCCGCAACCGTCAATAGTTTCTTGCATTTGGTAAGCCTTGATTGTCTTATAGGGCAAGTTCACAAGCCCTGAACAATGCTTGAACGCCGATGTGAGGGAAGCCCGGTTGGATTGGCCCAGCTTGGGGGCTTTTTTCTCTTTCCACAAATCAAAAAGCTGTTGCAGGGTGATTTTGGCCCGGTCAACGTCCCACGGATCGCGGTTGTATTCCGCCAAAAGGATATTGCCTTCTTCCCGTGTGGCCGCATAGCCAACAATCACAAAAATCGGTTGCCCGTTATTTTTCCAACCGGCTGTTTTCTTGATGATGTACGGGCGGCGGCGATTGCCTGACAATTTGGCTACTGTCCCATAGCCATTGGGATTCCGCATTTTATCACCTGTCCTTTCAAAAATGGTTGCAAAACCCCAAGGGCAAGTGATATAATAGCGTTGTGTGGGCGCTACGTTGGATCACCTGTCCAATGTGGTTCCTTGCCGCTTCCGGTGCTACCAACACCGGGGGCGGCTTTTTTTGTTTATCGGTAACATATCGGTAACGGCGGAAAGCCTTGGAAACGCTGGATTTTCTGGAAGCGTTACTGATGTTACTGATTTCTTCTATTATTCAAAATAATAATAAAAAATATAGAAGAAGTATATATAAGAGAACCTCCCTTTTATCAGTAACATCGGTATCAAACCCAGCAAATCCAGACGTTTCAAGGGTTTGGGGGTGTTACGGATGTGCTACGATTGGAAATCTACATAGATAATATTTCCTATGCGTGCTTTAATCCGTCTTGGATCGAATACTTTTCGTTTCTGTATAGCCCTTTCATCATACCCCGGACTTCGGCCCGATCTTCAGCGTCCAACTGGATATACATACACAGCGCGTCCCAAACATCTTCACCATATTGGGCCACTATCAATTCTTCGGCCCGTTCCTCTTTGGCTATATCCTGTTTCAGCTTTTCCAGATCAATACTTTCATCCAGTTCATCCCAACCCATGATATAACTTGGGGTGGTTTCCAATGCGTCTGCTATGGCCTTAATCTTGGATTGGGTAAGATTTCGGGAGTTTGCTTCTATTTTATTCACAGATGAACGGGACTTATATCCAAGACGTTTTGCAAGTTCATCTTGGGACATTTTGAGTTCTTCCCGCCGTATTCTGATCCTATCCCCGATTTCGAGCAATGGCTTCACCCCCTTTCTGTTACTATTATAGCGCACGGTGGGCAGGTTGTCAACAATTTTTGAAAATTTTCAAAAAAGGTGTTGACAAGATGCCCACCGTATGCTATTATACCGATTGTAGGCAAGATGCCAACAAAACAAATCACCCAAACACCATTCATATAACAGGAGGATCACAAAAATGATGAAGTATTACATTGGCTACTACAATAAGCCTTGGGACAAAAGCGAATTTACCGTGATCGCTGGTTCCCCCGATCCGTTCGTTGCGCTGTTCATCCTGGACAGCTACCGGGAGAAATGCCCGGAAAGCATGAAGTCCGCTTATGAAATGATTTCGGCGGATGAAGCCATGAACCTGAAGCTGACCTTCTAAGCCGAAACGGGCGGATGGCCCGTCCGCCGGAACCGCCCCACCGGTGCTGATGATGGCAGGGCATGAAAAGGAGTAAACACCATGAAAAGAAGAAAGAGAACCACCGTTTGGGCCTACCTGGACGGAAAGAAGCTGATTGATGTGGTACAAGCCGCCCTTGACAACAATATGATGGTGGACGATATGAAGGCCCTGTTGGTCAAGGAAAACCCCGGCCATGAAGTCACTTTCAACGTGCAATAATCCCGCCTGATGATGGCCCCCGGTGGTTCCGGGCCGAAACAGCGCCCCGGCGCTGTCGTGGGAAACCACAACACGGCGAAGCATTGACACTATCCCGTAAAAGTCGGGGAGCCGTGTTTTATGGGGAAACCAACAGCGAACCTAAAAGCAATCCCTGAAGGCTAAAATAAGAATTACTGACAGACAGGGGAGCGTTGTCCAATACTCCATAGCGAGTGGCGGGGGGCGTCCGGATCGGGTTAATCCTGAAGGGCTTTATAAGATAACTTTTGGTTCGCTGGTTCCCCAAAATGCACCTTGAAAAGTTCACTTCAAAAGAAAACATGAAAGGGGGGGGGATTATGACCAACACGGAACTGTTGCGGGAAAAGATGGAAAAGTCTGGTTACAAGTTGCGGTTTATCGCTACGAAGGCGGGGCTGACCTATCAGGGCTTTTTGAACAAGCTGAACAATGTGCGTGAATTTAAGGCCAGTGAAATCAAGGCCCTTTCTGATCTGCTGAACCTGACGGAAGCGGAACGGACTGCCATATTTTTTTCCGCCTGATGTTGGCAAATTGCCAACATTGACAATCCCGGCAACCTGGAAACCCCGGACTATAAGGCCAACAACGTCCCCTTTGAAATAGTTCTGTTGGCCCAGCTACGAAACAAGGCGGTGAACGCCTACAACGGAAGGAGTGTCCCCCCCCCATGACAAGTGCAAGCGTGAAGCCGGTTATCGGTGAACTTGAAAGTTTATTTTCAACTTTCAACAAAGCCTTCTTTGAAGGCAAGCTGGAACAGCCTGTAATCACCGTTTCCCCGGATAACACCCGTGGGGCCTATGGGTGGTGTACTGGCTGGAAGGCGTGGCAGGATGGAACCAAAGAAGGCGGGTTCTATGAAATCAACCTTTGCGCTGAATATCTGAACCGCCCCTTTGAGGAAACCTGTTGCACCCTGATTCACGAAATGGTTCACCTGTGGAATTTGCAAGAAGGGGTTCAGGACACTTCCCGATCTGGCACCTATCACAACAAGAATTTCAAGATTGCCGCCGAAGCCCACGGCCTGATCGTGGAAAAAACGGCCAAATATGGGTTCAGCACAACCACCCTGGCACCGGCAACCATGAATTTCATTCAGGCCATGGAGAAAACCGGGTTTTCCCTGGTTCGCCCCAAGGTTCCCGGCCTGAAGGGAGCCAAAGCAAAACAGAGTTCCCGGAAGTATGTTTGCCCCGGATGTGGGGCCATTATCCGGGCTACTAAAGAAGTTCACGTTATTTGTGGTGATTGTGAACTGACCTTTGAGGAACAGGAGTGATGAACGGATGTGGAAACCCTGCAAGCTGACCAAGAAAACGGCCACAATGCTGATTCAGCGGGTGATCCCCATGTCCCCCAAACTGATCAGCGGCCCCACCGGTAACAATGGGGCGGTGATCTTTACCGCCCCGGTTGGCCCGGAAGGGCTGGAAATCAAGGTGGAAAATGACTGGTTCACCCGCAACGGCTGTATTAAGCTGACCATTTCCGACAACAGCGGCGGAAACTGCCTGACCATGTACTTCAGCCCGAACACCTTTGAACGGGATTTTTCAGCGGAAGAATTTGACAAGAAAGAAGCCGCCGCTGATGCCCGGAAAAAGTGGGTTCAGGAAATTGGGCCGGAACGGGCCCACAAGTTGGTTGATCTGTATTGGGGCTACTAATTCCACTGAATTTTTTGAAGGAGTGTGATTCCAAATGAGGAAGAACGAGCAGAGCAAGACCAAGACGGGGAAGGCCCCGTCCCCCTTCGCCCCGGTCAAGCGGGACACCAAGACCCACCACCGGACGGGGTATCACAAGCCGATCAAGAACCCCACCATCAATGCCGCCCCGGACACCCACAAGGTGTTCTGCAAGCGGTGCATGAAGTACAACAAGGGCGTTTGCCCCATGACCGGGACGGCGTTCAAGGCCCCCGGCTGTGCGGTGTAGAAAGGAGGAACAGACACCATGAAAACCTTTTCCGAGCGTTTGAAGTTCGCTATGGCGGAAGCGGGGCTGAACCAATCCGGCCTGTCGGAGAAAACCGGCGCGTCCAAGGCGGCTATCAGCCAGTATCTTTCCGGCAAGAACACCCCCGGCCCTGACCGGGTGAAATCCCTGGCCGATGCCACCGGCGTTTCCTTTGATTTCCTGATGGGGTATGACGTTCCCCCGACCACGGCGAACCCGGCCCCCACCATGGGGCGGATCACCACGAAGGTTGCGGCCCGGTGCTTGGGCAAATCGGATCAGTTTGTCAGAATTGGCCTTCAGCGGGGGCTTCTCCCCTTCGGAACCGCCGTTCCCGGCACCGGGAGCAAGTGGAATTACTACATTGACCCGGCCAAATTCAGGGCCTATGTGGGGGCGGAAAAGTTCAATGAGTTCTTCCGCCTGACCGCCTAACGGCAGAATGGGGGGGGGGTAATGTTATGGTTCGCAACCATAAAGGCGGAGGAAACCGCCAGCCCAAGGAATTTTATGAACGTCCCCTAACCCCTGAAGAAGCCCAATTTGCCACGGACAACATCAACATTGTTTGGTGGTATTTGGATAGCCGGGGCCTGGATCGGAATGAATGGTTTGACGTGGTTATTTTCCGCTATATGTTATCGGTCAAGCGGTATTTGAACCTTCCTGAACTGCGCCAACACCGGTTTGTAAACATTGCGTGTAAGGCTATGCAATCAGCCATTGGCGGCGAATACGCCAAACGGGATCGCCGCCCGGTTGAAGTGAGCCTGTCCGATCCCGTCCGCCCTGGATGTGATCTTACTTATGAAATGATTTTAGCGGCCCCGGAAGGAGCCTGATTAAAAAAGGAGTGTAGAAGATGCCCAAAATTGAAATCGGGATTTCTGTGAAAATCCTTCCCGCCCAGGAATACCACGGGAATTACACCGACAAGATCGGCGTGGTGAAACAGTCCATTAACACCCGGAACGGGAACCGGCTTGGGGTGGAGTTTCCCGATCTGAAAAACCGGGCCAGTGAAAAGGGATTGTTCTGGTTCTCCGTTGACAGTGTGGAGCCGCTTCACCCGTTGGATTTTGCGGCGTTACCGACTGACACGGCGGACAGCCTGAAACGGATTTCCCGCCGCACGTTCAACCAGCTTCCCTTCCCCGATATTAAACGGGTGATTTATAGCGGCCCCAAGACGATCATTCTGTGGACCGATGGCACCAAAACCATTGTTTCCTGTGGGGAAGGTGAAAGCTACGACCATTACACCGGCTTTTGTGCCGCCGTTACCAAAAAGCTGTTCGGTTCTACGTCCCACGCCAAAAAGGTTTTGGGCCGGGTGATCCACGTTGATTAACCTTTTTCCCCACCAGCAAAAGGCCCTTGACCTGACCGCCGCCCACAATCGTTGCGCCTATTACTTGGATATGGGCCTTGGGAAAACCTTTGTTGGTTCGGAAAAGCTGATGGGGCTGGAAACCCGGATCAATCTGGTGGTGTGTCAATGCTCCAAGGTTCAGGATTGGCTTGAACATTTTCAGACCTATTACACCCGGAATTGTGCGGTTGACCTGACCAACCCCAAGAATTTCAAGTGGTTTATGGAACAAGTTCAATGTGAGGTTCCAACCCTGCTGATTGGCGTGATCAACTATGAACTGACCTTCAGGCGGAAAGTGCTGAAAACCCTGACCGGGTTTACCTTGATGCTGGATGAAAGTTCTCTGATCCAGAATGAGAGCGCCAAACGGTCAAAGTTCATTCTTGGGCTGAACCCGGCCAACGTGGTTCTTCTTTCCGGCACTCCCACGGGCGGCAAATATGAAAAGCTGTGGAGCCAATGCCGCCTGTTGGGGTGGAATATCTCAAAAGACCTGTTCTGGAAACAGTATGTGGAAACGGAATGGGTGGAACATGATGGGTTTTGGCGGCAACGGATCATTGGTTACAAGAATGTTGACCGCCTGAAGAAAAAGTTGGCTGACCATGGGGCGGTGTTTATGACCACGGATGATGCCGGAATTGAACTTCCCCCCAAAACCATGATCCCGGTGAAAACAAAGCCTTCCCCGCTTTACTGGAAATTCTGGAATGAACGGGTGGTGAGTGTGGACACCAGCAACCTTGGAGAATTTGAACTTGATTCAGATTTTTGGGGTTCCAATGAACACGCTGAACGGGAATTGATTGGTGATACCAGTTTAACCCGCCGCCTGTATGCCCGTCAACTATGCGGCCTGTATAACAAGGCCCGTTATGAAGCGTTCAGGGATTTGGTGAACAGTACGGATGATCGTTTGATTGTGTTCTATAACTTCACGGAAGAAATGGAGCGGATGCGGGGGATTGTCCGGGGGATGAACCGGCCTGTTTCTATCCAGAATGGGGAAACCAAAGACCTGACAGCCTACAACTACAAGGCCGATTCTGTCACCTTTGTTCAGTATCAGGCCGGGGCAAGGGGCGGAAATTTCCAAAAGGCCAACAAAATCATTTATTTCAGCTTGCCGGAAAGTTGGGAACTGTGGGCGCAATCCCAAGAACGTATTCACCGGATTGGACAGGAACGGCCTTGTTTCTATTACCTGTTAATCTGCCCCGGAACCGTTGAAACCAACATCCTTGACACGCTGGAACTGCGAAAGGATTACAATGATGAACTTTTCAAACAGTATGAAACCACCCCATAAGCGCCGGGGGACGTATTGGCGGGATTTGGTGTTGGGCTTCATTGTTGGGGCGCTGGTTGCCCTGTTGATTGGTTTGGCCGTATCCAGGATTACCACCACGGCCAAAGCGGATCAGGATTTTCCCGCTGAAACCCCCGCCGATTCGTCCCCGTTGTGGACGGTAGAGCCTTCACCGGTGGACACCCCAACAGAGGTTCCCGCCACAATTCCACCCCAAACATTATTCCGGGTGACGGCCTATTGTGCCTGTGAAAAGTGCTGTGGTGAGTGGGCAAAGAACCGGCCCAATGGCGTTGTATATGGCGCGGCGGGGATTGAACTGATTGCCGGTGTTTCAGCGGCTTCCCCGTTGCCCCTTGGAACGGTTGTTGAAGTGGAAGGCTTGGGTGAATATGTGGTTCAGGATCGCCCTGCCAAATGGGTTATTGAGAAATACGGCGAAAACCAGCTTGATATTTACTTTGATAACCATGAAGAAGCCTGTGCCTTCGGCTTGCAATATTTGAATGTCTACATAAAGGAGGAACCAGAACCATGACGGAACGGAAGGATTTTTCCGGCACCTGTGATCGGGACGATGAAAACCCCAATAACCCCTGTTGGGATTGTTCCAATTTTGTATTCCCTATCGGGTGCATGATTGATGAAAAGGAGGAAGTGAAGTGATCCACTGTAAAAACAAATGCCCTTTGGGGAAATTTGACGGCTGTTGCCGCTCTTGCCCTGATCGGCCCGATTGCCCGGAAGCCTGTGAACACGATCCCGCCCAATGCGGGGATGCCACTTGGGACGAAGAAACCGCCCTGGCCGTGTTCCAGAAGTCCCAGCTTGCCACCCTGAACGCTATTGCGTCCCTGACCGCCCACAAGAAGGCCATTGAGGAACAGGAAAAGAACATGAAGGCGGCACTGTTCGCCGCTATGGAGCAGTACGGGATCAAGAAATTTGAAACCGATGCCCTGACCCTGACCTATGTTGCCCCCACCGTTTCCCATGGCCTGGATTCCGCAAAGCTGAAGAAAAAATACCCGGATGCGGCGGCGGATTGCGCCAAAGACACCCCCAAGGCCGGTTATGTCAAGATCACCCTGAAGGATGGGGGCGGCGGAAATGGAGCCTGAAACCCTGTCCAATGCGGAACACGAAGCCTTTGTTTCAGACCTGACCCCGATTGTGCTGAACACGGTTCATTCTTTGGTTGAGTTGGCGGACAAACACAACATTGATCGGGATAATGTCATGGAATACTTTTCTACCTTGTTTTCCACGATGGCTAAAATTTCCACCTTTGCAGGGTTTGAAGGCGGTGGTTCCCATTGATCATAAAATGGCACCCTTGCCCCGGCCACCCTAACTATGAAATCAACCGATTGGCCCAGGTTCGTTCTGTGAAAACCGGAAAACTGCTGGCCCCATATGATGATGGTTCCGGTTACTTGCGTGTCAAGCTGGACGGGGTGAATTGCCGGTTACATATCCTTGTGGCGCTGGCCTTCATCCCCAACCCGGAAAACAAACCGGTGGTGAACCACAAACGGGGGAAGAAGCATGATTGCAGGGCTTCCCAACTGGAATGGGCCACCATATCCGAAAACACCCAACACGCATGGGATCACGGGTTGATTTCAAGGGGGGGGGTGAAAAACCGTGGCCGGTGAAAAGAACTTTGAAAACCGCCTAAAACGCTGGTTGGAGGGGGAAGGGATTTACCCCTTGGGCCACCCTGCGGACAAAATGCCGGTTGCCCCTTATGGCTACTATGAAAAGCGTTGGGGCGGGGGCCGGTATCAGAAAAGCGGCTTGCCGGATATGCGGATCGTGGTGAATGGGCTGGCCCTGGAAGTGGAGTTGAAGGACACCAACGGCACCCCGTCCGAATTGCAAAAGCACAATATCCGGCAAATCAACCGGAGCATGGGCCTTGGGTTCATTCTGTACCCTGAAGGGTTCCCCGAATTTCAAAAAATTGTAAAGGTGGTGAAAACTTGCCCACCCAATGTTCCCATAGCAGAATTGATTGCTTCCGTTCATGCCCTTTCAAGTATCAACTGCGATACCTTGACCGCCTACACACGATCCCGAACACCGACCCCGCCAACGCCTTGATTTTGGGGACGGCCCTTCATACCGGGATAGAACAGGGCGTGGCCCAGGCGGTGGAGTTCTACCAGAACAGTTTCCCGGTGCTGACTGATGAACACATTGACGAAGTGATCAAACTGGAAACCATGATTCCCAAGGCGGCGGCGCTATTGCCCCCAGGAGGGCGGTTTGAAGTCCCCATTGGCAATGCTGATTTTATCGGGTTCATTGACTATC
>Ga0224742_10325_pt1 | contig 12375 bp, 22 predicted proteins | sample LIM_E_Water_Neg_FD_161631 | JGI IMG/M metagenome (GOLD analysis project Ga0224742, IMG submission 161631) | Enriched cells from gastrointestinal tract of the lab mouse from Pacific Northwest National Laboratory (PNNL), Richland, Washington... | ecosystem: Host-associated > Mammals > Digestive...
TTGTCCTGAATGCGGGGAACCTGTTGCAACAGAATACACCCGTATTGTAGGATTTTATGTTCCTATCACAACCTATTCTAAGGAACGTAAGGCAGAGTATCAGATGAGGGAGTGGGAAAAAGTTGCTGATTAAAGGATTGGTGGACGAAGATTTCGTCAATTACAAAAAACCGTCCATGTTTATCATCTTTCCCTACTGCACTTTCAAATGTGAGAAGGAGGCCAAGGTTTGCTGTTGCCAGAACAGCAACCTTGCCCATTCTCCTATAATTAAGGTGGGGGTCGAAGACATTATCCAACGCTATATTTCCAACCCTATCAGCAAAGCTATTGTTTGTGGTGGTATGGAACCTATGGACACCTTTGATTCTTTGTTAGAGTTATTATGTAGGTTTCGTAATGAAAGCAGCGACGATTTTGTAATCTACACAGGATATACCAGAGATGAATGTACAGAAAAAGGATGGCTTAATTCATTAGCTAACTTTCCGAATGTTATCATTAAATTTGGACGTTACATTCCTAATCAATCCAGGAAGTATGACACTGTACTGGGAACAACACTGGCAAGTGACAACCAATATGCAGAAAGGATTTCATAATGAAAATACGTTTGAATCCTGATCAGAAATATGTAAAAGAGATTAGAAGACAACTCAAAGAAAACTCAGGCTATTGTCCGTGCTCTCTGCTAAAAAGTGAAGATACGAAATGTATGTGCAAGGAGTTTCGTGAAATGGAAAGTGGTATGTGTCATTGCGGTTTATACATCAAGGAGGATGATTTGAAATGAATGGAAAGTTGGAGTTTCGTTGTTCTAAGTGCGGGAAACTGCTGAACGGTGCAACCCTGGATTACAGTCAAAAATGGTTGTGCAGTAAATGTGCAGCAGATCAAACTGATGTTTTGTATTGTGAGCGCGGCTGCAAAGTCAGGGCTGTTGATCTGGACGCCGGCATGAGTGGAGATTCCAAACAGGCGCATCAATTTCTGACTGAGGGAGAAGTTTATGAGGTAGAAAGCCTCAATGTAGGTGGCTGGATTTCCCATATTGTACTGAAAGAAATCCCTGGTCAGCGTTTTAATACCGTACACTTCGTTCGGTGTGAATGAGGTAGCAATATGCAAAGAGATAGACCTTTGACCGGTTGTGCAGTCTGCCCTGTTAAGGAATGTGACACTATGTATCGAGGATCGCGCTGCTCTGTTTATCGGGATAGGGTAGGTGTGGATTTCGACCCCCAAACCAATGCGGAAACACTTGTAACTCTGGAAGAGGATAAACTGCGGGAAACTTTAATTGAGTATTTCTGCCAGTGGGCGAGTTGTGGTGACAGTTATATCTTCGATTTGACCAGGGTAAAAGAAGCATTTGCTATCGGCACAATGAGCTTTGACGACTTTGTGGAGTGGGATGAAAGCCGAGTAGCGGAGCTGGTGGACGAATTTATTGCATGGCTAAAAGAGCCAGCACAAAAACAGAAAGGGTGATGAAAATGCTTATCGTTAATTTATATGGCGCTCCTGGAGCGGGTAAATCCACCGGAGCAGCTTATGTCTTTTCTCAGCTGAAAATGCGTGGAATCAATGCTGAGTTGGTAACGGAATTTGCTAAGGATAAGGTGTGGGAGGAAAGTAAAGCTGTTTTCCAGAATCAGGCGTACATCTTTGGTAAGCAATATTTCCGCATCAGTCGCGTTCAAGACAAGGTGGATGTGGTTATTACTGACTCCCCCATCCTGCTGTCTCCGTTCTACGCCAACGATCCTGTTCTGGGTGAGGAGTTCGATCGGTTGGTCACAAAGGTTTCTGAGTCATACGACTCTATGAATGTCTTTATCAATCGCACTAAACCTTATAACGGTGCTGGTCGTTTCCAGACTGAAGCAGAGAGTGATGCGCTTTCTCGTGATCTTCATGAATTTCTTGTAGGCCACGGTGTCGCCTGTCGGCATTATAGTGGTGATATCGAAGGGTACGATGTGTTAGTAACCGACATTTTAAGTAAGCTCAATTCAAAGAAAACGGAGGGTTAAGATATGTCGATGGTTCATGTATGTGATGCCTGCGGAAAAGTCATTCAGCATCCGCATGATCAAAAAATGCGGGAGTTCACGTTGAATACCAGTTATGATTATGGGACTGTTCTTACGAATCCCACTGTAGAACGTAAGGAAATCCATCTATGCGATAACTGCTTTCACGCTCTCTATCTCATTGCTGAGGGAGCAAAAATGCCTGGACAACCCGAACAGCCTATCGGACAGACAATCAAGGTCAAATACCTAAGCGATAAAATTGAGAAATTGGACTATATCGCCAGCAAGTCTGATTGGATTGATTTACGGGCCGCTGAAAATGTGGATCTGAAAGCCGGCGACTTTAAGTTGATTTCGCTGGGTGTGGCGATGCAGCTCCCCAAGGGATATGAGGCGCACATCATTCCCCGCAGCTCAACTTTCAAAAATTTCGGTGTTATTCAGGCCAACCACATGGGGATGGTGGATGAAAGTTATTGTGGAGACAACGATCAATGGTATTTCCCGGCCATTGCTATGCGTGATACCTCAATCAAGGTTGGCGACCGCATTTGTCAGTTCCGCATTGTGGAGCACCAGCCTCAGATCTCTTTTGAAGCCGTAGAAACGCTGGGTAATGAAGATCGCGGCGGTATTGGCTCTACAGGAACGAGGTAAGCAAATGGCAAAGAAGCAGTTTGTACGTGGTTCCTGGTTGCTCGAAAAGAATGTTGCTGACAGTAATGCTTACTGTAAAACACATAAGGCTGCTATCGACAGCATAATTGCATGGGCGAACACACTAAACATTTATGTAGGCTTTGGATTATCTGAAGATAAGACGTTCCTATGTGAATATGAAGTGTTTGGCGATACGAAAGCTATGTGCAAAGGTGTCGCAAGCGAGCTGAAAGCAAAGCTCAAGCCAGAATGGAAAGGTGTTAGCCTTGGATACCAAACATTTGGGTTTACATTGAGGTGATGATATGACCGTATATGAATATCTTATCAAACTACCCCGTCCTCTCTTCGAGGCCACACTACTTGGTCTTATGGGGATTCCGCTCAATCCTGAGAAAGAGGCATGGTTTCACGAGTGGATGGATCGCCCCTATGATGTGTTTCCGTCTTGTAATCTTTCCAGTTTGCAAAGTGAAGCCGTTGTTCCGCTCGACCACATGACCATGTTGCTGGGCAAGACGGCATCTACACTTCCAGCAGAAAAGCAGGAGCAGTTGAGATCCGCTATGAAGAACTACTGCGAGATTTGCGATTATATCAACGACCATCTGGCAAGACAACAAGCCAGCGATTATTAGAACATGGAGAAATGCGGAAATGAGATTGATTGATGCAGACGCTTTAGAGGATGCGCTTGGATCATCTGATCGTGATATTTACTGTAAAGAGTGGATACGAGACGCACCTACCATTGAAATCACGTCTAACGATGGCTGGATAGCTGTAAATGAAAGACTGCCAGTTGAGGATGATTTGGTACTTATTCTGTGTAAAAACAAAGCAATATTCGTTGGGGCGTGTTTCAGGATAAGCTATGAGAATGAACCACGGTGGAGAATCAAAACGGCTCTTAACTCAACTAAGCTATTAAATAAGGGATGTGTTACGCATTGGATGCCTCTGCCGAAGCCACCAGAAGATACTACAAAACAATAACATTCCACGATGGAGGTAAAAATGGACATAAAGTATCGCAGGTTTGCAATCGGAACAAAAGAGCGCCCTACAGTGTTTTTAATGAAAAGCGGCGAAGTCAGTGAGGACGCTGAGGATGCTCAACTATTTGAAACGATTGAGGAAGCAAATGCCGAAATCCAAAGATGTGACGAACCTGAACTCTTCAAATTGTACGATGTTGAAATAAGCGTTCAGGGCATATGAAAGACTGGTTTTATTCAGAAAGCGAACTGCTTTATTTCTTTCAGTAAATAACGAATAAAATCAAAGAATGTGAGGGAAAGAATATGAATAACAAACGACGATCCGGCCTTGTGCCGGTGAAAAAGATAACGGTGCTCTTTCTTGTAGCGCTGGTCGGCTTCACAATTTTGGGCGTTGGGGTAAAAGCTCTTGCTCCTTTACTGATCACCGACCAAATTGAAGTTGTCGGCTATCAAGATGGTGTGGATTATTACCGCCAGATGCGAGAGTGCGCCAAAGACGGTAGTAAGTACGCCATGCTTGTTGGGGAGATTTATGAAGAGCAAAGAAATTTCAAGATAGATCGGCTAAACCTGCCGTATGAGAAAACCGAACTCTTTATAGATAACCGCACCGGCGAAGAGGTACTTAAAGCGATAGATGATGATCCCCCCCCCACTGCAAAGAAGATTGAACGACTGAAATCTGAGTATGATGTAGCTGGTCAGGTTTATGAATATCTAAACACACAGGGTATGTCAGATATTGTGATTGCCGGCATCCTTGGCAACATGATGACCGAGTGCGGCGGTCAAACCTTGGATTTGCAGTGGGATATTTATGGGTATGATGGCAGCTATTACTACGGCCTATGCCAGTGGAGCCTTTATTATAACCCTTCGGTTGACGGTGCAGATATCACCGGCCAGCTTGATTACTTAATGAGCAACATTCGTACCAATATGGATTACTTCGGCGGAGACTATGATGAGTTTTGCGCTATTGCCGACCCAGGCGACGCAGCCAAATATTTTTGCAGTTACTATGAGCGCGGCGCTGGCAAATCTACACGCGCCACCAACGCCGAAACCGCTTTTAAGTGGATACAAGCAGAATAACCAAAGAGAGGGTGATTTGCTGTGAGCATTTCTCTTGACACCGTTATCAACGGTGATTGCCTAGAAATAATGTCCCAAATTGATACCGGAAGCATTGATATGATTCTTTGCGATTTACCTTACGGAGCGACACAGAACAAGTGGGATGTGGTGATCTCTCCCAATCTTCTCTTCGGACAGGATAAGTTTACCGCCACAATGATGCTATCCAATCCTAAACTTCACCGTTACAACATCATATGGGATAAGGTCTTGAAGAGCGGATTTCTGAACGCTAAGAAAATGCCGCTTCGAGAGCATGAGGATATTATGGTATTCTATAAGTCTCCACCGACATACAATCCTCAGATGGAGAAAGGCGAAAAGAATCATAGCAAGGGTAAGGCTGTGGGCAAACAAGTTGAAGACATTCATTCCAATCGGAGTTATGGCAACTATATTTGCGTCCAGTCAGAGGACACCGATATGAAGTATCCTGCGTCGATTTGGCGGTTCCCGAAGCCACACCCCTCTGTTGCGCTCCACTCTACCGAAAAACCCATAGAGCTACTGCGATATGCTATCCGTACTTACACGCTGCAGGGGGAGGTAGTTCTGGACAACTGCTGTGGCACTGGCTCAACACTGATTGCGGCGAAGCTGGAGGGGCGGCATTATATCGGAATTGATAACGGTGTGTGCGACAAGAAGAAAAGCCCGTATTATGGAGTGCCTTGGGCTGAGGTTGCCCAGCGGAGACTGGAGGAAATCAATGGATCTAAATATGAATCAGCGTGACCTCGAACTGTGGGAGCAAGGTAAACTGAAAGCGTTTGCCGTCCCGCAGGGGGTAGACGACCTTAGCGTGGGTCAAACGGTTGGAATTAAAGAACCGTTCAAGAGATTGACAGTGACAGAGGAGTTTGAAAAGGACGGAGAGACGCGGGAAAGAAAAGTGCCTGTCGGTGTCATGTATCGTACCGATAAGAAAATCGCGTGGGTGGGCGACGAGCCGAGTCAGTACGATGAAGCCCCCAGATGGAGTCCCGCATTTCAGCTGCCGGAATATGCTATCCGCCGCCATGCAGTTATCTCCTCGGTGAGTAAGGAAAAGCCTATCCAATCCATCACAGAAGATGAGTTACATCTTATGTATTTGGACTACGCATCGCAAAACGATCCCCAGTTGCTCTTGGAAGAGTATCTTCCCACCAAGAACTTTGAGTTGTTGTACCACTGGTGGAAAGAGCATTATAAGGCAACACTGAAAAATACCGATAGTCCTCTGGCTATACTCTTGTGCGTCCAGCCTGCCTAATAAAAAAATAACGAACAAAATCACGGATTTCCTATTGACAAACGGGAAATCCGTGATATACTACATATAGCGACGAATAAAATCAATGAATAACGGAGGTGCTTATAATGAACGTCGCAATGATTAAGCATGGGAACTGTGGGAAAGTGTACTGGTTTGAAGTTCCTGACCATCTCGCCGATAAGGTAAAGCCTAACGCCCGTGTCGCCTGCGATACCGCGCGAGGCAGAAAATGTGGTGTCGTGGTCGGCTCTGTTGTCAACGATGCAGATGTGCGGGAACTTATGATAGCCTCTGGAGCTACTTTCCCGCTCCGCAAGATTGTTGGTACAACCTGCGATGTTGCAGTGGACAGCATTGTGATTCCGGACTATATGAAGCGCAGCAGGCCGAGTGATGACAAGATCGCCAAGCGTTTCATGGAATACTATCATACCGGCAAATTCAGCACGAATGTGGTAGTTGCAGACAACAATGTGCTGATGGACGGCTACACGGCATATTTGGTGGCGAAAGTTCTGAAGCTGCCTTATCTTTCCGGTATCAAACACCTTCCGAAGCCTCTGGCAGAGAACATACCTTTTGCATGAGAGGAGGACAAATGAAAATCTTCTTAGCAAATTTGGGTGCGCAAGATCCCTCTTTGTCCAAAGACGCTATTGCTGAACTTTTGAAAGTCAGCCCAGAGACGCTTGCCAAATTTGAAGAGTCCTATCAAGCCTATACCTTAAATGAAGAGCCGGACGACCTGTATCAGCAAAACTCCCGGCAGGCCGCAGAGCAAAACCATGCCATAGATGTAAACACTGCTCCTGTTTCGGCTGATACCTCAGAGCTTGAGCGTCGCATCGTAGACGAATTGCTTTCCCAGACCAGTGTTTACATTTTCGACGGGAATTTGGGAACCGTACAGAATTTTAAGGCACTTCCAGATGGTACGAAACCAGTCGCCCTCCAAGAAATTACGAGCCTACCTCCGGCAATGCAGCCGCAGCTCACCGGCGCACTTATGAAGCGTGATATCTCTGAGGATTCTGGGCCGATGCTGCTCTACCAATACAAGGAATATCTGGACAATCCCAACTCCGAGAGAGGTCGTACTGCCTACAATATGTTTCGGCAGGGCTTGGACATCCTCGATCTGGACGCTCTTACCTATGAGATTATTGGCACCAACCCCAACTCAATGGGGCATTGGCTCCCACAGCTCGTAGAAGCCTGCCGAGGCAAGCATTTCTTCAAGATACCAGCGACAACTATTGCGAAAGTGCCGCTGACTTTGCTGCAGCTGACTCGACAGGAATATGGCGGGCTTACGCCTACAACGCTATCCATCGTTGACATTTGGGCGCATAAGGCTTTTCAGCTGAACGATGATAAGGAATACTTTATCAAAACGGGCACGTATTCCTCCAAGTTTGATTTTCGCAATGCTCATGTAAAAGGGGCAAAAGAAGTGAGGGAGTTGGGTGAGTATCTGCTTTATATTCACTTCCAAGCGCTCCAAATGGCAAGCTACCTATCCTCCCCCTGTATCTATGGCGTCTCAACCACAAATGAATGGGTGGTAAGGGAGTGGATCGAAGACAAGGAGAATAACCCCTGTATCTACAAGGGGTTGCCGCTACACACCGAGTATCGCATCTTTATTGACTGTGACCAGCGTAAGGTAATTGGTTGCACACCGTATTGGGAACCGCAAACGATGAAGCAGCGTTTTGGGCACGGGAATGACGCCAACTCTCCACACCAGATCCATGACTATATCATCTATCGTGCGCACGAGGATACGCTGATGAGGCGCTACCAAGACAACATTGAAAAGCTGATTGCCGAGGTAGAAAACCTCCTTCCCGACCTGCACCTGCATGGTCAGTGGTCACTGGACATCATGCAAAATGGCGACGACTTCTGGCTTATCGACATGGCACTTGCAGAAACATCAGCATTTTATCAAATGTGTGTTCCTAAATCAATCCGAATGCCAACCCCAGAAAATTGGCTTCCTCAGCTTCCAGAGAGGTGAGATTATGTTCCGTGTTATCATTGCCGGCGGAAGAGACTTCAACAACTATCTTGGTCTTGCCAAAGCAATGGATCAGCTGCTTGCCAACGTTACCGACGAAATTGTCATTGTCTGCGGTATGGCTCAAGGCGCTGATCGGCTTGGAGAGCAATATGGAAAAGAGCGTGGATATTCCATTAGGTACTTCCCGGCAGATTGGGACGGGAAAGGACGCGGGGCAGGGTTTATCCGAAATGAGGAGATGGCTAAAAACGCCGACGCTTTGGTTGCCTTTTGGGACGGAAAGAGTCGTGGTACAAAACACATGATTGAAACAGCTCAAAAATACAAGCTGGATATTCGTGTAAAACATTACACTACGAGGAGGAGATAATGTGCTGAAAATTTACGATGTAAGATCGGTTTTTCAAATCAATCGACAGCAGTGGGAAGCCTGTGGGGATGCTGGGTATGCCTGTAAAGATGACTCGGAAGTACAAGAAGAGCGGATTATCTTGGATAAGTGTCCATTCAGCAAGGCTTTCCAAGAAATCTACAATAATTACCTCAATGGGATATACGCTAATGAAACTTTAATCTTGCACCGTCCGTATATCGGAGTTGTAGGATGTTGTAGGTCGAGAGGTTCACGGTATTTTGCCGATGATGTACACACCGTTTCTTATAAAATAATCTACCGAGAGCGAGAGTGTGTTTCTATCGACTGGATCACTAAACACCTCACAGCAGAGCAGGCAATCCAGTATTTCAAAGATCGCGGGATGACAGTCTGCCCTATCAGCCTGCAATAGTAACGAACAAAATCAATGTGCAGAGGTGAAGTCTGTGACTAAATCAGAAAACTATATGAGGCTGAGAAAGCAAGGCATGACCTATGCTGCTATCGCCAAAAAGTATGGCGTTAGTCGGCAAGCCGTACACCAGTGTGTTAAGGAATATGGCACTCTCAGTATCAACATCAGACCTACAACGGTTGTTTTCCCTGGTCTGCGTCAGTGGATGTGTGAGAACCACATTTTCGTCGCCGATTTGGAGCAAATAACTGGTAAATGTCTACGTAAAGCACTAAGTAGCGGAAAAATCAGCCATAAAAACATCGCCGCTATTCTAAAAGCCACCGGTCTTTCCTATGACCAGGCTTTTGGACAGTCGGAATAAAAGAGGAGGAACTATCTCAATGGAAACCAAAGTTGTTCATACCCATACTGGGAAGATTTATTTCAATCCGCTGATGGGATTGGAGTTCCTAACCGTAGGTGACTATGGCAAGGAAAACAATATCAAAGCAGATTTCTTAGGGCTTACCAAGAAGATTGATGGTGTTCAGCACCACGATGTAAACATTCAGGACAAGTGGGTGGCAACGATCAGTACCCAGAAAGGGTGCCCTATGAAGTGTACGTTCTGTGACGTTCATAAGTACGGCTTCTTCGGCAACGCCTCAATGCTTGATCTGGAATACCAAATCCGCTATATCATTGAGCATGAGGATGTACGGTTTACCAACCGTTTCAATGTTCACTACGCCCGTATGGGTGAACCTACATGGAATCCCTCGGTTTTGGAGTTCACTGAGCATCGGCTTGACGCCTTGGTCAGAGAATGCGGTCTGCACGCCGTCACAATCCACCCTGTCATATCTACCATGATGCCGGCAAACAACGAGCGGCTGGCGGAATTTTTACAAAAATGGTGTGAAATCAAGAACGTTTTGCGACACGGAGAAGCTGGGCTGCAACTCAGCATTAACAGTACCTCCGACGAACAGCGGAGTGCTCAATTTGCGGGCAAATCTCTAAATCTGGAGGAGATTGCAGCTATCGCAAACGCTCTTCCTACTCCGGTTGGTAGGAAATACACTCTGAACTTTGCTGTTACAGAGCAGACGGTTCTGGATGCCACAAAACTCGACCAGCTTTTTGATAAGCAGAAGTTCATCGTCAAAATCACACCGATCCATCAAACCACAGCTGCATCAGAAAACGGTTATAATATCACAACCACCTACGACAATTACAGCGTCTATGACCAATTCGAGAAACCCTTACTGGATTTGGGCTGGGATGTAATTGTGTTTGTTCCCAGTAAAGAGGAGGATTCCGACCGCATTACCTGTGGCAACGCCCTCATCTCTTATGCTCCAAAACCGTTTAGCGAAAGCGCTGAGAGGGAGTAAATAATGGAAAAGCTGATTAACGTAGGACTATATGGAGATGGTAGCCGTAAGGCACGTCTCCGAGCTGAGTACATCTATTGTGATCATGCCGAAGAGTGCTCGGCCTATAAAGAAGGGAGATGTTTTCGTGTAACAACCTTGTTCGGATTACGATGCGAATTTGGGCGTATCAACCATGTTGATGGAGGTACAAAACAGTCAAAAATGTACCACCGTCTTTATAGAGAGGCCAAGGCGGATGAGCATTATCACAAATTATCTTACCCATCCAACACCTATATCACTCGTATTGGTAACGGTGTATTTCTTACTCCACCTTATATCAATATTGAGTTACAGGGAGAGCGGCTGATGTGTCATGATCCTGGTTTTGGTGGCAACCGTCTTTTTGTACCGCAAGAGGTATTGACACCCGAGAATATCAAACGTATTTGCGATTATCGACCTCATGCACTCATGGGTGGAGAAATCACTGATTATCAGGCGAAAACAGTCCCTATGTTTTTGCATCAGCTCTCTCAGTTGTGCCCTGAGCTGTTTGAGGCGTTTACCACAATGTATCCGGACTACAATATCACGCCACCTAACTGGACTGGACGCTATGCAAAGCTATCCACTTGCAATCGCAAAGCAGAGTATAAGGATTTACAAGGCAACTTGTTCCATTTTGATGGAGATGATATCGTATGTGACTGCTATTGTTCGTCATTTCTTCCGTTCAATGGTTCTCTCACCAAACTTCGGATGGCGGTCACTGACAGCATGACAGTGAAAATCACCGATAACAACCAGGTCACAAACGAAACCATTTTTGTATAGGGGTGGGTGAAAGCAAATGAATGACAACGAACGAATGCTCCTCCGTGCCGTAGTTGACAATGATCCTAAAAAAGCCCATGCGTATGCCAAACTTATCTTGAATAATATTACTGCACAGCGGGATCAGCGTTTCAAGGCAGAGTTACTTCGCAAGCTCGAAGCTAAGACAAGTTTCATTGAACTGCCATACAATCTCAAAGATCTATTGGTGGCAGAAGATGTCACGGACTATCCTATGGGAAAGTTTCTCCTACGTAGTGGCGAGGAGGCTATTGCAGACAAAATCCTCGCCACCTACAGAGCGTCTAACCGTCTTATGGAGCTTGGTATTTCCTATCTGCCGGCAGCAATCCTTTATGGGCAAAGCGGTACAGGTAAGACTGAGCTTGCTCGATATATCGCACACAAAGCTGATCTGCCGTTTGTTTATGTGCGATTTTCCAGCTTGATCAATTCTCTTCTCGGCGGCACACAATCCAACATAAACAAAGTATTCTCATATGCAAAGATCTCTCCCTGCCTCCTTTGCTTTGATGAGATTGACGCCATTGGATTAAAACGAGGAGACTCGCACGATGTTTCGGAAATGAGTCGCGTAACCATCGCACTTATGCAAGAGATGGATTCTCTACCCAATAATGTCATCATTATCGGCACTACAAACAGATACGACAGGCTTGATCCCGCCCTTGTTCGTCGCTTCCCCATCAGCTATCGGGTAATGCCATTCACACGCCAAGAGGTTGTGTCCCTCACTGACAAATTCTTTCGATACGCCGGATACGAAATGGACAGCAATACTCTGCAATCGTGGTGTGATGACAACTTTGAAGCTCTGGATCTTGCTGAAAACGGAGTTCCCGTATTCGAGGTTATCTCCAAATGTACGGATTTCATTGTCGAGCAGATTGTGTTAGAAGAAAAGCCTTAAAACAAAAAAATCACAAGAGGTGAAGCAAATGAATACAGAGGTTATGTTCTCGTCCAAAGCTATGGACTGGGCGACGCCACAAGATTTCTTTAACCAGCTGGATTCGGAGTTTCACTTCACCCTTGACCCCTGCGCCAATCAGTCCAACCACAAATGCGCCCACTACTTTACAGAGACGGACGATGGACTGAAACAGTCGTGGGGGGGGGCAGACAGTCTTCTGCAACCCGCCGTATGGCAAGGCTATCAAAGACTGGGTGAAGAAATGCTTCGAGGAAGCCAAGCAGCCTAATACCACTGTGGTGCTGCTGATACCTGCCAGAACAGA
>Ga0224742_10318_pt1 | contig 12347 bp, 11 predicted proteins | sample LIM_E_Water_Neg_FD_161631 | JGI IMG/M metagenome (GOLD analysis project Ga0224742, IMG submission 161631) | Enriched cells from gastrointestinal tract of the lab mouse from Pacific Northwest National Laboratory (PNNL), Richland, Washington... | ecosystem: Host-associated > Mammals > Digestive...
TCCGAAGTGCAAGAGGCTTTAGTCGCTTATATAATGGGCAAGCTTTCCTTACTAATACTGTCTTGGCACTTTCCGGAAAACAATGATCCTGATAATGGTGTCATGCCCGGCCAGCATATTATTTTAGTTCAGGATCAAGGTTGTCACCAAATGCTGTATTTAGACAAGCAATATTTATGTTATCTAGTTTCTGATGTCAGCGAATACATAAATGCAGAAGGCAATCACTACCACAAAACGGTATTTAACGGGCAGACAGTACCCGCTTATACGGTACATGAAAACTTATACCGAATCCGCGATTACACGGACTTGCTGCTTGCACAAATCGAAAAACCAAATGCTATATTAAATTTATTTGGAGAATTTTCTTATCATGAAGAAGATTACGATGCTGTAATTGAAGAATTTTTCGAAAAAGAAAAGACGTAATATTGAAACTATTTTGGAGCATTGGAAAAGAATTGCGTGCTGTTTTTCATCAAAAATTGGTATTATCGCAGATCAATATAGGGGGCTGTTGGTTATTATGTCCTTTTCCGCTACCCCCTAATAAATTGCAACACTTCTAATATTACGAAACTTCCTCATTATCTAAAACCCTTGAGATTGTGACAGCCATTTTTTCAAATCCTTTTCATATCTAAATATTATACTATTGCTTCAACTAAAATTTTATCGCCTGCCACTATCTCACGAACTCCAATCTGTTTTTTCTTATTAAAACAGAAGCTAACCATATATCCCTTTTTTTTGTGATAGTCCTTGAGATATTCCGCAAGCTGTTGCTCGCCACGCTGGTAATATTCATTCCCATGCCATATTTTCATCTCAATTATAAACTGTTCTCCCTGATAATCTACAACAACATCTGTTCTCCCAAGGCTTCTTGTCTGGGCTTCAATATAATAATTTTTTTTCCATATAGTCTGTATATTTTTCTATAAATTCTAAATAAAATAGACATGGTCGCGAAACTTCAGCTTGCAGGCGTTGATATTTCTTTCCTCCAATTAGCCAGCCCATTGTCTTCCTATTTATTGTGTGTTACAATGCTATTAAAAGTGCAATCCAGAGCATTATACGGATATTATAAACCAATGTTATCAATAAAAGGAGCTGATACACATGAAAAGAAAGAATAAGATCTATCGGCGCTTAACAATTCTTTTGCTTGTTATTTACCTCGCCCTGCTGCTTGTTCTCTACCTGTCTGAGCACACTGACAGCCAAGCTACTATCCGTTCCTTCCGAGATGCCTTTTGGTATTCCCTTGTTACACTGACCACAGTTGGATATGGCGATATAACACCTGTAACCCCTCTTGGAAAATTTGTGGGTGTTATTTTTCTCCTAATGTCCGCAGGCATTATGATGACATTGTTCGGTGCCATGATTTCCTTTGTTACAAGCGAAGGCCTTCCCTTATTCCAGCTGCGCTTCCAGAGGCAGAAAAACTGGTATTATTTTGCAAACTTTAGTATCGAATCTAGCACGCTGGCGGAAAACATCTACAAGGAAGATCCTGATACTGTTATTATATTTGGTGCCAAAAGAGATGATCAGACAGAGTTTCCAAACTATCCCTGTCTGTTTATCAATGCCGCCCCAGCCCGCATTGTAGCACACAAAAAAAATATCGGTTCGAAATGTAAAATCTTTTTGATGAAGGAAAACGATATCGGATCGAATACCCGCGCAATTGACTTACATACACTGCCTGTGGATGTATATGCACGCACTACAAACGGTCGTGATCTGCTGTCTGGAAATATTAATTTTTTCCACAGCTACGACTGCTGCGCCAGACAATACTGGCACTCGAAACCATTGCGCAGCCATGAAAATACTATTGTGATTATTGGATTTGAAAACTACGGGCGCTGTATTCTTGAGCGAGCAATTATGACCAACATCCTCTCTGTTGATCAGCATGTTGCCTATCATATTTTCGGAGAGTCTAGGCATTTTCTCGCAATACATGAGCATTTACATAAAGCTTTTTCGCTAAATCACGTTTCAGATACAATGGATTCTCTAATTTTTCATAAAGATATATGGGAATTGCACCATACGCTAATGGAATTGGCAGACCGCATTATTATCTGTCCAGACGATGAAGCAGAAGGTTGGAATATCTACTGGAAGCTTAACAGTTATTATCGACTTCGTGGACGTATGCATCTGCACAGCAGCCGCAAAGCCCCCGGTGTATCTTATTTCGGCACAAATGAGGAAATCTATACGCCAGATCAGATTATGCGGACTGCACTCAATAAAGCCGCCATTACCATGAATGAAATTTTCTGCCGCTCTGTTTCATACCCTACCAAAACATGGGAAGAACTAGATGACTTCCACCGAGAATCCAAAATTGCGGCTGCTGACCATATTCTAATGAAAATTCGGATTCTGCTAAAAGACGAAACTATTACTGAAATATCGCCTAATGTTGTTCAGAAAGCATATACGATATACAATGAAACGAGAAAAAATCCAGAAACCCAAGAAATGTACCGCAGAATTGACCATACCCGCTGGCTGCGCTTCTACACCTTCTACAACTGGCGCTACGGCCCTGCGCGAAACGATATTGCAAGACAGCATCCCATGCTGTGCCCCTATGAAGAATTAACTCCCGAACAGAAACGGGAACGGGACGCCACATGGGAATTGTTAGGAATCATTGCGTCGGAACTGTGATATTACTTCCAATACTTCTATATTACACTGCCAGCGATCTGCTTGGCAGTGTATGTTTTTATGTCTTCTCGAATATATTCAACAAACAATCTGCTTGGCAGTGTATGTCTTTAAACATTCTCTCCAATCTATTCAGCAAACGATCCGCACGGCAGTGTATGTTCCTGATATGCCTGCTCTAACTTCTCCAGCCAGCTATCCTGATATTGCAGCAAGTGAGCCTTACATATTAACTCCAAATCATCCGATACCCGTCCTGCGACCTCATCCGACTTCGTATAATGATACACTGTCAAATAACTTTTCTCCCGAATCTTATCCATTAACGCTGCATCCTGTGGCAAAATATTATCCCCCTCAAGTGCTTCCAACTCATCGTACACCCGAGCCCATTCGTCATCAAAAATTTCCTCATCCCGCATATCTAGGAAATCCTCCACATAAATATCAAACATATCTTCATTAAAAAATTTCCCACTTTCAATATTCTCCAACATTGTTGTTAACATCCTTTTTTCTCTCATACTGCAATTTCTCCTTATAACTCTTATTGAAATCAGATACTACACACCACAAAACAAAAATTTTTCTTTATACGACCGTCGCTATAGGCTTTAATTATACAAGATATCGTATAAAATGCAATACAGTATTACAATTTCTTGTAAATATTTCCCTTAATGCGACAGCCCCTATCATGTTTAACAGTTCCCTATCACCAGTACAATTGCATCCGACTCTAGTTCACTATCAACAAATAAATCATCGTTAAACCAAGCCCCACGCAAAACATAAACAGCCCAAACGAAAGACTCCTCTCAATGATTCTAAGATTTTCTACAAAATCCACATTCATTAACGCTAATTTATGCTCATATCCTTTTGGCTCATATTTTTTCTTCTTTATTATACAAGAAAGTTTATTCAGATTTTCCATACTCTGCCCCAATTTATGCGTTATATCATTTCCCTCTGGCAGCTCATACGGAAGTTTCCGTTCACGGTACACTGTCTTTTTCAAAACGATTACAATGGTATCAACAAGACTATCCAAAATGCGTGACAACACGCCCAGCACAAACGGAATGGCTGTATAAAATACGGCACGATACAAATACTTCTCCATATCCAGCCACGCCGGAAAGATTTCCTGATACCCTTTTTCCTTTCTGCGCAGCATCACAAGCCGTACCGCCAAGAAATATACTACTGCGCCAATGGCAATCGAAATTGCCGCACCTTGTAAATTCCCTAATGAAAAATAATTGACTGCATTCATATCTAAATTGTGTGGATTCCATGCAGGTGATGCCAGATAAAATGTCCGCTCTGCGTCCTGCACCCACGTAAAATCCATAATTGCGCCGCCAACCCCGTTAGGAAATACGCCGATTAGCACAATTGGGATAAGGCAGACGATCATTGCAATTTTGCTAAGCAATGACATATATTGTTTTTTCTCCTCATATGTGCGCTGAAGACTTTCATCTTGATTTTTTTCAAGAAACAATACTGCAAACAACTTCGTCATATACGCAACGGTCAAACCGCCAGAAATCAAAAATAATATTTCTATCCAATAAATTATTTCCTGCGTATATGGCACCAACGCCTGCTCCCCCGCCAGACTGCCATATATCACAATACTCTCATGCAATAAAGTTTTGCTTACATATCCATTAAACAGCGGAATACCGCCCACGCCCGCGGCTGCAATGCCAAACGCAATCATTAGAAATAATTTCTTGCGCCCAAAGCCACGAATCTTGTTAAGTTCATAGCTGCCCACGTGCAGAAATACCACACCAGCAAGAAGAAATAGAACCAATTTCACCAGCGAATGGTTAATCATATGCAGAATCATCCCACGCGCCGCACACAAATACGCTTCCACAACCTCCTCCGTCAAGGTCTGCAAAGCCACCATTTTATCCAAAACATCGTTGAGCATTGTTGCCATTCCGATTCCAAATAAAATAAAACCAATCTGTGACATTGACGAATATGCAATTGTCGTTTTAAAATTGCTGCTTGCCACAGCACGCATTCCGCCAACCAGCATGGTAATTACGCCGACAATTACCACCGTCATACCCCACCCGCTGTTGCCGCCAAATATCTCATCGGACACCAGCGCAATGCCAAGAATCCCTGTTTTACTTAAAATCGCCGATAACAGTGCGGTTGCTGGAGCAGGTGCCTGTGTATAGGACTGCGGAAGCCATACGTGCACAGGAAACGCTCCCGCCTTTACGCCAAATCCAACAAAAAGACAGCCCGCTGCCACATACAGCATGGTTTTGTTCTGCTCTAACTCTGTTGAATTGTTTATCATACCATACACAGCAGAGGAAGCAGACCCAAAAGAAAGCGATCCCCACTGCACATACAAAATAAACAACCCCATTAATATCGCCATACCACCCGCAATCGCAATCCCCAGATACGTGCCAGCAGCATACGCCGATTCCCTTGTCTGTCTGTGTGCCACCCACATAAAGGAAGTAAACGACATCATTTCAAAATAGCAAAACAGTGTAAAAAAATCCTCTGCATGAAACACGCCCATTGTTGCGCCCAGTGTCATTAAATTAAAAAAATGATATCTTATGACGTTTGTGTCATTTTTCATATATTCCTTAGAAAATAGAGCCGTTACCAGCCATGCAAATATGATAAATACACTAAAAAAACATCGAAATCCAATGCTTCCTTGATATATTACCAAAGCCGCCGCAAGCTCCACAGCAATTACTGCAATCACACTATTTGCCGCAATATCCCTATCCTTCTGCGTCTGTCTATTGTGAAACCAAAACCATATCACAACCCCCGCCGCAATCGGAAACCATACCAATATATCTATATCCATATTTATCCCGCCTTTCCTGTTGTTACGATTCATAGCTTTCATCTGCACACAGTAACGGCATTTGCGCATTCCAAGCCGCCTGCTGCAAGACGCAAATGCTCTCATCATTTACTATATCGGGTCGTATATACACAATTTATACGCATTTCCATTGTAAATTATAGATTCCTATTCCATGCATTATAGCAGCCCCTCTGCAACCTGTGTAAAAAACGCCACAAACGGCTCACTGTAAACACCAATTACAAACATTGCAACAGCAAATAATATTAACGGAAACAGCATTCTCCAATCCGGATCGGTTACGCGTTTTGTATCGTTATACTGTGTAAAACCTCCCTGCTTTGCCTGCACACTTTTTTCAAAATCACTGCCGGGAACATAAGCCCTAATTACAATGGTCAGCATATAAATTGCCGTAAGCAGCGCCGACAGCAAGAGCCCCCCAACACCAACAACAGCCAGCAGATTACCACTTAGAAACGCTGCCTTTGCAAGATTCCATTTAGAAACAAACCCACAAAGCCCCGGCACGCCCATTAGTGCCAGCGCAGAAACTGTAAAAACCGCAAATACTTTCGGCATTTTCTTTGCCATACCGTCCAACTCATATACATAGACTGCGTGTGCCTGCGTCATCATCGCGCCAGCGCAAAAAAATGAACAAATTTTCATAATTCCGTGAAATACCATATGGCAAAGTGCCCCCACAAGCCCCATCGGTGTCATTATCACTGCACCGAACAAAATATAAGAAAGATTGGAAATCGTCGAGTACGCCAGACGCCGCTTTATATGCGTTTCCTTCACTGCCATGCTGCACCCATAAACAATTGTAAAAATAACAATGCCCATCAGCAAATACTGCGCCCATGTCCCACACAGAAAATCCATACCAAAACTATAATATGTCAGCCGCATAATTGCAAATGCTCCCGCCTTCACAACCGCTACCGCATGAAGCAAGGCCGTAACCGGCGTTGGCGCAACCCCCGCCTGTGGCAGCCATGAATTAAACGGGCAAATTGCCGCCTTTACGCCAAAACCCATAAATGCAAGCACGTAGATAAACAGCAGCAAATCCTTCTTTGTGCCGATCTGTGCAAGATTCAGCACGCCTCCATACGTAAATTCCAGACTATCACCATAAATAATCAAGAAAATCAAACCAATAAATGCAAACGCCGCGCCCCCCAGCGAATAGTAAAAATATTTCCGGCTTGCAATCACTGCTTCACGTGTCAGCGTCTGCATTACCAGCGGCACGGTTACCAGCGTCAATAATTCATAGAAGCAGTACATGGTCAGCATATTTCCTGACATTGCAATCCCCAGCGTAACGCCATATGTTGCTGTATAAAATGAATAGAACATATTGTCGTGCACGCGGCTGTTGTGTTCATGTTCCATATATGGAAAGGAATACAACGTTGCCAGCGGCCAAAGTGCTGCTACGAGTCCTGCAAACACCATGCTCATACCATCTATTTTCAATGAAAAATTCAGCTTTTCACCCGCAAAATTAATAATACGGATAATCTCTGTATTCCCGCTAAGCAGCAACAGATACACAATTACAGTATTGACCAGCACATAACCAAAAATATACAAATGTTTATATCGTTTATCCTGAAATTTAATAAAATGCAACAGTATGCCACAGATTACAGGAAGCAGTATCACTGTAAGCATCACCCATTTTGTCATTGTCCGATTCCCCCTTCCTACAACAGCCCCGCACTAAAACTGCGGATAAAATCAATGAGCGGCATATAAAAAGGAGAAATGCCAAACACTATCGTTAACACTGCTAATATTACAATCGGCGCAAGCATTAAAATCGGCGGTTCTTTGCTTATTTCCTGCTTTTTATTCTGCTGTTTTTCAGGTTCTTTCTCCCTTTTTTCTCCCAGAAAGCCCTGTATACTAATCGGCAGCAAATACCCCGCCGTCAGCAGCGCCGAAACAAGTAATGCCAGCGGCGCAAGCCATGTAAACACGCCAATCCCCCCAGCCGCTTCGGCTTGCAGACTGCCCACGCCAAGATACCACTTGCTTACCAGACCACTTGTCGGCGGTATTCCGATAAGCCCCAGCGACACAATTGTATAACTCCAAAACAGCACCGGCATTTTCCTGCCAAGTCCAGCATAAGCCGATACCTTTCCCTCTCCCGTTGCTGTAATCACTGCGCCAGCAAACAAAAACAGTGCGCATTTTATAATTGCATGAAATACAATATGCAGCATACTTCCTGTAAATGCTTCCGGTGTCATTACCGCCAACCCCAGCATGATATAGGAAAGATTCGAAACGGTCGAATACGCCAGCCGCTTCTTTAGCATTTTTTCCTTATAAGCAAGCGCAGAACCCATTACAATCGTAATCACCGCCAGCGTAAGCCATACCATCTGCACCCATGTTCCGCGCAGAAATGCCGCCCCAATACAATAATACACGGTTCTTACCACGGCAAGAATACCACCTTTTACAATAATTCCCGATAAAAAAGCCGAAGCTGGCGCGGGTGCAACCGGATGTGCCGTCGGAAGCCATGCGTGCATAGGAAAACTCCCTGCCTTAACACCAAATCCCAAAATAATGCAGAACGCCGCCACCAGCATCAATCCTGTATTGCCCGACTGTACAAGCCGATCCATATCCAACGAACCGCCTGCTACAAAATCCAGCGTATCCGCATATTGATACAAAACATAAATTCCAAACAGCGCCATATATGCGCCGCAAAACGAATAAAATAAATACTTTAGCGCCGCCATTATCGCCTCGCGTGTTTCCTCATGAATCACTAACGGCATTGACACAAGTGTCATAATTTCATAAAACAAGTACAAGGTCACAAGATTTCCCGCACAGCCAAGCCCCAGCAATACACCGTATGTGATTAAATAAAAACCATAATATCGCTTTTCCTTTTTCTCATGTGTCATATAAGAAAAAGCAAACAAGCCAGCCAGCAAAAACACCAGTGTTACAATTCCCACAAATAACCTTCCCAGTCCATCCAGCGCAAAGTAGACTGGAATCGTATCAATTAGCCGGAATAAAACCAGCCTATCGCTTCCCACGCCGCAAAGCGCCAATACCGCCAAAGCCCCGCACAGCACCATACATGCACCTGCTGCAATACAAAGCTGTTTGCGCTGTGCGAACACACGCTCCGGTGTTGCCAGCAGACCTACTCCCAGCGCTATTGGCAGGACAATTATCAGTAAAATCAAATTTTTCATTTTTACACCCCTTGCGTGCTTTAGCACGCATACCAATCAAAATTTGGAAGTGCCAAACAGCACTTTACTGGAACATTTCCAGCCCTGTTTCTATCCATGTCACAATAGGCTGTGAGCAGCAACCCAATATCATATTTAAAATAATCATACACAGCAGCACCACATTATAAACCGGATGATTTCGGCTTTCCACCTTTTTCGGTTCTGGTTCACCCTCTTTAGAAGGCACTTTTTGAATCGGCGTATAAATCAATATCACCGTTTTCATAAAATAAATTGCATTTAACACTGTACTAATCGCCAGACAAATAAGCGTTGGAAGCATTTTTGTCAGACTATTGGAAACCGCTGCCTGTGCAAACAGCATTTTGCTAATAAAGCCTGAAAATAGCGGGATTCCCACCATAGAACATGCTCCAAGCGAAAACGCGATACCTGCAACCATATTGCGATAGCCGCTTCCTGTTAAGTCTACAAATTTTTTGCTGTCGTTGGAGGCGTCCGTCAGCCCCACCCCTGCAATAAACAGCAGCGACTTAGTAGAAGCATGGGATAATATATGGAAAATACTTGCCACAATCCCTGCTGATGTACCAAGCCCGAAACCCATATAAATATACCCTATCTGCGCCACCGAAGAAAACGCAACCATACGCCGAATATCCTTTTCTTGAATGGCATTCACCGACCCCATAATCATTCCCAGCAGACCAAACACAAATAAAATATTAATTACTTTAGAATCTACCACAATATCAAAACCGACAACACGATAGAATATTTTAATTAACAAAAAAATATATCCCTTAGAAACAAGGCTAGACAATATCGCCGCACTTGAAACAGTAGAATATCCATAAGCATCCGGCAGCCACGTATGAAACGGATATAGCGCACTTTTAATGGCAAGCCCCACGCAGACCATACCAATTGATGCAATTATTGGTGTATTGTAAGCTCCCTGCGCATAGACTGCTGCCAAACTGTTTTTCATATTGCTCATTAACAAATGCCCCGTAATATCATAGAGGATGCAGAGCCCCAACAGCAGCAGACCAGATCCAAGCGAACTCATAATCATATATCGTGTCGCCGCCTCAATCGTACGCCCCTCATTGGTAATCATTATTAAGCCACATGCGCTGATTGTATTAATCTCCACAAAAACATACGCGGTAAACAAGTCATTTGTATAAATCAGCGCCAGCAGAGAGCTTAACAGCAGATTGAGCATAATATAGTAAAGATTAGCCTTCGGTTCCTCAATCTCCTTATCAATATGCTCCTGACCGCCCTTTATACATAGAAACATTACAATGCAGAAAAACAGCGCCATCCCTGCTTCCAGCACACCGGCACGGATTTCATTTCCCCAAGGTGCTGGAAAATGCCCCATCATAAAGACATAACTCTCTCCTCTGCCAATCATATAGACAAAAAATACTGCTGACATAATACTGATAACCGTTAAGATAAAGGTATTCCAAAGCCGCGCAATTCTGCGATTCATAATTGAAGTCAGCACGCCGGAGCCAAGCGACAGCAAAATACTAAAAAAGGGGACATTCTGTATAAAATCCATTACATATCCTCCTTTTTCAACAGCGTCGATATCTTATCCATATCTAGCGTATGATACTTGCGGTAAAGCCGTATCGTCAGCGAAAGCATTAACGCTGTTACTGACACCGACACAACAATTCCCGTCAGCACCAAACCGCTGGGCACGGGGTTTACATATGCCTCAACGCTTGTCACATTATCCACGACAATCGGCGCTACACGCCCCTCAATATAGCCCTTTTCTGCCAAAAACAAATAGGTCGCAGTATCCATAATATTCAACCCGATAATCTTTTTAATTAAATTCTTCTGTAAAAGCAGGTTGGAGAATCCAATACCAAACAAAATCATTGCCACCGCTTCCCCATAATTAATAAACAAATTCGCCCCCATGTTAGAAGCCTCCTTTTCGGAACATTGCATAGAACGCATACATTGTGCAGGCAACCACCATGCCCACACAGATATTCAACGGCAAAATTAAGCCAGAGCTTACAATATCGCCGGGCGTTCCCAGCGGAATCCCTGTTTCTAAATGATGTGCGCCGCAGTAAAATGAATAGGTCTTTGCCAGACAGTAAAACAACAACGCCACGAAGCAGATTGTCTTGTATGTTTTCTGTGTAAAAAACCGCTCAATCTTTTTAAAGCCATATGCATTGACATACAGTATCAATCCCGATCCGATAATTGCACCGCCTGAAAAGCCGCCGCCCGGCGACAGATGCCCATTTAAAATCACATAAATACCAAAAATTATAATCATCGGCACCAAAAAAAAAGCCGCTTTTTGCAAAATAATATCATTTTTTGGCTCGTAAAGACGGTCGCTCTCCTCCTCTTTTAACTTCTTAGAATGCTTATCTGCGCGTAACAAAATAAAGACTGTACAAGTTGCAATAAACAGCACATTCGATTCGCCCAAAGTATCAAATGCACGGTAATCCAATATCATTCCTGTGACAATATTGACAGCTCCCGTATCCTTCATTGCATCCTCAATATATTTTGCGGAAACTTCATTGTTGTCGGGATTAGCTGGATTGCCCGTAGGCGGCAGGTACGACACCACATATAGTAAAATAGCCATTAACACCACCACAAACAGAACCGAAACCACTTCATAAAACTTCGAAAACAACTGCAGTTTCCGATTATGTTCCGTATCATAAATTTTCTTCTTTAACAGCGCATCATCGTGAATGCGCTTGCGCTGTGCCGTAATATCTTCTTTAAACGGTTTCTGCGGTTTGAGCTCCATAGCCCCCACATAAGGGTCTTTATCTCCGCGATACCATTTTTTGATTTTATATGCCTTGGTCTTGCGATACTCTTCCTGTGACAGCAAACGGCTCATTCCTCATCACCCTCCTTCTCCTCCTTCATACTTTCATCATCTAACTCTACTATCGCATGAATTTTCTTTAATGTTACAAAAAACAAAATACTCGTAATCCCAGCGCCGACAGCCGCCTCTGTAATTGCCAAATCCGGTGATTCCAATAAAATCCAGATAATTGACATAATCAAGCTGTACGACATAAATATAATAATCGAATTGAGCAAGTTCTTTGAAAAACTGACTGAAATCGCACAGATAATCAAAAAAGCAAAAAGAACACATTGAAAAACTTTCATATTATAATGCGGCTCCTTTCCCTTTATTTTTCTGTTTCTCCTTCTCTATCGGGAGCGCACAGTCCTTATCAAGATTTTCATTGGTTGCCACTTCAAACCGTGCCAGCATATGCGAAGCCACTGGCGATGCGATCCACAAAAACACTACCACCAGAATCATTTTTAATGATGTTAAATTCCACCCACACAAAATCACCAGCCCCAACATAGAAAGCCCAATTCCCAACGTATCTCCCAATGCTGCGGCGTGCATCCGGTTTATTTGTAAGTTTATGGGGTATACCCCCCAGTCTGAGCTGATAATTTTAAAGAAAGGTGTT
>Ga0224742_10332_pt1 | contig 12331 bp, 16 predicted proteins | sample LIM_E_Water_Neg_FD_161631 | JGI IMG/M metagenome (GOLD analysis project Ga0224742, IMG submission 161631) | Enriched cells from gastrointestinal tract of the lab mouse from Pacific Northwest National Laboratory (PNNL), Richland, Washington... | ecosystem: Host-associated > Mammals > Digestive...
GCCATCTACCAATTTGTGAAGTAAACTGCAAAGGCAAATAAAATGTTTTAGAAATAGAATTGCAGCAAAAGAAAAAAGCCGTCGTAAGTTAGATACTCGTAAGACAGTATTAGCATCTGCTGTCCGCAGGACGCGCCCGGCGCACTTTGATTCTGGAACAGGCATTTTTGCCGTTAATTTTGCACAAAACAACAAGTTAGTATTCTCTAACGCATTGGTTAGTATGATGAAAGTTTTGTGAGTTATGAAAATAACGTTGACAAGGAAGAAGGGAAGTCATATTATAAATATGGTTAGCGAGTGCTAACTTTTATTTAACACATAAGGTTAGTGAAAACTAATACATATTCAGAAGAAGGTGAATTCATGATGCCGCTTACATTAGCAGAAACAGGAGAGGAAAACATCATCAAAAAAATCGGAGGGAAACAGGAGGTCAAGGCACATCTGGAGAACCTCGGCTTTGTTGTGGGAGGGACGGTCACGGTAGTGAACGCCATCGGGGGCAATGTGATCGTGAACGTGAAAGATTCCCGTGTTGCGGTCAGCAAAGAGATGGCACAGAAGATTATGGTCTGAATAAAACATTAAGAAATTTTGGGCAGTAAAGAACGCTGCAAAGGGTTATTAAATGTTTTTAATACCATGGAATGCAAGACAGGATTCCATGGTCAAAATTCTATTATGAAATGAGGAGGACAGGTTGAAAATTGAAATTTTCAACCGAGAATTTGCGCCAGACGGCACAAATTCCCGCACAGAGAAAGGAGTGCAGATATCAAAATGAAGACACTGAAAGAATCAAAGGTCGGCGATACCGTCCGGGTGGTGAAGCTCCACGGCGAAGGCGCGGTCAAACGCCGTATCATGGACATGGGACTGACAAAGGGCGTGGATGTGCAGATCCGCAAGGTAGCGCCTTTGGGAGATCCGATTGAGGTGACCGTCCGCGGTTATGAACTTTCCATCCGGAAGGCAGATGCGGAAATGATTGAAGTCGAAAGCGCATAAGATAAAAAAGTTTTTACAGGGGCTTGTCCCCTTTATTTTCAGGCAAACAGTTAGCGAAAACTAATATAAAGAAGGAGAGAAAAACTATGAGTATGCGAATTGCCCTTGCGGGCAACCCGAACTGCGGGAAAACGACATTATTCAATGCCCTGACAGGTTCCAACCAGTTTGTCGGGAACTGGCCGGGCGTTACGGTGGAAAAGAAAGAGGGAAAGTTAAAGAGGCATGACGGCGTGACCATCACCGACCTCCCGGGAATTTATTCCCTTTCCCCTTATACGCTGGAGGAAGTAGTGGCGAGAAACTATCTGATCAGCGAGCGCCCTGATGCCATCTTAAATATTATCGACGGCACGAATCTGGAGAGAAACCTGTACCTGACCACACAGCTTACCGAGCTTGGCATCCCTGTTGTCGTTGCCATCAATATGATGGACGTGGTAGAGAAAAACGGCGACAAGATTAATACGGCGGAGCTGGCGAGGGCTTTGGGCTGCAAGGTTGTCGAGATTTCCGCCCTGAAAGGCAGCGGCATCATGGAAGCTGCGGAAACGGCAATCAACGCGGCAAAGAACGGAAAGACGGTTCCCATGCACACTTTTACGGGAACGGTTGAGCACGCCCTTGCCCATATCGAGGAGGCTGCAGTACACGGGCTGCCAGAGGAACAGCAGCGCTGGTACGCCATCAAGTTGTTTGAGCGGGACGATAAGGTTTTGGAGCAGCTGAACCTGAGCGAGTCGGTGCTTTCCCATATTGAAACGGACATTAAGGCGGCCGAGGAGGAGATGGATGACGACGCGGAATCCATCATCACCAACGAGCGGTATATTTATATCGGGAGTATCATCAAGGGATGCTTAAAGAAAAAATCAGCGGGAAAGATGACAAATTCCGATAAGATTGACAGAATTGTGACAAACCGTTTTCTGGGGCTTCCGATTTTTGCGGCGATTATGTTCCTTGTGTATTACATCTCCATGGTGACAGTGGGGGCAAACGCTACGGACTGGGCAAATGACGGATTGTTCGGCGATGGTTTCCATCTGTTTGGCATCGGTTCCGTGGCTTATGGAGAGGCTTCTGAGGAATATGGCGATGCAGCGCTGATTGTGGATGGCTACGATGCTTATGTGGAAGAAAACGGCGCGGCTCCTACAGGCGACTTCCCTTATGAAGTGGCGGATGATGAAACATTGGAGGTGACGGTGGAAACGGCGTCCCTTGCAGAGTATGAAGGTGCGCTTGCGGTGATGGAACAGTATGGCGATGAGCCAGATCCCGCAGCCTACGGCGTATGGATTCCCGGTATTCCGGTGTTTATCGGGAACGCACTGGAAGCTGTGGGTACGGCAGACTGGCTTGCGGGGTTGATCAATGACGGTATTGTGGCAGGCGTGGGCGCGGTGCTTGGCTTTGTGCCGCAGATGCTTGTATTGTTCCTGCTTCTTGCCTTTCTGGAGGCGTGCGGTTATATGGCGCGTATCGCGTTTGTACTGGATCGTATCTTCCGCAAGTTCGGACTGTCCGGCAAGTCCTTCATCCCGATGCTCATCGGTACCGGCTGCGGCATTCCGGGTATCATGGCGTCGAGAACGATTGAGAACGAGCGTGACCGCCGTATGACAATTATGACGACAACCTTTATTCCCTGTGGCGCGAAGGTGCCGTTTATCTCCATGGTTGCGGGCGCAATCTTCGGCGGTTCCGCATGGGTTGCAACGAGCGCGTACTTTGTAGGTATGGCGGCGATTATCATTTCAGGTATTATGTTAAAGAAAACGAAGATGTTCTCCGGCGACCCGGCTCCTTTCGTTATGGAGCTTCCGGCTTACCATATGCCCACGGTGGGTAATGTGCTGCGTTCCATGTGGGAGCGCGGATGGTCCTTCATTAAGAAGGCGGGTACGATTATTCTGCTTTCCACTATCGTGATATGGTTTACGACTTACTTTGGATTTACTGCGGAAGGATTCCGGATGCTTGGTGAGGAGGAGATGGATCAGTCGCTCCTTGCGGCGGTCGGCAGTGCGATTGCGTGGATTTTCATACCGCTTGGATGGGGAAATTGGCAGGCGGCAGTGGCTTCTATCACAGGTCTTGTGGCAAAGGAAAATATCGTCGGCACCATGGGTATCCTCTATCCGGGTGGATGGCCTGAAATTGGTGCAAACTTCAGTCAGGTTGCGGGATATTCCTTTCTGGTGTTCAACCTTCTGTGTGCGCCCTGCTTTGCGGCAATCGGCGCCATCAAGCGGGAGATGAACAATGCGAAATGGACATGGTTTGCTATCGGATATCAGTGCGGACTGGCTTATGCGGTGGCGCTGATGGTTTACCAGATTGGCTTGGCATTTACAGGAAACCTGAATGTCATTGGTCTGCTTGCAGCCATCGTAATCCTTGGCGGCATGATTTATATGCTGTTCAGACCGTATAAAGAGGCAACAAAGCTGACAACAAACATGAAACCGAAAATGGCGAAGTAGCGGCGCGGAAAGAACTTCCGGCCGTTCACAGCAAGGGCTGCTTCGAGGAGAAGCTCTAAATTTCGTGCGGGAGAATGCCTAAAAAGCAGCATTCTCCGTAATAGAGTGCAGGAAACTAATATGTTTGGATTTTGGGATAAAATAGACAGGAAACACATGGGCGTTCTTGCGGCGGGTGTTTTGTTCGGCACGGCGGGGATTAAAATCCTTTCCGGCAAGGATGCCAAAAAGGTATATACACACGGTACAGCTTTACGAATGGTGCGGGCTGTACCGTAACAGTTCAATCATGCCCCAAAATGGACAGGATACATTTTTTCATTGCCTCATAGCTTTCCGGGGTGATGTCATGCTCCATTTTGCAGGCATCGCCCGCCGCAATTACGGGGTCAACGCCAAGATGAACCAGCCAGTCTGTCAGCAGAGTGTGGCGTTCATAGACGCTTTCCGCAATTTTTCGCCCATCCTCTGTCAGATGAAGATATCCTTCTTCCGAAACGGTGATGTATCCGCGGTTTTTCAGATTTTTGACGGCGACGCTCACGCTCGGTTTTGAAAAATTCAGCTCGGTCGCCACGTCGATGGAGCGCACCACAGAGAGGCGGCTGCTCAAAATCAGTATTGTTTCGAGATAATCCTCAAGGGATTCCTCGGCTTTGTGTCGGATGTAACTCATGGTATTACTGTACTCCTTTCCGGAACGGAATCCCGTCCGTGAGTTAATCCTAACACTTTAGGGAGGCCGGCGCAAGGTCTGACGGCAAAAAGGATGTTATAAAATTTTATCAGCGGCCACCGGCAGGTGTGCCGCATTTTTGAAAAGCAAGGATTAGGCTTTGCTAACCGCAAAGAAAAAAGAGGGATGTTTTATGGTTAAGATCATAGTGGGTATTGACTGGATGGCGTTTGTTGCTTGTCAAAAAAATCCATAGGCAACTTCAATATTTTAGTAAATAAGTCGTTTTTCAAATCGGCAATAAAATAGCTGCTTGTCTTTGTTAAATTCTGACTTATAAAATAATTGACCGCAAAACTGCAAATATATACAAATCCTAAGAATATACTGCAATATGTGATTGTTTCTATTGAAGTTTTAGCGACACCCTCATCTAAAATATAACTAACAAGATATGGTGGTAAAAGTGTCAATACTGATGAAATAATCATCAAAAAATAGTGAAAGTATTTTTGCTTTTTTGAAATAAGAAAATAGAAAAGAATATTTTTTCATGTGGTAACCTCCTTGTTCAGCATTGTTATTAACTGTGCAAAAATTAACGTATCTCTTATTAAATCAAATGGCTTAGCTGAAAATCCGGTTTTATATACTTGAAGAAGAACACTATCATCAATCGACTTTTTCCTAAGCTGCTTAACAAATTTTTCAACTGCCTGTTCTGCATTTTCTTTTTCCTTTAGCAGACAATATAAATGTGAAACATATCTAAGCAGAAAGGGGGGGCTTTCGGAAGCGTTGTAATCTTTGCAGATTACAGCGTTTTTCTTTTGCGTAAGAAAAATTTTTCAAAAAGATTTCCTTGTTTCTTAATACGGGAAGTTTTGGAAATGCCAAATGTCAACTCTGGTTTTTAATGGTTCTTATTTTGATACTTGTACTTATTCGGCTTGCCGTATATAATGATAGCTGATAAAATTTTGAGAAAGGGTGAATAAAGATGTTAGAATATATTTCTGCCCCGGAAGCTGCGAAAAAATGGGGCATTTCAGAAAGACGTGTGCAAAAGCTATGTGAGGAAAACCGCATACCGGGTGTGGCAAAATTCAGCCGCTTGTGGCTGATACCAAAGGACGCTGAAAAGCCCGCTGACGGAAGATACAAGAAACGGGGTGAACGCATTGGTAAAGATAGCGATATGTGACGACGATAAGGAAGCTGTCAAATCTCATGGGGATATTGTGAAAGATTGTCTGCGCTCTTGCGGAATAGGTTATGAGATTGCGACATACACACAAAGCAGTAATCTTCTATTTGATATTACAGACGACCATTTTTTCTATGATTTGATTTTGCTTGATATAGAAATGCCCGGAATGACAGGCATGGAATTATCTGAAAAGATCAAACCTCATTTACCAAATGTAAAGATTATTTTTATCACGTCGCATATCGAATATGCGATTGACGCTTTTGAGCTTTCTATTTTCCGTTATGTGCCAAAAAGCGACCTAAGCAATCGGCTGGTGTCCGCTGTGGTAGACGCTGCAAAACTGATTGAGTTAGAGGCTGGCAGAGAGTATCTCATACAAGCTGCCGGACGCATGGAAAAAATACCGTACAAAGACATTTTCTATATCCAGCGTGACGGTGGAAAAAATTCTATGATATGTTCGCGTTTGGGAATATCGAAAGTCAGAAAAAGTTTGCAGCAGATTTTTGATGAACTGCAAGCACAGGAATTTATTTTCATTGACCGGGGCTATATCGTAAATATCATACAGATTATGAAAGTCAGTGACAGCATGGCATATCTCAAAAATGGTGAAATGCTTCCGATCAGCCGTTCCCATTTGCAGGAAGTAAAAAAACAGATAAACAGGTTTTGGGGGGCGCATATATGATGACTTGGTATCAGATACTTTCATTCTTTCTTACAAATGGATTGCGCATATTTTTGGGGCTGTATCTTGTTATAACATTACAGCAATTAACTGGAAACAGGAAAAAAGCAAGCGTCATTTCTGTGTGTGCAACAGCCTTTATTACCATACTGTCCTGTTTCTCCATTCAACTTTTTTTAATGACGGGTATAGAAATATTTTTTGTAATACTGATTGCATATTATCTATACGCGGCGCCGTTGCGGATGAGCCTGTTTCTCATTTTCTTTTATGAAATAACGGTTGCTTTGTGGGAATTTATTCTATCGGCTGGGCTGGGGGTTATCTTTCAATCAGAACGTTTTCTTGATATGCGGTCAAACGGATCTATGGCGGCAGTTTGGATTGTCCGGCTTTTTATGCTGGGAATTGCCTTTCTTACTATGAAATTGCATAAAAGAAATGAAAAGCTATCGTCACGGATAATAGCCGGAATTGCAATAGCCGGCTTGCTGGGAGCCGTTCTTTTGTCCGGGCAGAATACCATACCCATAAGTGACGACCAACTGACAATCTGGATTATCTTCTCTATGCTAATCCTTGTAGCAATTCTGTTTTTCAACCTTAACCGCCAATATGAAATGGAAAAAAAGATTATGCTGCTTGAAAAAGAAAAAAATGTGTTATTGGAGCATGACTATCAGACCCTTAAAAATGTTTATGCCGCTAACGCAAAATTGTTCCATGACTTCCAAAATCATATTGATGTAGTGTATCACTATCTGTTAAAAAACCATACACCGGAAGCCGCCCATTACATTGAAAATCTGCGTTCTCCAATACAGGAAATCACACAGACAGCATGGGTAGGCGACGAAGCCGTAGACTATCTAATCAACAGCAAGATTGCCCTTGCTGCTTCCCAAAATATACAGGTAGATACAAACATTGAATTTCCACGCCGCACCAATATACAAAGTGTTGACTTGGTTGCGATTTTAGGTAATCTTTTGGATAATGCCCTTGAAGCGATAAAAAATGAGGAGGATAGATTTCGCTTTGTCAACTTAACAATCCGCCGCATAAATGATATGCTGGTTATCAAGGTGGAAAACGGGTGTAGCGCTGCACCTACCGAAATGAACGGAAGTTTGCAGACTTCCAAAGCAGATAAAACTTTGCACGGCTGGGGACTTCAAAGCGTCCGTGCCGCCGCTGAACGCTATGACGGGACTATCGAAACAGAATACAGCAATCAGATATTCCGCGCTGTTGTCACATTATCTTTTGAAGCAGTAAAGGCATAATCAATCTATCGGGAAAGCAGACCGTCCATGCAGGCGGTCTGTTTTTTCATGGACAAAAACCTACCGATTATGGACAAAGCGGAAGAAAGGTCGCTTTTGCAGTATGCTATGACTGTAACAGAAACTCACACACAAAACGAAACGGAGGTTATCTTATGCGTCATTTTTATTTTCGATTGATTTTGGGTATTGTCTGGCTGGCTGCTGCGGCTGTTAGTGCCGTGAAAGCAAATATTTCATTTGCCGCCCTGTATGCCTCGCTGGGTATCGTATTTCTATGGTCTGCTTATTCAATTTGGGAAAAGGACAAAGACAAACGGGGGTAACATAATGAACAACGGGAAAATGCTTGTCCTTAATGACTTGAGTGTGTGGTATACGCCGGGGAAGCCTGTTCTTGAAAAATTATCTATGGAGCTGGGAACGAATGAAGTGATAGGACTGATTGGATTGAACGGAGCGGGCAAGACCACTTTTATCAAAACGCTTTCCGGGCTGCTTAACACTTTTCAAGTGAAAGCTGCTTGTTGGCAGGGAAAACCGCTTCTATTCCGTGACCGGGAATTTAAGAAAGAACGGTATGTTGTTTTTGCCGAAGATCATTCCTTTCAGTTTTTTACATTCCGCGAGTATGCTTCCTATGTGGCAGCGTCTTACGGCAGGAAGTTATCTGATATTGATGCATTGATACATGGTTTTCACTTTGAAGAATACACCGATGTTCTGCTGAAAGAACTGTCAACGGGCAATCTGAAAAAGGCTTATTTAATTACAGCTTTTGCCTTGAAGCCCAAACTGCTCATACTGGACGAGCCTGTGAACGGACTTGATTTTCAGAGTACCGAATACCTGTACCGGCAGATCTGCAGCTATCGGCAATACGGAACAATTCTTTTTTCGTCCCATATTCTTGAAAGTATCTGCCTTACGTCCGACCGGGTAGCGGTATTGGAACAGGGGCAGATAAAAAGGTGTTTTGCCGGACAGGAAATCAAAGCAGAGAAAATACGGGAGGTATTAAAAGAATGATTATTTTTCAAAACCTCGGGAAACAGCTTTTCGGCGCAAAGTACGAACGTGCTGTAAAAAACCTTATTGCCTGCATTATCCTGTTTCTTGCTATCCATACCGCAGGAATTGAAATAGAGATTGCACCGTCTATTCTCTTGTTGACAGCTACGGCTTTTTCAATGGGTATCATGTGGCAGGCTCTTAATTCTTCGGAAAATGCAGACCGTATGACCGGGTTGTTTATGCTGCCATTTCGGAACAGGGAAATGACATTTTCTCTTGTGCTGGCATTTACAAGCTATACGTTGATTACTAAAACATTCCTTGTGCTGGCTTTGTTCTTTGCCGTACATAAATGGAGTGTGCTGCAAATTGCTGTGTCTTTGCTCTGTGCCTGTAATAGCTGTTTTTCGGCTGCTGCATGGTATACCATGACAAATGAAGCTTCGCTTCAAAATGAAACTTTGTTTCATAGAAAAAAGTTTCTGCCCGTTTTCATTTTATGGGGTGGAGCAATTTTCGCGCCAATATTTTTTGTGCGGGAAACGGTGATTATTTGTTTTATTGTGCTTACAAGTATGATCATTTCATTTTTAAGGTTACTGAATGCAGACGCTTACGTTTTCTATCACCCGGTATCAGCAAAACTTCTAATCAAACACACAAAAGGAACAGGAAGCATATTTTTATATTTGCTGCGTTATCTGATAACAAACAAAAACTATCTTTTGAATACTGCCGGATTATGCGTAATCGCTGGTGTTATGCCATTCATATTAGGGCAATTTGAGGGAGTAAATGTTATGCCGTTGGGGTTTGCCGTTCTATGCCTAAATACCCCAATCTGTATATTGCTTTCCTGTGACCCCGGTTTAGAACAGGCAGTCCGAACACTGCCGGGACAGGCAAAACGCTTTTGCACGAATTATTGCTTTTTTATCTTTTCTGTCAATATGGCAGTAAACAGTGTGTATCTGATTAGCTGGCAAATAGGCAGAAGTGGCGTAAATAGTGCAGAAATCATTACCGCGCTTATAATCGCGCTGCAAAGTGCAATCTTGTCTGTCCTGTTGGAGTGGTTTTGTCCCGTCCGTAACTGGAAGATTGAAAATGATTTATGGCACCACCCACGAAAGTATATTGTACCGCTGATTATGTTTTTGGTTGTAGGGCTTATCGGTATATGGTATATAAGTATATGGGGTTTGCTCTGCATTGTCATAGCTGAAGTTTTAAGCTTATCACTTGTCGTAAGGAGGATATAATACCATGAAAAATACAAAACGCTGCCCTAAATGCAGCTCACAAAATATTGTCCGTGTTCCCGATAACCAAAACCGCCATGCCAGCGGGAACAATATTTATACTTCGACCTTTACATTGATGAAAAAAATCCCGGTTATACGCTATGTCTGCTGTGATTGCGGATATGTTGAAAATTGGGTGGAAACACAAAGAGAACGTGACGAGATCAAGCGCACATTTGGATAATGAAAGGAGGGCTGCAAAATGGAAAACATTATCCTGCAAACACACGGAATATCCGTGAAATACGGTAATTTCCTTGCTCTTGATGATGTAAGCATTAGTCTCAAAAATAAGCATATATACGGCTTTATCGGTGAGAACGGCGCAGGTAAGACCACACTGATGAAAGTGCTGACAGGGCTGCTTTATCCGACAAACGGTGATTTTTCGCTGTTCGGGAAGAATAAACCGTGTGATATTCTGAAAATGCGCCGACATATCGGCAGTACCATTGAAGCTCCTGCCCTTTATCCGGAATACTCTGCTTACCGTAATCTTGAATTGCAGCGTATCCTTATCGGTAATCCCGACAAGGAAATATGTGATAAGCTGCTTGGAATGGTGGGACTGACCGAGGTTAAGGATAAGAAGGCAGGAAAATTCTCTATGGGCATGAAGCAAAGACTTAGCATAGCAATGGCTCTTGTCGGTAAGCCGAGGCTGCTTATACTTGACGAGCCGATAAACGGTCTTGACCCTAAAAACATATCCGAACTGCGCAGCTTGCTCAAAAGGCTGAATGAGGAAAATGACGTAACACTGTTCCTGTCAAGTCATATCCTTAACGAACTTTATCTGCTTGCCACTGATTATTATATTATCCACAAAGGGAGAATAATCAAGTCGATCACCCATGATGAACTTGACGAAAAACTTTCGGTTACGGGGCAAAGCCTTGAAGAATACTTCCTTAGCATTACGGGAGGTGACAGCAATGTATAATCAGCTAATCATTGAAAAATACAAAGCGAAAAGATTTATTATCATGTATCTTGCGGCGATCGTTCTTGCAGCAGCAGGATTTTTCCTTGGATTTCTTAAACTCCCGGAAAATCTTGATACAGCAACGGTATTTTCTCTTTCGATTTGCGATACATCTTTTATGTTTATCATTTCACTTGTTGCAGCTTGGTTTGCTGGAAATGATTTTCTAAACCGAACGATACATAATGAGATAAAGGCAGGGTACAGCCGTTTTTCAGTATTTATTGCAAGAACTATTACTACCGTTATTATGGCAGTGCTGCTTCATTTAACCTATGTTTTTGCAACAGTTATTGGATTTGCAGTTAAATACAGGTTTGACACCAGCATATTTTCCGTAACGGATTTTGTTTGGCTGCTGGTTGTCATATTGCAGATATGCGCCAACATCTGTATCGTTATGTTTATTGTCTTTGCTTTCAAAAAAGTTACATCGGGAATAGCTGTAACGGTTGTGTTCAGCTTTGTGTGCTGCAATATCCTTAGAAACTTCATCAGCGAGAGCGTTTTTAGGCTGACCTGTTTCAGTCTTGCACAAACGAGCGATAACAGAACGCTTGCATTGTCTGCGGTGTTTGCAGCAGCGGTAATCGTTATTTCACTGACAGCAACACACTTAGTTTTCAGAAAAGCCGAGATAAAATGAGGATTTCAGCAATGACACTACTGTTATTTCCTTGATTATATCGGAGCACAGTCCATAGCAGTCCTCTATTTACTGACAAAGAATGTTGCCATGAGGTCGATATGCCGAAACTGCATGAAAAAGCAATTATTTGTCTGGATCCGGACGAGGTTGCCATCATGCTTGACAATATCGAAACCTATGAAAACCAGCTTACCGGAAAAAAAGCAAGATTTCACGCTCTCTCTTGGCACCGGAATCCGGGTGTCGGAATGTGTCGGTCTTGACCTGAATGATGTCAATTTCCGTGAGAACAGCATACGCATTATCCGTAAGGGTGGGAATGAATCCATATTGTACTTTGGCTCTGAAGCAGAGAAGACTCTTTGGGATTATATTGAAGGCCCGCGAGTTACGTCTGCCGCGCAGGCTGCTTCCGGCTAGGAGAACGCTTTGTTTTTTCTTTAAAAACCGGCGGAAAGCGGCGCGGATGGTGAAGCTGCGGGCTTCTGATTTCATTATTTCAAGTAATTCACTGTCAGGATGACCACTCCCAGAACAGCAAGCACAACGCCAGTTGCACGGTTTAATGTCGCTGCGCTGGATTTATTTGCGAATTTGGCGGCAATCCTCGCCCAGAGCAGTGTGGATGCCACACAGAACAACAGGCACCATACATCCGGCATACCGCCTATGGCAAAATGACTGACAGCGCCTGTAAAGGCCGTAAAAGCCATGATAAACACACTTGTCCCAACGGCGGTCTTCAATTCATACCCTAACAGGCTGGTCAAGAGCAGAAGCATCATCATTCCGCCGCCCGCACCTACAAAACCGCAGATAAACCCGACAACTACTCCGCTGGCAACTGACTGTATAATACGCTTTTTTCCGCTGACCGCCCGCATGGATTCTTTTGTCGTCATAACAGGCTTTACGATGAATTTGATTCCAAGGATCAGTGTCATGAATACGGAGAAACTGCCCATAGTGGTATTCGGAACTCGGCTTGCGGCCAAGCTCCCCACCAATGTAAA
>Ga0224742_10333_pt1 | contig 12313 bp, 17 predicted proteins | sample LIM_E_Water_Neg_FD_161631 | JGI IMG/M metagenome (GOLD analysis project Ga0224742, IMG submission 161631) | Enriched cells from gastrointestinal tract of the lab mouse from Pacific Northwest National Laboratory (PNNL), Richland, Washington... | ecosystem: Host-associated > Mammals > Digestive...
TATCACTTCCTTAAAAATTTTTGTGTATATTTTAGAAATTTCAGAACTTTCTTATTATTTATAGTATAGGTTGGAAAGGTGGAAATGGCAATCAAATATTTAGTTCCAATAACTATATAGATTAGGAACTTTCCTTTATTTATAAGGGGTTGGGATATGTAAGAAATGTATATCCGAAAAATAGGAACTAAAATATAGTGGAAATAGGAACTTTTAAGAAGGTGGAAAGAGTTGAACAAAAAAACAGTTGCACTTACAGAAGAACAGTATAGAGAAATTATTTTTACAATACGGAATGGATTTGTGTGTTCAAATGGTCATATTGTGAAGCCAAATAATAGAATAGCAACGGCTTTATCATTGGAAGCAAATTTAGGATTGCGGATCAGTGACATATTGCAGTTGAGGTTATCGGTTATTGTCCGTGATGGTGATAGATATAGATTAGATATTGTTGAGCAGAAGACGAAAAAGAAAAGGGAGTTTACAGTTCCAACGGATATTTATATCTATATTCAGAACTATGCACTGGAAAATAATATCAATCCTGCTGCTAAATTGTTTGATATGTCAGAACGTGCAGTTACAAAGCATCTGAAATTAGTTTGTGATTATCTAGGATATTCTGGAATAGGAAGTCATAGCTTTAGAAAGTATTTTGCAACGAGCATTTATGTAAATAACCATTATGATATAAATTTGGTTCGTGTACTATTGCAACATTCATCTACAGTAACCACGCAGCGGTATATCGGCTTACAAAGTAAGGATATAGAGAACGCATTGCAGAACCACATAAAATTATTTTGATTTTCTTTAGAGTAATCGGATGGAATCTTATTATATATAGAAGGAACAGAAACAGTAAGAGGTTTTAAGCATTAAAAATAAACGGATGGAGGATAACAGAATGGGCAACAACATGCATTTATCAAGCAATGACATTTTCAGGCTAGGTATGGCAGCAGGACGGAAGCAGCTAATGGATCACATCCAGCACCAGTTTGAACTAGGCAAGCCGGTAGAAATCAATGGCAACCTTTACTGGCTAAAGGATGCAAGGCAGAATTTAATGGACATCATGGATGATATTGAATCCACATGGGATGAAGAATAGGCGTTAAATGAATTTATTGTGGCTATGCGATATGCCTGTAATGAAAAAGAACTAAGAATCTATTTATCCATGAAAATCAAAGGGAAACGGAGGTAACGCAATATGAGGAAAAGTATTTTGGAAATCATTACTGAATACGGGATGGACGAAGGGGCAAATGATATGCTGATGGGGAATGAGGAATATGGGAAGATACGGGAAAAGGAAGAACTGTTGGCAAAAGAGTTTGACAGTTTTGAATTGACGGAGGCACAGCGCCTGACAGCAGACCGGCTTATATCATCCTGCAATGAAAGCGGTGCGCTATATGGGAAAATGACATACCAGCAAGGGTTCAGGGATTGTGCAGCACTGCTGCTGGAAATAGGAATGATTAAGGATGTGACGGAGGGGAGGGCTGGATGATGGGTATTATTAATATAGAAGAAATTCGTGAAAGTGATAGGTTGAAAAAAGAAAAATGCAATGAGGCCAGGACGGCAATAAGGGATATATTGACAGATGACCAGAAAGGGAAGTTTGATAGCGTGTTTGATGATATCATGGGGAAGGTGCTTAAGGGGGTAATTGTGAAGAAGAAAGATGGTGGGTGATGGCCGTTGGGTGGCGGGCAGCTTAGAATGGGCTGGTAATAATAAGATAATTCTTGAAGAAAGCTATGTCCAGAAATGGGTATGGCTTTTTTCATTTAAGTAGAGTATAATTGCAAATGCTTATATAGCATTTTAAGGTGGTTGAAAATGAAGAATGATTACTTGTATTTAGTCAAATTTGGAGTAAAAGAACACTTGCAGCAATTATCTGATGGATACATGTTTTTTAATATTGTTCAAAATTATAGGGAAGATAAGAGTGACTATAGGGGGGATTCAAATGAAGGAAAGATACCGATTAATCCGCAAAAGATAGAATTGATTATGCAAAATGGAGAAAACTTATTTGACATTGTACCAAGGCCGGACACAGTTATGCATTCTATTGTCGGGGATGAAAAAACGTTGCTGTTTTGTGCATCAAAATTAGACGGAAAAGTATTTCATAAGATGAATGATACAAACAGAAAGAACCTATGCGATGAATTTAAGAGTGAAGTTCGCAAATTTGGTGATTATGTGTTGCTTATTACTGCTAATGAACTGATATATAGGATGCAGAAACAAGTAGACCACAAATGCACTGGATTTCTAAGGGGTAGTGTTGAATATAGGGATTTAAAGGACTTTTCAGAGGAACAAGATTTTCATAAAATATATTTCCCATACAAGAACTGTTATGACCCTTTTTTTATAAAAGATATAAGGTATAGATGGCAAAATGAATGGAGAATGATATTGCAGGATGACAAAGCCCGAATTTCAAAACCTTATGAAACTGGTGTAGTTGTTAATATAGGGAAACTGGATTATGCGTTTTTGTATGAAACGGAAAACTTTTTAGATGGGATTGCAATGACGGAAGGATAAATAGTATGAGATATCCTTTTTGTAATGTCAGTGGAGCAGCACATTAAATAATATGGTTTTTGCTTTGCTAACTTATTTTAATAAATTTTTGGGGAGAGGTCATAGCTTCGGTTATGGCTTCTCCTATTTTTTGCGTTTATATGGTATGTTGGAATTGATATGTAAAAATATGTGTATCAGCTTTGCATGGTTCGGTAGTGTTCGGGAAATTTAATTGTAAATGCCTGAAACATAGGAAAATTAAGGATTTTTGTGCGATTGGTTTAAATTGAATGCTGCTAGAGTGTAGAAAAATGTGTGATTTTGTGGATTGTTCGGTGGAGTGGTACAAATATTGTGATTCAAAAGTTGGGAAGCGTTAGAAATGTTGTATTTTCAATAATTTTCCTGTTTTGGTGTAGCTAATAATGTGAATTTGTGGCACATTGAATACCCTAAAATTGGGGTATCGGTATTAGGTTCGTGTTTGTGCTGGTTTGAAGAATGAAATTGTAGTTAGTTATAACTATATATAAGAATATACGAAGAAAAAAGTATATATTTTGTGGTTTGAATGATGAAAAGTGCTGAAATGCTAAGATTTTCAAGGGTTTTGCGGTGGAGGCATTATGGAAGATGAATTATTCTGGTTGAGTTCGGAAGTGATTTGAAATAATTAGATAAAAATAATTCAATAATATTTCCATTATATTGAAAAAATATATTCATCCAGTTACAATAATGGAAACAACACCGAAGAAAAGAGGTTTCATAAATGAATATATTAATAATTGGTAACGGATTTGATCTTGCTCATGATTTACCTACGAAGTATACAGATTTTTTAGAATTTTGTAAACGAGTTTTTCCAATATATGAAAACGTGGAAGGTAGGGGAGTTCATTTATATCAACAGGAATATTTGTTTGATTGGAATTTTAATAAAGAGATAAAAGAAAAATTAAAAAGTGCCTATGAAGGTAGAAGGAAAATTATTACAGATGGGAATATAGCACAAATTGAAACTACATATCCTAGATTAGATGAAATGTACGCACTTATTAAAGATAACAATTGGGTTGAGTATTTTTTACAATGCGACATGCATGGAAAAGAAAACTGGATTGATTTTGAAAGTGAGATATCCGATGTAATTCAAAGTATAAGTAAGGGGATAGATGAAAACAATCCAAGAAATATGCATAATAATGTATTATGTTTGGAAAATAAATTTTTTAACGATAAATTTACTAATAATGTACCAGAATATTTACAAATAAATATAGTAGAAGAACAAGAGAAAATTAGAAAACCGGAAATATCATATAAAGAATTAAGGAATATCTTACTTGCGGACTTAAATAAACTTATAAGGGCATTTGAAATATATTTGACAGAATATGTAGAAAAAATTGACATCAAGGTTATTTCTCCAGATATTAAGGAAATAGCAGCAATTTCATATAATGATCGTGGTCAAAAGGACACTCTATTTAGCAAAATAATTAGCTTCAATTATACCGATATATACGAGCATATTTATTTGAGCAAGTATAATATTGATCTTCATAATAATATAGATTATATTCATGGGAAAGCCGATATTAATAATACAATAGATACAAATAATATGGTTCTTGGCATAGATGAATATTTATCTAAAAAAAGAAGAGATAAAGAGACAGAATTTATTGCTTTCAAAAAAATTTATCAGAGAATACATAAGAGAACAGGATGTAAATATAAAGAATGGATAGATGCTTTAAAAAGAGACTTTGCAGATTATCTGACTGAATTAGAGAAAAGTAAAACAGAAAAAAATATTATGAATTTAAAAGCGACAGTTAGTAAATTGAAGAAACAATATTTGAATAAACACCATGTATACATTTTTGGACATTCATTAGATGTTACGGATAAAGACATATTAAGGGATTTGATTTTAAATGATAATGTGCATACCACTATATTTTACCATGATAAAGATACAATGGGTCAGCAGATCGCAAATCTCGTTAAAGTAATTGGACAAAAGGAATTGATTAGAAGGGCAGGAGGAAAAGACAAACTAATTGAATTTAAACCACAGAAACCTATGACACCAATAGATAATTAATATCAGGCTGTAAAGTGTAATGTACCCTTTTATGATTAGAAATTTGGAAAGGAAAAAATAGATAATGCTTTTTAACAAAAGGCCGAATACAATAGTACATATTGATTTACCAATGATGATAATTGCAGTAGTCAAAGGGCGTAAGGTGCTTGGTAAAATGACATGCATTATTAAAGGGGAAACAGAAGGGATTACAATATCCGATATTATTTGCAAAAGGAATAATAAAGGGTATGGTTCATTAATGATGAGCAAGCTAGTTGAGGTTGCGAGAGAGGGGGGATATAAATATATTGATGGATGGCTATCAAAAGAAGATACTAATCATGTAAATAGGCTATACCATTTTTACCGAAAGTTTGGATTTGAGATTATATCCCATGATGAAGGTATGAAATTTGCTGATATAAGGCTAATATTATAATATAATTTAAAACTTTATGTGACCGAACATAACGATAATAAGCTGTTTTTGTACCTCTACGTGCATAAAACATTGTATAATAGCCGTTTCTTAATAAAACTATGTAGGGAGTTATATTTTTTGCTGTTAGGCAATATAAGAGTAGGAATGGGTGGTTGCATAAAGGAGAAAATCAATGTACCATGCAATTACAATTGTTATATTCTTTATTGGAATTTTATTATGTTGTATCAAAGCAGGAAAATTTAATAATTGTAAATCGAAAGTGATAAAGAAGATAATAAGATATTTTTCTGACAATGAACTTAATGGATATCTAATTAATACTGTGGTGGCTTTTATGGGCGTAACTATAGCGATTGTTTTTGCTAATCTAAATACGGCACAACATGAAAGAAAACAAACTATTGGGTTCTTAGAAGATGTTTTGCTTACAGAACTTGATACTAAAGCAACTTTTCTTACTACAGCAATAATAGGGATGGATGTAGATTCTTTTATTAATGTGACAATAGAAGCAGAAGGTATACCAGGTGATGAAATTTCAGTTGAGGTTGAAAAACCATTTGAGCCAGAAAAAATATTTAATACGATGAAAATTTATCCGATTTCCCCAGTATTATCACTTGAAATCTTATTGACAGATTCTCCCTATAAATATACTATATCAAGATATACATATAGTGCTTTAATTGATTGTAGAATGAGTTTTGCTTTGCAAAAGGCTAGGATAGAGAATGCAACAGATATAGAAGAAATGGAAAAGCATTTAAAGGCAATGCTGTCTGATTTTAGTCGAGCATGTGAAATTGTTGAAATCGAATTGAAATACCAGAATAAAGAAATTAGTGAGGAAGATGTTTATAATGAAATAGATAAGTTATATGATGAGTTAAGAAAAAATGAAGATTCAATTGTTATTGGATAGAGGATGATTCCGATATAAATTTCTAGTGACTTTAAGAAAATGATGCTGGATATCAGCCTATGTATAATTCCGTATCCGACAGCAGATACTACCATAAAGAAAGGTAGGTATCAGAGATATGGACATTGCAGAAAAAATCTACAGTTATTTGAAATTCTCAAAGGATAAAAATGGATTTATACCAACAGTAAGCCAGATGGCAGAAGAATTTAATCTTCCAGAGCATGAAGCAAAAGCAGCATTAGAACAGTTGGAGAAATCTGGAAGAATCAAAATTACGGATATTCCGAGAAAGACCACAATAGAATTTACAGATTAAAATAATTAAGAGCCAATCCTTTTAATTTTGGATTGACTCTATTTTTATAGAAGAATACAGCTTTTGTATAAGGACTTGAAAACGTGATTTCATTGCCCAATCTCATGGCTGCCAACATGCGGAAACATGAAGGTAGCTTTTTCGTGCTTTAATATCTAATAATTTTGGCAGACGCAAAAATAATCCTGCTTAGGATAGGAAAGTATTAGAAACTTATGTATCTCTTAGAGGATATAAGCAAGGAGAACTTGCAAGAAATCATTTTCAGACATGCCAAAATGGCACTTCTGAAAAATCAACACTTGATGAAATTGCTAAAGAACTCAATATGTCCAAACGTAATCTTCAGAGAGCCTTACGAATAGAACGAAACCTCACAGATTCAATGAAAGAATTATTAGATACTGGTGAAATCACCAAAACTTTTGCATCGGATACTATTGCTTCTCTTATAAAATCATAATTCAACACAAAATATTTCCCATATTACCCAATAAAAACAAAACATAAGTTCGAAAAACTATTGACATATACGAACGTTTGTTCTATACTTATCTCCAATGAAACACAAAAGACCTATCTAATCATACAAACGGTGTTGGCAGCACCTCTGAATCGGATAGGTCTTCATACATACACACAAATTCAATGCCCAAAGGCCAAGAATTTGAAACGCAGAATGCGCTTGGATTTATTTAAACATATTCTTTGTTCTTTTTCAAGCGTTTCTGCAGTTAATTCCATTAGCAGTTTTTGGCATATACAGCTTTTTTTGGAAAAACTTTTTTTTATGGAGAAATTTAAATGGATTTTATTATTTATAAAGTAGAGGGAATAAATAATAAAGTTTTCCGTTTGAAGTGGGGGAAAGTCCATCAAAAAAGTGTATTTATTATTGACGGACAAAATCAGTGCAGTTTGTAGAAGTAGATATTGGAAGTAAATATTGAAGGGGAGTGATAGATGTTGGGAGGGTTATAGGGCTGAAAAGCCTGATATTTTTTACCAAATGTAATCAAAAAATATCAATTTGTAGAAGCAATTAATCGGAGTATGCATTAGAAAGGGGTGAATATATGGAACTAAATAGATGTGCATACACAATCCTTGGAATTTTGAGAGCAAGAAATTCTACGGATAAAGTACATGGGCTTACTATAGGTGAGATTTCAGCAAAGGAGAAGGTAAGTAAGCCTAACACGATCCATAAAAAGATAAAAGAAATGCAATCTGGGGGATATGTGGAAGAAGGTGTTAAGGCTGGAAAAGCAAAAACGTATTATATGACACAAAAGGGAATTGCTATTCTGCCGGTAAAGAAGGAGGAAAATGAGGATGTATAAAAAAGAGTATATAACATTTTATGGATTTTTAGGAATCGGACAGTTTGGAGGAAATGTTACCAAGAAGTTTGAAGAGGCTGGTTATCCGTGTATAGTGGCAAACAGTTCATTAGAAGATCTGGCAACAAGGAATGCCAAAAATAAACTGCATTTCAGAAATGGACAAGGGTGCCATAAAAACAGGAAGAAATCAAAAGCATTATTAAAAGAGAATATAGAGGTGTTGATTGATGAAGTGCGTTCCAAAATGCCATCCATTACGACTCTGTTTATATGTGCATCATCAGCAGGTGGTACAGGCTCTGGAATGTTGGCAGCCGTTGCAAAGATATTAAGCCGACAACTTGAAATCAATATCTGCATTGTAACAGTGCTTCCTGATAAATCAGAGAATTTCCAATCATATGCAAATACAGTAGAACTTTTTCAAGAAATAGAGAAGTTAGATTGTATAGGATCAACTTTTATACTGGACAATTCAAAGAATAAGGACAGGCTGAAGATTAATGAGATTTTCTTTACCCATTTAGATGCGTTGTTAACAAATGAAAACGGCGGTGATTATGGATGCCTGGATAGAAGCGAAATTGATAATCTGCTGTGTACACAAGGAATGTCCATATTGTGTAAGCTTGGAAAAGATAACGCAGATAAAGTTCTTGCTTCATTAACAACAAATAATATATATGCGCCAATGGAGACGAATAAGGTTATCCGTTATATGGGAGTAATGAGCTGTAGTACGAATGTGGAGTTAGATGAAATCTACTCACAGGTAGGAATGCCCATAGATACATATATCGGAACAAATTCGCCATCCAATGTGTATATGTTGGCAGGACTTACGCTTCCTAAAACCAGACTTAATGAGATTAAGACAATGGCACAAACAAATGCAGAGATTATAAAGAAGGGGTTTGATTCTGCAAAGGAAGGTCTGTTTGATGATGAAATAGACTTTCTTGGGACATTTGATATGGAGACAAGCAAGCCAATAAAGGAAGAAAAGGTTTCCAGTCTTGATATTTTGAATGAGTTTTTATAAAAATTTTGGTTGAGAATATCAGAAAATGTAGAAGTATACAGTGGGAAAAGCAATACATTCCCACTGTTATATCAAAATAAAACAAAGAAAAACGGAGGACAAGTATTATGACAAACGAAGAGTACGGTATTATTATGGGGTATTTCAATGACAAGAAGGTATCCAGAAAAGAACTTGAGGAACTGCTGGATTTTGAGAATCTGACAATGGAATCCAATACAGCATCCGAAATCTCAAAGCTGCTTAAAGAATCACCAGAAGTTGAATCTGATCCACAAAGAGCAATCAAGAATTTTGTACGTTTTGTACGTGAAAGAAGCGGTTCTGGAGAGATCGCATGGGATGAGTTCATTTCAAGGCTTAAAGAATTAGAACTTGAATATTCAGATTTCGGTATCAGGGTACAGAGATTCAGTAAACCAGCATATTGGGAGATTTTTTTCAACCATTTTAGCACGACTGATTATGAGGATGGCAATGTAAAGCTGACTTTTGACAATGAATATTATGAAGAAGCAAAAAAAGAAAAGGCCTATGAGGTGTTATCTGACCATGGTATTGACACAGATTTGGAAGATAGTAAGCTGATTGCGCAGATTGCGGAAAAGTGGGATGAATTATCAGAGGCCAATAATGATGAAGTCATTTCAGCCCTTGATGCGATTTATTCCACCCATTATGTAGACAAGTCGAGAGTCAACATTAACAAGAATGAAGTCAAAAAAATCACAATGTCCAATGCTGATCTGGTTCCGCAAATGGGTTTACGGGATTATAGCCTTGAACTTACGGACGGAAGTTACATTGAATTGAGATTTTAAATGTAGAAGTAAATATTGCAGCAATCATAAGGCGGTATATCTGTATTTCAAAATATGCCGCCTGTACAAAGGAGAATATCGAATTATGAGAAGAAGAACAACCACAAAACAATTAAACACAGCAATCACAAATAATCTGTTAAGCATTGTGAAAGCAGAATGCCATTATAAATCATCTGATCGGATAGATGAAATAAGCGCAGATAAATTCAAGAATGATTTTGATTTCCTCTGTGAATCAGGTGTATTTGCTGATTTTGTGGATTGGCATTATGAGAAGAATATATCTACAAAAGATGAATACATACTTGATTCAGGTGCAATGAATCCATATTCAGAAAATGTTGTAACGGCATATTTGCGTGTTGCTGATGGTGTGAATGTAGAAGATATAGAGAGAACATTATTATTTTCGGAGGAGGAATAGACCATAGTAATAGATAGAGAAAGTAAGAAAAATTTTATTGTATACAATCAACGTATGGCAGGTTATTTAATGCAAAAAGGATTTGTCCTTATTGATATGCAACCAGATTTGAAGAAGACTGGTAGGAATGTATTCTTTTTTAAAGACACGCCACAATTGAAGTCGGCAATAGACGAATATATGAGCCGATAATAGGGAGGGTGTGCCAATGAAGAGAATCGAAATGAAGTATGACGATTTTGAAACATATTTACCACAATATAAATTTAATGAAAAGCAGATACAATTTTTCAAAGATACTTTTGAAATTATTACACATAACAGAGATACAAATAAGGTGACTTGCTTTAGCCAAAGATGCGGCATAGGAAAATCTACATTTATTCATACATTTATGCACTGCTGCATAGGCGATTATCTATATGGAGGACGGCACGAACCTCAAGGATTGGTAGTCATTACTGATTCAATAAAGCGATTGGAGGAGCTGTCTAATAGTAGCAAGGACACTTTAGAAGCCAAAAAGTTTTGGGGTGAGATTTTTGAATCATGGGGAATAAAGGAACATTATAGAGAATTTGAAAATAGTGTAATCGTTTTAAAGTCTGATGAACCATTCAAAGAGCAGTTGATTAAGCAACATTATAGACCAATCGTTTTGTTGTCAACGCAAAGATACTTTATGCTTACTGACAGTGTAAGGGATCAGCTATTTGCATTTACATATAAAGGAAAACCAATGAGGAGGGGTATAGTCATTTTTGATGAATGTCCTCAATTTTCCGAAACTATCACGATAGATAGCGATAATCTGACCAGAATAGAATCAGCTTTATATAAAGGTTTGTCAGATGAAGTTGGGGATAAAGAATTTGTCATAAGAGAATTTAAGGCTTTTAAGGACAGATTACTTGACCAGATGGACGAAAAAGAGAAGTTGCTTAAAGATTCCAATGTAACTATCTACTGGAAGGATGAAAGATATTCCAGTATTACACCGAATGATACGCTATTGTTCAAAGTTTTAGCTGAAAATATGGAGCCATTAACAAAACAATATAACTGCATATTAAAAGATATGCTGTGTTTACAGGAAATTGCGAAAAATGGAGCAATTTTTAATTCAGTTAAAAAGAAGCATGGTAATTATGAGCGTTCTTTTATAATGGTAAGAGATAATAAGGAATATTTCTATTTAGGAAAAGATAAGAAATTTTTCGTGTTTGATGCAACGGCGGACATTGATCCTCGTTATGATTTAGATTATGTGGAGATTATAAGTGGAGAAAAATATAATAAGCCGTTAAATATGCTCATAACAAATGTGAAAATGTCTACAAGCAAAAATGTTCTATGCAAGGGAGGTAAAAAATCCAATATCTCAACCAATGTAATCATTACATATCTGAAGAATAAATTGAAACATGGTATCGGCAAACAAAGAGAAATACTGATTGTTGTATACAGTGATTTGATAAATAGATTCCAAAAAGAATTTAGGAATGTAGGATATTTTGGGAATTTAAAAGGATTCAATGATTTCAAGGATTTATATAGGATGGCACACGTTGGAATGAACAGATTCCCCAATATGGCATATTATTTTATTTATTGTGGTAGCCATATGGAAGAATACCATAGGTTATCAGATATGGGTGAAGATGAATCATTAGATTTTTTCACGTTACTTAGTAAAAATCACAATAAAGAATATGAGTATATTATCAATAAAATCATGCTCAGATGTATGCTTGCTGATTTTGAGCAGAATATATTCAGGTTAGCGATAAGGAACTATGAGAGTACAGATAATGTACATATATGGACTTTCTATAATACAGATGACTACCTGTACAGTGAGTTATCGGCTATGATAGAAGATAGATATAAACCATATGGAGCATTGTTTGAATATGAAGATACACCAGAAGAATTAAAGATAGAGAAAGTTAAAGATAGAAAGCCTCCAAATGGTAAAAAAATGACTAATGCACAAAAAATAATTAATTGGTGCGAAAAACAGGATCAAGGAACTATATTTAAAATTGGTACATTATTAGCAGATACAGGACTTTCTAATAATTCTTTCAAAGAAACACGGAAAAGTAATACTGTAATAAAGAAAATGTTTGATGAAATGAAAACAGAAAGACAAGGTTACTATAAAATCAGCTAATCAGATTTTAGGGGGGTTTACCTAATATAATATATTAGAGAATCCCACCCAAAATAAAAAAATATTAATATTCATTCAACTAAAAATCCCTTTGAAAAATTCAATGACGGACGGATTAAAAGTTTGGCTTTCAGTAGTGAAGCCGTAGGCGAAAC
>Ga0224742_10334_pt1 | contig 12310 bp, 10 predicted proteins | sample LIM_E_Water_Neg_FD_161631 | JGI IMG/M metagenome (GOLD analysis project Ga0224742, IMG submission 161631) | Enriched cells from gastrointestinal tract of the lab mouse from Pacific Northwest National Laboratory (PNNL), Richland, Washington... | ecosystem: Host-associated > Mammals > Digestive...
TAAGGACGGCTCCTGTTCTTCTGTGGCATGGTTCCGCCCTTTTGCTGCCCGCCTGTCCTTATGGGAGGAAGCCCCTTCCGTCTGTTTTGCCTGCCTGCGTTCTTTCCGCTGCCCGAATTCTTCCGCAAAATCTTCTTTTCTGGGCTTTACCTTTTTCTCAGATGTTTTCTTTTTCTTTTGCTTTCCGGGAGCCTTTGGGGTGTCCGCCTCCTCCGTATCCGTCTGCAGGCCTACAATACGGCGGTTTCTCCGGTAGATAAAAAAGTTGACTGCAAAAGAGGACAGGCTTTCCCCATCAATGCCGATGATGGCGAACAGGGAGAGCGGCAGGACAGTCAGACAGCAGATGATGATCTTTGTGGTCAGGGTAGCCGGAAGATGGAACACCGGAAATCCGATCAGCAGGGAAAGGAACAGTGCCTCTGCGGCATTCCGCAGCTTTATGGTCCCGCCGAAGATGGTCCCTGTTTCAATAAAATTTGGCGGGATGATGTAGATGTCGTTTTCTTCTTGTCTTGTGGACATTTCTGATATACCTCCTAAGATTTTGGCAGCTTTTCTGGCTGCATATATGGGCAGTTTCCCTGGCAGGATCAGCCGCCATAGGGCCTTCCGCAGAGGACGATATTGCCGGTGCTGTAAATCGGACGGTAGACGACTTTCTTTTTACTGGAGGAAGCATCCACCACATAGCCGTCCCCGGCGTAGATTGCCACATGCCCGATGTTCAGGTAACGCTTGTTTACCCCGAAAGAGTAAAAGATTAAGTCTCCGGGGGCAAGGGATTCATAGGCGACTGCCAGGTTGTTTTCCGCAATGTACCTGCCTTGGGCGGCTGCCGTATTGGAACCGTCAAAGGCAAGGGTTACTCCCAGCTGGCGGTAAACCCAGTAGGTGAAGGAACTGCAGTCAAAATAGCCCTCCTTGTCCCGGTTGGCCTGGCTGTAGGGTGTCCCCAGCTTTGTGAGGGCAAGGTCCACGGCAGCATTGCCGGTCTCACCGGGAACTAGGTCCGGGTTGATTTCCACATGGTAAACCGTGTCAAAGAGGAACAGGTGCAGGTTGGATGCGTACTGTGCGGCTGTCTCTGCCTGTTCTTCAGACAGGAAGAATACATTCCCGGCAAAATAGGCATCCCCGGCATAGGAGACGATATATTCATAGTGGTAGATGGTATGGGTTTCCCCGGTCTCCTCATCCTCCTCTTCCCGGCTGGTCACCTCTGTTGTATAGGAAAAGATACCGTCCGTATTGCGCCGCAGTATCCCTTCCAGGGCAGCAAGCTTCACTTCCCGGAAATCATTTTGGGATGCGCAGAACTGGGAAATGATCAGGGCGCTTTCGTAGATGATCTGGTCTGCAAATTCATCCGTGATGCTGTATTCACAGTCAGAGCCAAGGGCATCTGCTTCGGCCTGTATCCTGTCCAGCACCGCATCATGCTTTTCCCGCAGGATGGCTTCTATGCTGGTTTCCGCTTCCGCGATGTTCTCCATGATGACCTCATTGTCGTTCAGGACGTTCTCCGGGACATCATCAAGGCCGCCGTTCCCGAAGATCAGGGAGGGCAGCATCAGGATGAACAGGACAGGGAGCATCAGAAGGAACAGCAGGGCGCAGAGGATGGCAAAGACGGTCTTGCGGTTTTCCCACGCACTGACCGCCAGTGTCCCATATGGCCCGGCAGCCTTGCCAAGAAGCGCCTTCCCAGCCTTTGAAGCACCTGCGCTTTTTACCATGGAAGAGACGGTATCTGCAGCGGTGCTGTTGTTATTTCCGGTGTTTTCTGCCATTTATACACGGTCCTTTCTTTTGGGCATGTTTGGAAGTTTCTGCACAAGGTTTTCATGGTAGGCGATCTTCCCTTCCCCGGTCATGTAAGGCGTGCGCTCCACGGTATCCGTGGCATACTGCCTGTACCAGGTGGAATTATCCGCCATGGTGACGGTCTCATAGCTGCCTTCCGGGGCCATGTACTGGTCAGCATGGTACATGCCGAAGGCAGTCCCGTTGGGATGCTCCACGGACGTTTCCGTGCCCATGATGCGCCCTCCCCCGATCTCTACCCCGGAATAGCTGGGGGCGTCCGGGATACCGGTCTGCCCCATATAGGAAGTCAGTGCCTGGGCCGCCTGCCGTCCGGTCATGGAGCCCGTATAATTGATATTCCCCTGGGCAACGGCCCCGGTCACGCTGTTGGCAAAATCGCCGCCCTTTTTGACAGAGGATTCAAATGCCCGTCTGCTGATGGGATTGCTGGACTGCCCGGTCATGGTCTGCATGGCGCTCTGGGCAAACTGGCGTCCCACGGCACCTGCCAGCCCTCCGGACAGGAAGGAGGCATTGTTTACGCTGTTGGAGCTTGCGCCTCCATGGAAGGAGCCGCCGTGGAAGCTCCCGCCCCCGGAAATGTTTTTAACGGTGGTAATGCCCCTTACCGCGACCATCAGCTCTGCGATCATGGAACCGCCCGTATGCCCCACGTTGATGCCGAGGCTTCCCATGAAGCTGTCGATTTTCTGGCTTACCTTCAGAAAGGCTATGGCGCACAGGAACCAGATGAGCAGGTTCCCGGAAGCAGCCTCCTTCCCTACGGCTTCTACGTCTGCCTCGGAGACAGCAAGGACGGTCATGGACCGGGAGAGGAGCAGCATGGATGCTGCAGTACAGGCTAAAAATTTATTTTTCCAGTTTTTCATAGATACCTCCTAAAGTGACAGCGGGTTGGAAAGGAAAGTGCCCACCATGGATGTGAACAGCCGCAGGCACCACGCATTCATGACCAGTAAAAAGAGCTGGCCCCCGAACATCCGGCACCAGGATTTGAAGATGTTGGATGTGGACTGGGAGGAGCCGGTGGCAAAGGCCATAGGCGCTGTGTAGATGATCACGCCCAGCAGGATGTACCTTTCCGCTGCTTCAAACAGCAGCTTGATGTAATTCCAGGCAAGGATCAGTATCAGGATGAGTGCGATCAGCGCCACGGAGCCATTGGCGCAGACGCCGAGGATCGTCAGCAGGACAGAATTGAAATCCGCAAAGTTTAAGGGCGGCAGGTCCGAGGACAGGATCCAGGAGTAGGGCGTGCCTCCAATGGCGAGCACCATATCCGTGATCTGGTCACAGTAATAGATCAGGCCGATGAAAAGCACGGAACGGATGCTCAGCTTGATGGGATCTTCTGCTTCCACACCGGCAATCACACCAAAATTCTTAAAAAGCTGCCATACCCAGTTTAAAAGCACAAGCCCGATGGCGGTGGCCACGAAAATGTGGTACATGGTCTCCGCCGCGGGAAAATACCGCAGGAATGTGCCCATGTCACATCCCAGGGCGCCCAGCACGGAGACAGAGATCAGGTCAAGCCCGTTCATCACCTGCTCAGCGATCCATTCCACAATGCCGTCAAGAATTCCCATGGTTCATCCCTCCTTCCGGTCATCCGTTCCACTTGCCGTCTGCAAAGAACGGGCTGACATAGGCGAGGATGAAGCCAAGCCCGTTTAAGATAACCCAGGAGATGGCGATGCGCTTGAGCCATGCGCGGGATTCATCCACGGTCTTCCCGGATTTGGAAAAATTCATCAGGAGCAGGGCGACGGATGCGGTCACGATGGCGGCAATGGTGGAGATCCCCACGATTTTCCCGTAGACATCCTTCATAATGGTATCCGCTTTGGTCCACATATCCGTGGCATAGGCATGGTTTGTACACAGGGCGAAGAAATAGAGGAAAGCGGCGGCTCCCGTCAGGAGTTTCTGGCGGGGGATGCGGAATTTCTTTCCGGACCCCGGTTTTGCGGTGGGCTTACGATTTTCTTTGTTTTTCAATGATTTACCTCCTGTATGTTGGATTGAAAAAGCCGTCAGCCCCTTTGAAAGGCTCCCGGCTCCTGCCATGCAGTGCTGCATGGGTGAAAAGGTTTTGGGTAAAAAAAGAACACCTGCAGTTGGCAGATGTTTCCCTGGGTGAAATGGATACCCGCTTTTGGGTACAGCTTTAAGCATGACCATTATAGCATGGGGAAATTTCCCTGTAAATCGCAATGATGTGCCAGTTTTTGCGGAAATAACGCCTTTTTTGTGCCAATTTGGTAAATGCTGGTTGAAATGTGGGGTGGGGGAGGATATAATAGAGGTGAATACAGGATAATATGTGATTATATTTAATTTGGGAGTGAAAGTATATGTCCGAATTTAAATTTGTTTGTCGTCAGATAGAATTAGACGAAACTCTTTCAAGCTTAACAAACAATGAATTGGTACTACTTCACTCCCAGAATAATAGTGGATTAACCCATTTTTTGAAGAAACTAATGCAATCATTATGGAATGATAATTCAGTATGCTTTTATATTGATAGTGAGTCAAATTTAAGTATTTCCAACCAAATTATAGGTCAAGTGGCTCTTTTTTCAAAAAATGATGCTCCCGAACAAAATGCAGCTGCTAAATTATTACGAAAGTCTAAAAAAGGGAATATAGTCTTTACTATTGTTTCTTCTTGTCTTTATGCGTTGGATGCTATACCTTTACTACCTGATATTGGAACAATAGCCAATAGTCTAATTTCGTCTATAAAGGAAACTTTGGATACAGATTATGAACATTTAAATGATTTCAAAACCGAAAAGGCAATTGTACGTTTTTTTGAAATATTATCTCAAAAGAAAAACAAAGAAATATATCTTCTTATTGATAATCCAAAAGTACTAAATACAAACGAGCTTTCTTTTCTTGCTCTGTTAATGGAAAGGTATCAAATCCATATTCTGTTTGCTTTTAACTCGCAGGAACGATTCTCCGAAATGGAATTAGTGTCTAAATTGTCAAGTCGGGCTAACATCTCTTTGTTTCAAATTGATAATGTCAAATCAGAGTTTAGGCGGCCTGATAATTTGCTAATAGAAGCCCTATATCAATGTTATGGAAAAGAATTTCACCCAAGTTTTATTCCAATTTTCGATAGAGCAAATAGAGATATTCATGCAATAATGGCTCATATTCTTGGAATCTCTTTGAATCTTTCGACTTTGGATTCCAATTTACAATATTTACTAAAAGTTCTATTTGTTTTGGGTTGTCCTGTTCCTGAAATAGTTTTATTTCCTGTATTGAGAGCTGAAAATCTTCGTAGTTTAGACTGCTCAGATTCAGATTTCCAGTATTTAGCAATGCAAGCAGCAGAACAAGGATATTTGAAAATTCATCAACTAAGTAATGTAGAATATGAACTAAATCTTCACAGTTTAGCTGCCACATCATTTGATATCAGTTTTGCAGAAAGGCAAAAGATTATTGGAGATGCAATTGCAGTAATGGATCCAATATGTGATTCCTTATCTACCCCTTTACTTGAGCTTGCAATTGCAAATCTGGAGCATGATTATTCTCACAGTAAACAATATATTTTGGCGCTAATGAAAATACAAAGTAAAAAGAACTGTGTAAATCTAGCATATCTTAATAAATTATCCTATTTTGAAAGCGCAAATGAGCTTTTCTATGTTTGCGGAATTTATTACGATTGTGGAATATATGATAAGCCCTATCATTTGTTACAATCCCATAGGAATTTTTCACGTAAGCAAACATATAAAATTATACAGGCACTTATTTGTGAGCGCTTACATATTGATGATTACGTTGAAAAATTGGAGTACCTTTTAGAGCGAACAAAAACTCGTGAAAAAAAGTGTCTTTTGGCCGCTATACTTTTCGTTGCATATTTAAATTCTGATTATGCAGAAAAATATAAATGTTTTCTGAATCCGCAGAGCAATTACTATTATCAGTCATTTGAAGATTGTAGGAATTATTACTATTTGCTTCGTAATATAACATATTACATTGAGGATATTTCAGATGCAATAAGTAACTACAAAAAATGTTTGGATGCATTTTACTCAAAGGATCCTGTAAATTATAATCGTACAATGTCAAATTTTCTTTGTTACTTGATGCGGCATGATTTTGATTTAGTAGCGAGATTGCAAATGGAATTCGTTGCTCAAGAAACAAAGAAAATACTTGACTATAATGATGCTACCTATGCATATTTAAATAATAACTATGGGATATATTTGATGAGATATACAGAAGAAGATCCTACTGCATATTTTTCAAGTATTCCATATTCCGCTGGCACTACTGAAACACCATATATCTATGCACAAATTAACATGGCTCTTTACAATGCTAGATTAAATCCAAGATATGCATTAAAAACAATGAATGCTATTGAACACCATGTTAAGGCAACCTCTGTCCCTCGAACAAAACAATTTTATAACATCAATCGGGCATTGATAGAATTTGTAAATGGCATCTTTCCAGAAACCCAACTTCAAGAAATTCTGGCAAAACCATTGCGCGGGAATGAATCATATGCTCGAAATCTTTATGAAAGGTATTCTGATCTGCGTGACAATTCACAAACATTAGATGCCATGCAATATAAAGAGCTTAGCTTGCCAGGCTACCTTTTTTACAGATATTTCAAAGCTGAAAAATTACTTACAGATTTTTGAGAAGCCTAGTTCCACTATGTAGCGGATAATTGCTTCATATGAATCAAAACCACTTTCCAAAAAACTGGCAATAAATCCTCCTTGTTTTCCTAAATTCATTAGAGCATTTACTTCAAGAAAATATGGTATTCCAGTTTTTTCTTCAACAATATAGTCCAAGCGTGCGTAATCACAAGGTTGCATTGACAAAAAATATTTTTTTGTATAATGAGTAAGCAATTTGTTTATAGTGTTGTCACGGCTTATATATCGAGTCATGCCACTTTCTGTAAATCGCTTTTGACTATTTGTAATGATATGTCCTTTTTTGTTTGATATCTGATAGTGTGGCACAGCGATTAACGGCGTTCCATCTAATCCATTTAAAACAGGAACGCCAAAATATGTGCCATCAATGTATTGCTCAACAATTACTTCGGTTTCAGATTCAAAATACTGTTCAGACTTCCTTAAAACTTGATTCCATTCTAGGCATAAGCAAGATTCATCAATACCAAGAGAAGCACTTCCAAATCGAGGCTTGATAAAATATGGACCTACAAATGGGGGAATACCACTCAATGGATATTGTGGAGAGGCAACAGTCCAAGCTGCCGTGGGAATATCTAAATGTTCTGCTAGTTGTTTGGACAGACTTTTGTCTTCTACCATAGCTCTTACATTTGGTGCTGCGCCAATATAAGAAATACCATAGTATTCACAAAGTGATTGGACAAATACTTCACTATTTCTAAATCCCAATCTATTGTAAACTGACCAAACAAGATCATATTGGCTATGATTGGTGATTAACTCCGTAACATCATTACTGGATACAAAATCATACCCGTTTTTTGACAGTATTTCCCATATTGGAAGATGGTATGTATTGGCATAAAACTCTTCTTCTGGTGAGGAGGGAGTCACTTTTTCACCATTTGTAGGTGCAAATTGAGCCAAAAACAAAAGACGCGGCATATTGTAGACCTCCTTTGTTAAATGTTAGATGAATATTACAATACATTTTCGACAAGTTTATATATCACAGAATAATCACATATTATCCTTTGTTTACATCCATCAGATTTCTCGGATGTTTGTTAAGCAAAATATCTTTCTGCTTAACATTTGACACATGTGTGTAGATTTCAGTCGTGCTGATAGAACTGTGTCCTAACATTCTCTGTATATACCGGATATCCACATCTTGCTCTAAAAGCAGAGTAGCGAAAGAATGCCGGAACATATGCGGTGTCAGATGCTGTTCAATTCCGGCAAGTTTGGCATAACGAGTAATCATATAGCGAACGGACTGATCCGATAATTTTTTTGTAGTCTATTCACAAAGAAATATCCGCAAGTATCAATATCAGATTTAAATGTTTTGTGATATAGAGAAAGAGCCAAGAGAACCTCCGGATTACCAATCTGCAGGATTCTCTCCTTGGCTCCTTTGCCATAAATCAATATATTATTGCTGACAAAATCTATATCTAGTGGACGTAAGGAACATAATTCAGATATACGCATACCAGTAGCAAATAAAAGTTCGATAACAGCAATATCCCGTATACAGCAACGAAGCTGGTATGCTGATGTGGCCTGTGCTTTTTGTTGATATAAGGTGGAAAGGAGGGTTTGTAAGGAGTGAAAAGGAATTGTCTTAGGCAAAAGTTTTGCCTCTCGAAAGCGAATATCCAGTTTGGTAAATGGATTTTCCGACAAAATCTCTTTGTACTCCATATAATGAAATAATGCCTTTAAACTTGCAATCTTACGTTTAACCGTTTTCGGCTTATACTGCTTATGTAAATGAGTAATATATTTATCAAGGTTATCCTTGAAATAAAACTCAGAGATATTATGCAGATAATCGACGTACTGCCTCAGATCAATCCGATATGCCTTCAATGTTTTCTGGTCAAGACGCTTCCTGTATTCACAATATTCAATATATTCCGCAACATAATCATTTAAAGTATTCATAGACCAACACTCTCCTGTTTTTAGACCATTATGAGTGCCAGTCCATGAAATGTCTATCATTTCCCTTCCGGAAAGAACTTATCCAGCATCTCCAGACAGCCTTTGGAAGTATATCCCCACAGAATGGAACTGAGCGCCTGTACCGCTTCAGGGCGTTTCCGGTAATAGGTCCTAGGGGATATATTTGCTATATGTGGGCGCAGGCTCTCAATGATCTCATCCGTATTCTGAAGCTGTTGGGGAGACAGATAGCTGTAGTAGAGGATCCAGTAATACTGTTCTCCATGCTTATGCTTATTCCGCAGGATATCCACAGCAGAGTTTAAGAGTGTGAGCATCTTATTGCTCCGCTCAATGCTCTTTGCATAGTTCTCCAGTTTGGTTCCTCCTACATCCGCCCCTGCGATATACATGGAATCCAGAAATTCCTCAATGCTGCTCCCGAACTCAATCTCAAAGGTGCTCCGTACCTGCTGGACAGCCAGTTCCAGGTTCCAGACGGCATCCCTGTAATTCTTCAGCAGTTTCCAGGTATCATGGAACAGGGGGTTCTCCTCCTGTGTTGGAATGTTTTTGTTCGGTCTTGTGTTTGCCATAGTATCTATCTCCTCTCTGTATGGATGGTTGTTGTTTCGGGGCTTTGTTCCTGAATGGGGATGGCGGTGCTGCCAGAGGGCCGGACCGGGGAAAGCGTCAGCTCAAACTGGTAAGGGATGCTTCCATCCGGACAGCATATCTTCAGCGAGTACCTAAAATCTGTTTCCCTGCAGTCGGATAAGGGGTATAACTTATACAGGGCTTCGGGGCATTCACAGCACGGAACCCCTTGTGCTGCAAGGATTTCCGCCGTTTTTTGGATGACCTGGCAGATGTGGGATTTTGAAACGCTACCGGACAGGGATGAAACGGTATCCGGTTCATCTGCTATGTAAATCTGCTCTTCTCTGACGGCAGTATTTTCCGGCATGGGAGCATTCTCCGTAATATGGACTGGAACCTGGAATGTCATGGAAACCTCCTCTTTGTCGATCATGACGTCACTGATATTGAACATGGTGGATAAGTAGCTGCATAGATAGATCACACTTCCATGCCGTCCGGTAAAGGAAACCAGGGAAAGATATTCCTTCTCCTGCAGCTTGTTGAGTATCCGGCTGACAGTCGCTTTTGAGATGCCCCAGCGCAGAGCAAGGTCGCTGCAGCTGGTCAGTGGGTTGCCAGTGCAGTTGCGGAAATAGACCACAGGGCCGAGTTCGGAGCCTTGAACCTGGCTGTCGTTGTAGATGGCGTGTACCCAGAGATCCAGTACAATATCCATTTCCGAGCATCTGCCCATGCTGATCAGCTCATGGACAGCGGCAACCGGGAAAAAGAAAAAGCCCACATCCTTCAGACATGGGTAGTTGTAATCGAGAGCGGTATTATGCTTTTTCCATCCGGTGATGCAAAATTTGATCAGATGCCCCCTACCGAACCGGGTATAGGTTATGTAGTTCTGCTCCTGAAGAAAATCGAGGATGGACAGCGCCTGGTGCTGGAACCGTGTGCGGAACCATCCGGACAGCTCTGAAGTCCTGCAGATCCATTCTCCGGGAGCGACCAGATAGGAGATGCCATCCAGTCTCTGATAGGAAGAACGGAAGTTTGCGTAGGAGCAGAGTGTCATGTAATAAAAAAGATAGGAGCTTCCGTTTGTACGGATGTTCCTATCCTCCATGAGTGTGCGGATGAATTCCCGGTAGATGCGGCACCGGGGATAATCCACGGTTTGTTTGATTTCTAATTGATAGTCCATAGTGGCCTCCTGTTCATATTGTGGAAAGAGACTGCCATAACGCAATTCACCCGCATAAATCCGTTGAATTATGCGGGCGAAAATGTTATAATTTTCTTGTGTTTTAAGCGATAACGTGGCCTTTTCGCAATAAGGTGGCGATAAGGTGGTCACATGAGGCGGCAGACGGCTGAAACCGTGATAAAATAAGGGTTTGAAGAAGTAGTGGCTTACGTCTGCAACTCCCTGATCACCAGTTCAAATCTGGTTGTCGCCTCTCTGAAAATCCCGAAAGCATCGTTTTCGGGATTTTATTTTTGTGTGCCGAGCATGGCACTAATCTTGCAGGTGCAAGTCCAGCCACGGGTTTTCCGCCAAGTATAGTGAACCACAAGTCGGTATCAGTAATGATATGGATGGAGGAAATGATGTAATAAAGTTCTTGAGCTTGCGAACAGAAACTTGATAAGGCGATTAGGTGGGTAAGGTTGCAAACCAAATCGAAGCCCGAAAGGCAAACGTAAACCGAAGGGTTACAGCGATTTTATTTTTCTATAACTGTCAAAGACGGGATTTTGCAAGAGGAAATTTGCAATTTTTAAATTTTTTTAAATTTATCTCTGGTAGAATTTACCCTTACAAGGTGGAAATTACCTTTTCATTTCACCTTTTAAAAATTTGCAGGAATGACTTGGGAAATAAGGCAAACTGATTTCCCGTTTATTTTTTATTTTCTCCATTGAGTGCATTTTCCACCGCTTTCTTTATGACAATACTGGAATTTGTTGCCCCTGATACTGCGTCAACATCTATTTTCTGCTCCTCCAATATTCTGTCTGTAACAATTTCCGCTGGTTTTCCGCGTCCGTTTTTATGCTCCAGAATAGCTATGTTTGTAATTACTCCGTTTTGAACCGTTACTTCCACTTCGGCATAAACAAAATCCACATCATATTCTCCCACATAAACGCCATTTGGGACATTGGAAATATCTAAATTACTAAACGTTGTATCCCTTACCGCCTTTTTATAGTCTGCCAGATCTTTCAGATAAACCGCCGCAAAAATTAATCCGATAAGGAAAAGAAGCACTGCTACAAAGGATAGGATTCTTTTTCGGGATAATTTCATTTCAGACACCTCTCAATCTTTGTCATTGTCCGCTTAGGTAGTTCTCTTTTATTCTTTGCATTTGCACAAATCACCTTTCCTGTCGGTTTCATGCCCGCTGTCCTGAAAAATTGGTCTATATTGCAGATTGCCCCTCTGCTTTGTCCGAAAATCCATGGAAAAGACGCGACAGTATTGCAGGTAGTCAAAATCATATATTGTTTCCCTCGCACACGCGGTTTGGGGAATGTATCTGTTTCTTCCATAGCCGTTCCCAACAATCGGTTAAATAGTTTTGGCTCTTTGTCAAGTTAGTTGAATTAACACAATACTTTTAAACGAAGAAGATCAAATTTACATCTGCCATACATCTGCCTTTTTATTACTTTTATCTTATTATTATGCCCTTCGGTAGGGCCATTACTGTAATCGTATTTTATTGCGTTTTTAACAGCTTCCAGATCCGACCGAATCAGTTTCAGGAAGCTGTTAATCTCTGGGATTTTGAGGATTTCTGCTCTTTTTATCCAGCTGTCCAGTTCCGTTTCATCTTTCCCTGACAGGAGAATTTTAAAATCAGATACATGTTTTAGTACCTGTTCCAATTCCGGTTGTCCTTTCAGGTAATATTCTATATCTCTCCGCTTTTGTCCGTCTGGAATTTCTTCAAGTGGTACATATAACAGCCTTTTTATGTCACTTCTTTTTAAATAATGGACCTGCTGTTTCGTTTCCCAGCGGATTCCTTTCATTTTACTGTTATACAAGGAAATCTGGCCAGTATATCCTTCTTCTTTGATTTGGTTGAATATTTCCGTATACCCATATCCGCTTAAAAGTAGTTCTTTGATTCTTGGTATGTATGGATCCAGTTTGCATGGTCTGGAATCGATGGGAGGCTTTGTCATACTCAGATATCTTATAACTGTAG
>Ga0224742_10336_pt1 | contig 12297 bp, 10 predicted proteins | sample LIM_E_Water_Neg_FD_161631 | JGI IMG/M metagenome (GOLD analysis project Ga0224742, IMG submission 161631) | Enriched cells from gastrointestinal tract of the lab mouse from Pacific Northwest National Laboratory (PNNL), Richland, Washington... | ecosystem: Host-associated > Mammals > Digestive...
AGGCTTCCGGAAGGTGACGCTTGCACCGGGCGAGGAGGAGACGGTGACCTTCGAGATCAGGGAGGAGATGCTGCGGTTTCTGACGGAGAATGACCGGTGGGAGAGCGAAGCCGGAGAGTTCGAGGCGTTTGTGGGAGCGGACAGCAGTACGGTGAACTGCGTGAAGTTCCGGCTGGATGCGCCGAAGAGCGGCGGTTTGGGCTGAGCGCGGAGAAATCAGGACACGAAAGAATACAGGGTGACCACTTGTACAGAGGTACAGGTGGTCATTTTCTGGCGATCGCTTTTACCGGCAGTATCATTGGGCGGTAAAGCTGTTATGCAGTAATCCCATTATGATTTGTGTAAGTGTGTGGTGCTGTTTTTGAAAGTCAGGCATCAAATGTCGATCTTCCTTTTTCGGAAGCGTTTTGCTATACTTGACATAGTAAATAGTAAAAACGGTTATGACGGAGAGTTGATCATGGAACGGATATTAGTGGTAGAAGATGACCTGGCATTGAGTACGGGACTTTGTTTTGAGCTGGATGCAGCCGGGTATGTGACGCAGGCGGCTTACAACTGCCGGAAGGCGGAATATCTTGTGGAGCAGGAGAACTTTTCTCTGGCGCTTCTGGATGTCAATCTGCCGGACGGGAACGGCTTTGCGCTGTGCGGGAAGATCAAGAGTCTGCATCCGGAACTGCCGGTGATCTTTCTGACGGCCAATGATCTGGAGGAGGATATGCTGAATGGGTATGACCTGGGGGCGGAAGATTATGTGACCAAGCCTTTCCGTATGCCGATTCTGCTGAAAAAAGTGGAAGTCGCCCTGCGACGCGTCGCTGCAGCCGGCGGAACAGGAGCAGCGGCAGGGAAAACTACAGAAGGAACGTGTTACCGGGATGATTTCCTGCAGCTGGACTTCGAGGCGCTGACTGCCGTGCGGGGCGGGGAGAAGCTGTCGATCACGCCCAACGAATATAAGCTGCTCCGGCTGCTCGTGGCCAATGCCGGCAATGTGGTCACAAGACGGCTTCTTTTAGAGAAGTTATGGGACTGTGACGGGAATTTCATCGACGACCATACGCTGACGGTGACGATGAACAGGCTGCGGGCGAAGATTGAAGATGAGCAGCACGGGTACATTAAGACGGTGCGCGGGATGGGATATATCTGGGAATCTCTAAACAGGTAGTGTTGGTCAGGTCGTTAACGATAGAATTGGAGATGAAGTAATGGGACAGAGAGCGGACAGTGTAATGCGATGGTGTGTGTTGGCGGCGGCAGCGGTCATGTTTGGATGTTTCCTGTATGTGGTGTGGATCTGGGTGCCGCAGGCGGATATCCGCGTTGCGCTGCTGGGGCTTTGCGGGGGACTGTGCCTGACCGGGGTTTTGTGGAGCCTTTGGCAGAGGCGGCAGCTGTGCAGATTCGCGGACGAGTTGTGCCGGACGCTGGATGATCTGATCGCGGAACGAAAGCCCCAGGATTATTTTCCCTATGAAGACACGCTGACGGCCAGGATCCAGGGCAAACTTATGCAGTATTATGACCTGATGAGTGAGGGCCGCAGACAGAGCAGGCAGGATAAGCAAATCATTCAGGAGCTGGTGTCGGACATCTCCCATCAGGTCAAGACACCGATGGCCAATCTGCAGATGTTCATGGGGATTCTGCAGTCCCATGATCTAAGCGCCGGGAAGCGCAGGGAGTTCATGGACACGATGTCAGGTCAGATCAACAAGCTGGACTTTCTGCTGCAGTCCCTGATCAAGATGTCGCGGCTGGAGACAGGAACGTTTGCCCTGCATATAGAGCGCACAAGCCTGTATGACACGATCGCGCAGGCGCTGAATGCGATCTGGGCCAGGGCGGAGGTGAAGCAGATTCAGCTGTCGGTGGAATGCGACAACAGCATCACGGCCAGGCATGACGCCAGGTGGACGGCGGAGGCACTGGGCAATGTTCTGGACAATGCGGTCAAGTACACGCCGGCAGGCGGGAGTATCAGGATCAGCGTCCGTCCATGGCAGTTCTATACCCGTGTGGATATTACGGATACCGGTATGGGCATTCCGGAAGAGCAGTGCAATCAGGTGTTCAAGCGTTTCTGGCGCAGCGAGGCCGCAGCGGCGCAGGAGGGTGTCGGACTGGGGCTGTATCTGGCGCAGGAGATCGTTACCAGGCAGAGGGGATATATCAGTGTAAAGTCCGTAGCAGGTGAGGGAACCACGTTTTCAGTATATCTGCTGACGTGATCTTCGCATTGGAATCTTACCTGATCATTGCTAACATGGCTGCAATGTCCTCGGTTGCCATGGTTACTTTTGACTTTTCGATCAGGATATTTCCACCGGTCATGATATAGGACGGCATTACCCGAATCCCCTTGTAGTAGATTTCGCTGTTTCGCAGCTTATAGGTGGAAACGGCGGGAATGGCATTTTTCCCGGTCGCCTTTTTGGCGATCATGTTAAAGGCTTTCCTGGCGACGTCGCCCATCAGCATGATCACTTTTGTATTGGGAAATAAGGAAAGCTCTGCCTCCAGATAAGGCAGACTGTTTTCTATACTGCTTCTGTCAATGGTGTATTCTGTCTTTGGGGTTTTTACGGCATTTGTGATATAGATGCCAAGCTGCAGTATGTCCTGGATAGAAGTAACGCCGGTGCCGGCCCCCTGGAAAAGCGGAATCGTTGTCTTCAGATAATCGGCTTCGGGGATTCCATAGAAATCCTGTAAAGGGTCGGCGGGGACCACTTCATTGATCATAACCGCCTTGATCATAAGCGGGTCAAGATCTATGTTGTTCAGATGCATATTGCCTGCCGGGCCAACTTTCGTTTCAAGTTCTTTTTTGATGTTCATATCTGATTGCTCCTTTATGATGATTTGTGACAGATTCGTGTCCGGCAGATGATACGAAATGCAGGACAGTCTGCTTTTCCTTAATGTATCGTGTTCATGATTTGAGTATACCATAATAATCATGACAACGTCTGTCAGGATTTTGCCACAGAAAAGAACAGTCAGCGGGCAGCAGTCTCGTGCATTTAATTAAATCAGATGTAGAATACACCCAAGATATCGTGATTTGAACTATCAGACCAGGCATAAACCATGTGATTTCAAGTTTGCTGAGTATATTAGATACGGCAGAAATATATCCGGCAGCTTTTGAGATTTTTGAGAGACTAAAGAAAGAGTATCGCAGGGAGGACTTTTTGGAAATGCTGAAATCTGCAGGGAATGGAGCGGTAAGGGCATCAAAAAAAGAAGAGGACAAAGATATTGATTTCGACGGGATGTACAGTCGTGTCAGGGATCATTTAAAGAGCATTGATTCTCAGGAGGCCACTATTACCGCTGTATTGAACGAAGAATATGACGACTGGTATGACGACAGCGGCGAAGAATTTTATTATGAGAATAACGACGACATTTCGGATATGCTTGAAGAAGCCTGTGATTTTGTGCATATCTGTATGGACAGGGAGAAATATAAAGAAGGCTTTGCAGTCGGGAAGCAGTTGTTGGAAATGGAGATTTTGTGCGACAATGAGTATGGCGGTGAGGAATTTTCAATGGGGGATATGGTGCATTATGAGCTTTTGCACTGCGATTTGAAACGAGTAATTCTTGATATAGCATATTGCACATATCAATCAGTGCCGCCTGCCAAACGCCCGGAGGCATTGTATGGAATTATTCTAAATGCGAAAGAGGACACAGTTACATTAGAAACCCTTATGCAGCATGGAGAGGAAGACTTGCCGGAATTTGAAGAGTTTCTTTTGTCATGGATTACCTGTCTTGGGGATAAGACGGGGCATGATGCGGATCGCCTTATGCTGGAAGCCGTTGATCTGTTAAATAATCTTTCGCTGGAGGTGCAGTGTGCGGAAAAGTATGCTGCTGTCCATCCGGGATTATATCTAAATATATTGGAAAACGGGAAACATATGCCGGCGGATGATATGGTAGCTATAGGACTCGAAGCGATGAAGGTGATACCAAAGAAATATGTAATCCGCAGTAAAGCAGCGTTGGAAACGGCGGAATATGTTATTGCGGCAGATGAGGAACAATCTTTATTGGAAAAGTGTTATTTTGCCGCATGTGAATCGGATACATCCGCACAAAACTATCTCCGCGCATTGTTAAATGGATATGGAAACGGAAAGAAAAGGGAAGAACTTCAAAAGCTGTTAAAGTCATTCCCGATGTACAAGAGCAACGACTATCTGCTGGATGAGAGGAGTTTTCGCGGAAATGGCGGAAGCGTGTATTCTGAGAGAGAGGAAAATAAACCAAACAACAATATGGTTTTGATGCTCGGGTTCTTAGACGGGCAGTTTGCGGAGGTATTGGACAAAGGATTGCATAAATCGGAAGCGCTGGGCTGGACGGGAACCTTCATGAAACAGGGAATTGCCCTGTTTCTGTTATGTCTTTATGAGGGGCAATGGAACGGTAAGGGAATCGCTGCTATGGCAGAGATGGCAAAAAGTGCAATGAGATTTTCCTCAAAAGAATATCGAAATGGTACCTGCGGACTTGAGGGAATAGGAGAAAATGATCTGTTTTGCCAACTGTTTTTACACTGGAAGTCTATAGTGCCAATGTCATCTGATATAAGGAACTGTGCCATAAAAAGAATCACAGCATTGCTGGAAAAACGGACGGCGGGAATTATGGATGCAAACCGCAGAAACTATTATGGGGAATGCGCGGCGTATATCGCTGCTTTGGGCGAAGTGCGGGAATCCATGGGGGAGCCGGGCGCAAAACAGAGGCTTATGACATCGTATAAGGACGCGTATCCGCGAAGAAGCGCATTTCGGGAAGAAATGAGGAAGTATGGCTGGGTTGATATGAAGAGAAAATAGGAGCAACATTTTTAATAAGGAGATCCGGATGAGAAGTACAGAAGAACTGGAAAAACGAAAATCGCCCGTTATTGCATTTCAAAGGGCCTCATGGTATAATTCAATATGGGTTTTTATAGGCTTGCTTGAATGAGGCATCCATTATTTAAGCCCACTAACTTCCGATAATTTTGGATTATAAGAACCAAGGAGGGTGAATATGAATACCATCCTGGATAAGAAACAAATGACAGAAGAAGATATTAAGCTTCACTACATCACCCCGGCCATTCAAACCTCCTGGGGATTGGAACGTATTACAATGGAGACAAGGATCACAGATGGGCGTATCAATTTGAGAGGAAACCTTGTCGCTCGCGGGACGCCCAAGAAAGCGGATTATGTTTTATATCTCGCGCCCAACAAGCCCATCGCAATCGTTGAGGCAAAGGACAATAACCATTCCGTTTCTTACGGATTGCAGCAGGCAAAAACTTACGCCGCCATGATGGATATCCCTTTTACCTACAGTTCCAATGGCGATGGCTTTCAAGAATATGACTTTTTAACCGGAGAGGAACGTACATTGCCTTTAGATGGATTCCCTTCCCCTGAAGAACTGACAGCCCGATGGGAAAGCGAAACAAACAATGGTAACGGCGTATCTGTTAATGAAAAGAGGGTCATTCATCAGCCTTACTATTCCAGCCAAAGCACTTATCCGCCCCGCTACTATCAGCAAAATGCCGTCAATCGAACGGTCGAAGCGGTTGCAAGAGGTCAGGAGCGGATTTTGCTGGTAATGGCCACCGGAACAGGCAAAACTTATACCGCATTCCAGATTGTTTACCGCCTTTTGAAAAGTGGGTTGAAACGAAAAGTCTTGTATCTTGCAGACCGCAACAATTTGGTGGATCAGTCCATTGACCAGGACTTTAAGCCATTGGAGAAAACGATTCATAAGGTCAACTTCTCCAAGGACAATCCCACTACTATCACTTCCTACGAGGTGTATTTCTCGCTGTACCAGCAGCTTGCCGGTTCTTCGGATGGCAGCGGTGACTCGGAACTGGAAGATGAAGCTGTATCCCGTTTGGCAGAACTGTTTCAGCCGAATTTTTTTGATCTTATTATTGTTGATGAGTGCCACAGGGGGTCAGCCAAGAAGGACAGCAACTGGCGCAAAATTCTGGATTACTTTTCTTCCGCAACACAAATCGGCATGACGGCAACGCCCAAAGAAACGAAGTATATCTCCAATATCGATTATTTCGGTGAACCAATTTACACATACAGCCTGCGCGAAGGGATTGATGACGGCTTCCTGGCTCCGTTTAAGGTCATCAATGTGAAAACGAATATTGGAGAGGGCTGGCGTCCCTGTAAAGGGCAACTTGATAAATTTGGACAGCCTATTGAGGACAGGATATACACCAACAGCGATTTTGACTATACGATTATTTTGGAAGACCGAGTTTATGAGGTGGCGCGAGAAATTACGGAATATCTGAAAAGCACCGACCGGATGCAGAAGACGATTGTCTTTTGTGCTAATGAGGATCATGCCGAGCGCATGAGGACAGCCCTGACAAACTTAAACACCGATATGTGCCAGGTGAATCCGGACTATGTGGTGAGAATTACCGGCTCTGACATCTACGGAAAGAGCAAGCTGGACTACTTTATTTCTGTTTCCGCTCCCTACCCGGTAATCGCTACCACCTCCAAGCTTTTATCAACCGGGGCTGACTGCAAGATGACAAAGCTGATCGTTCTGGATGAGATGATTGGTTCTATGACCGAGTTCAAGCAGATCATTGGCCGTGGCACCCGTCTGAGAGAGAGAGATGGGAAAACACATTTCACTGTTATGGATTTCCGCAATGTGACCCGTTTGTTTGCCGATCCGGACTGGGATGGGCCGATTGAGATTGATGATGGATATGATCCGGAGCATCCCACAGGGTCAATGGGTACGGGCGATGCTCCGTCGGCGGACCCGCCTCCGCCTGCCATTGGGAAGTGCATTGTTGACGAAAGCGGATGTCAGGTACAGATTCTTGGAAAAATCGTTTCCGTCTATGATGTTGATGGGAGACTTCTGCGGCAGGAAAGCATTGTGGACTACACAAAATCAAATATTTTGGGGCAATACGCTTCTCTTGATAATTTCATTTTGCGCTGGACCGCCGAGGAAAAGAAGGCCACGATTCGCGAACTGCTGCATAGACAGGGAATCGATTTGGAACAGATGAAAGCGGAGCAAGCTATGAGCGATGTGGATGATTTTGATTTTATTTGTCACGTTGCCTTTGACAAAAAGCCATTGACCCGCCGGGAGCGGGCCAATAATGTAAAGAAACGTGATTTTTTGAGCAAATACAGCGGAGCGGCAAGAGAGGTGCTGGAAGCCTTGCTGGAGAAATATATGAACACTGGCATTTATGAAATTGAAAAGACGGAAATTCTTCAAATTGACCCCTTCAAAAAATTTGGGAAGCCGTCTAAGATTGCCGCCTACTTTGGCGGCAAGGCGGGTTATCTCCGGGCGGTAAAGGAACTGGAAGAAGAACTCTATAGGGCGGGTTGATAAACATGGGAAATTTATCAGGATTTGTAAAACGGCTGCGGGATATTATGCGGAACGATGCCGGCATTAACGGCGATGCCCAGCGTATTGAGCAGATTGCGTGGATGCTGTTTTTGAAGGTATATGACACCAAGGAACAGGACTGGGAAATGGATGATAGTGATTATCGCTCTATTATCCCTGAGCCCTGTTGCTGGTCTAATTGGGCTTACGATGATAAGTCCGGTTCGGTCATGACGGGGGATACCCTGCTGAACTTTGTCAACAATACCCTCTTTCCGGTTCTGAAAGGAACAGATATCAAGGGTGAGGATGGTACAGTCAAGATTGAGGGCGTTCGAGTGACCGCTGACACTCCAATCAAAAAAGCCATCGTTCAAACCGCCTTTGCCGATGCCAATAATTATATGAAGGATGGCGTTCTCCTCCGCCAGTGCATCAATGTGATTGATGATTTGGATCTCAGCGATTATGATGAAATTCATGCCTTTGGCGAAATCTATGAATCTATTTTGAGGGAGTTACAAAGCGCCGGATCCGCCGGGGAATACTATACGCCTCGAGCCGTCACTGATTTTATGGCTCGGATGATCCAGCCCAAAATTGGGGAGCGGATGGCTGATTTTGCCTGCGGTACCGGCGGCTTCCTTACCAGCTGGCTTAAAGAAGTGGAATCGCAGGTCAGGACAACGGACGACCGAACCGCTTACAGCAACTCGGTTTACGGGATCGAGAAAAAGCAGTTCCCCTATATCCTCTGCATCACGAATATGTTGCTTCATGACTTGGATGTGCCGCAGATATATCATGGGAACTCCCTGCTACGGAATATCCTGGACTATACAGAATCAGACCAGTTTGACGTGGTGCTGATGAATCCCCCTTACGGCGGGAACGAGAAAGCGGATGTGAAAAACCACTTCCCGGCTGACCTTGCCAGCAGTGAGACTGCCGACCTCTTTATGTCGGTTATCATGTACAGGCTGAAGAAAAACGGCCGGGCGGCGGTGATCCTGCCGGATGGCTTTCTATTTGGAACAGATAACGCGAAAGTGGCGATCAAGAAAAAACTGCTGTCAGAATTCAATCTCCATACTGTGATCCGTATGCCGCACAGCGTATTTTCTCCCTATACGTCCATCACGACCAACATCCTGTTCTTTGATCACACAGAACCTACCAAAGAAATATGGTTCTACCGGCTGGATATGCCAGAGGGGTATAAAAATTTCTCCAAAACCAAGCCCATGAAACGGGAACACTTTGCCTCGGCGGTGGATTGGTGGGGCCATCGCGAAGAAATTACCGTTGACGGCTTTGACAAGGCGAAAAAATACACGGCGGACGAACTGCAAGCGAGGAATTATAACATCGATCTCTGCGGCTATCCTCATGAGGAGGAAGAAATCCTCCCGCCAAAGGAACTGATTCAGCAGTATCAAGAAAAGCGGGCCAGCCTGAATGCAGACATTGACCGGATTCTTGCTCAGATCACAGGGATACTTGGAATCGATTTGACGGAGGATGACGGATGAATGAATTGATGGATGCCCGGTTTTATGAACAAATAAGGTCGATACTGGAAACCGCCCGAAATCAGGCGTATTCTGCGGCTAATTCCGCAATGGTACAGGCTTACTGGAGTATCGGAAAAAGCATCGTTGAGCAGCAGGGAAAATCGGAACGTGCGGAATATGGCAGGCAGCTGTTGCAGGAGCTTTCAAAGCAATTGACCCATGATTTCGGCAAAGGCTTTACGGCCTCCAATCTACGGAATATGCGCCAGTTTTATTTGACGTTTTCGAATTGCTACGCATTGCGTAGCAATTTAAGTTGGACGCATTACCGTATGCTGATGCGTGTCGAAAATGAGAAAGCACGAAATTTTTATCTGGAAGAATGCGAAAAAGCAAACTGGAGTACTCGCCAGCTGGAGCGGCAGATCAACAGCTTTTTCTATGAGCGGCTTCTCTCGTCACGGGATAAGGAGGCGGTGGGCAAAGAAATCCACTCATTGGAACCCGCTAAAAAGCCGGAAGATGTAATCCACGACCCGTATGTCCTTGAATTTCTGGGTATGAAGCAAAGCGCGGATTTCTATGAAAAAGATTTGGAAAGCGCGCTGATTGGAGAACTTCAGAACTTTCTGCTTGAACTTGGCCGCGGCTTTTCATTCGTTGCCAGGCAAAAGCACATTAATCTGGATGGGGAACATTTTTATATTGACTTGGTCTTTTACAATTATATTCTGAAATGCTTTGTGCTGATTGATCTGAAAACGGGTAAGCTGACCCATCAGGATATTGGGCAGATGGACAGCTATATCCGCATTTTTGACGAACTGCAAAAGGGTGAGGATGACAATCCCACAATCGGTATCATTCTGTGTTCCGAGAAAAATGAGGCAATTGCGAAATATTCTGTTTTGAACGATGGGAAGCAACTTTTTGCCTCCAAGTATCAGTTGACGCTCCCAACGGCGGAGGAATTGGAACGATATATTGAAAACGAGCGCCGTAAGTACGAGGAACGGGAGGACATACTATGACCGCGCAGCAATTGAAAAATTCTATTCTGCAAATGGCTGTGCAGGGCAAGCTGGTTCACCAGGACCCAAACGATGAACCTGCCAGCATACTGCTGGAACGCATCCGCACCGAGAAGGAGCGGTTGATCCAAGAGAAGAAAATCAAGCGGGAAAAGAACCCTTCCATCATTTTCCGGGGAGCCGATAATATCCCTTATGAGAAAGTGGGGGATACGGTCACACCGCTGGAGGTTCCGTTTGAGATTCCGGAGAGTTGGGAATGGGTGAGATTGGGAGAGATATTCCAACACAATACTGGTAAGGCACTCAATTCTGCAAATCGCTCTGGCGAAAGGAAATTATATATTACAACATCAAATCTGTACTGGGATAAATTTGAGTTAGCCTTAGTTCCCGAAAATTTGTGGTTCTACATTATTCCGCCTTATGGGGGATAGTAGGGGGACATTGCACCTTGAAAGCCTTATAAGCCTCGTTCATTTTTTTTGTCGGTTCTGTTGTGATGAACTCATTGTCATATATTATGGCGTGCTGCTCATGGAGATTCATAAACATGGACGCTGTTGTCAGCGATGTCTTTTTCAATTTGTCTGACATCAGTTTCAGTATGACTGCACTCATAAACGTCATCATCAGATGTCCGCGGAAGGTTGCTTCTGTCTCCACATTCAGGGGAAGAATCTTGCCATCCTGCTTGCACAGTTCGAAGATTTTTTCTATCTGATCCCTGGTATAATAAAGCGGCAGCAGGTTCTCCTTCGATATGCGCCTGGATGAGACCAGCATAAATAGCCCCTGTCCCTGCATAGCATCGAAGATTTCCTCCTCTGACAGGTTCTGGTCCTCCGCACGTTCCACCAGATGTTTTTCCAGTTCATGCCTGATGGACAGGTCCCGGCACAGATACGCATAAGCGGGACGGTCTTCCTTTGCGCCGACCAGGCAGGGCACGCACTTGACATACACAAGACGGCTGTTATAACGAACCAGGTTTTCCCTTGCCTCCAGACTGCCCAGGTTTTCTCTGAGAATCTGCTTATAGACCTTGAAATTGCTTTTCATTCTGGTAATGAATGAAATTCCTGCATCAAGAAGGACATCTGCATTTGTCCCAGTATAATAGCCTGCGTCAAGTATCGCGAACTTTGTGTTTATGCCATTTGCCTTCAGTTCGGCAACCGTACGCGTCAGCGTGCTGACATCAATGACGTTTCCTGAGACATACCGGAAAAACAATGGCATGCCTGTCCGTTGCTGTACGACATAAATAAGCCGGATCTCCTCGCTGACGACGCCGTTATGGGTGTTGACGGCCGTGAGCGGGAAGCGTATAGAATTGGGCAGCCCGGAACTGTCGATCAGGATGCCGTCCCCGATGCCGCACGCGGAGCCATCATTTTTGCCGTCCGTCCTCTCAAGGAAACGGTAATACTCTTTGAAGAAGCTACGCTTTGCATCCTCGCTTCCAATGTCAGCCAGGGCATCACTGATCCGCTGCGATGCCATCTGGGCTTTTGGATACAGGTACCTGGCATAGGTCAGTTCCCACCAGTCCAGGGCATGGCTATTTGCAAGGGGACTTAGGACGTAATAGGCCAGGAGTGCCTTCAGGGTATCCCCATTCCGGTAGCCGACCGCATTGATTGCCTTGATGAAGCCGCTGCTTTTCAGGAATTCATCAAGCAGAAAGACATCGCCAAAGGAAACAACCAGTGTTGGCCTTACCGGGTACCTGGTCTTCCGTTTCATGGCCGGTTCTTGGTACTCAGCAGGGACGCTGCTGAAAGTATTGGTTTTTATGTCATATTTATATATGCCGCGTACCCGGTTTTTAAAGATACCATGCTCTTTGTCTATTACCCGCCCGAGATATAAAGGCTTCTCTTTCGTTACGGAGGCTCCTTTCCTAACGGAAGTTACTACCATGGCGTATTCAATGCCATCTTTAAGCTTATAGTTGATATACATTGGTGTTCCTCCCTAATGTAGAACCACTTAATTACTTCTACATTATATAATAAACCACCAATAATTTCAACTGGCTGGCATAAAAACATGTGGTATATAAGGCTTTTTAAGGGGTTGCGGTAGGACCACCAGTCAAAGTAGAACCACTTTTTCCCGGGAACTCAGGGTTAGACCATCTGAAAGAAATGTATTTCACAGACGCAGAAATTGAAAAATGCACTGCTACAAAAGGCGATCTCCTTGTTTGCGAAGGCGGCGATATTGGCAGGGCGGCCATCTGGGAATATGACTATGACATTTGTATTCAGAATCATATCCATCGTCTCAGAGCTTACATAACT
>Ga0224742_10315_pt2 | contig 12289 bp, 13 predicted proteins | sample LIM_E_Water_Neg_FD_161631 | JGI IMG/M metagenome (GOLD analysis project Ga0224742, IMG submission 161631) | Enriched cells from gastrointestinal tract of the lab mouse from Pacific Northwest National Laboratory (PNNL), Richland, Washington... | ecosystem: Host-associated > Mammals > Digestive...
GCGGCATCCGAATTACGGTTAGAGTAGTATATAAAATGGGAGCGATCGGGGAATTATCAAAAGTATTTGTAAAACATCAATGCAATATCACGCATGTCGGCGTATACCGCATCGAAAACGGAATGGCAGAGATCATTTTCCGCATAGATACGTTTAATACGGAAGCGTTGGAACATGATTTGAGCGAGAGCGGATATACTGTTTTGAATGTTACAAAAAATCCGAATTAGATGGGTTTTACCCATCTTTTTCATTTATGAAAAAATTTTCATAAATATATCGCTTTTCATATTTTGCAAAAATATATTCATAAAGCCCTTTATAAAAGGCTTTATGAAGAGAAGCAAAAATAATTATGTAAAAAAATGTAAAATAAGTTGTGAAATAAATGAAAAATGTATTGAAAAAATGTGAGAAAAATTGTATTCTATATATAAGTTCATTGATATGATGAAACATATTATAGAGCATCTCCTATATGGTGCGGCTTTAAAAAAGCAGGAATTCAATATGTTGCATCATATTATATGAACAGGAAAGAAAAAAGGAAAGGTGAAGGGAATGTTTAAATACGTTTTTAAACGTGTTATGGTAGGAGTCGTAACCTTGTTTTTATTAGCGAGTGCTACGTTCTTCCTGATGAAATTTACTCCTGGTTCTCCTATTTCTTCGGAAAGGCTGAAAACAGAAGAAGCAAGACAGGCTGCCATGGAGAAATATCATCTGGATAAATCAATACCGGAACAGTATGTGATTTATATCAGCAATGTTCTTCGAGGTGATTTGGGAGAGAGTATGACAGCGAATACGAAAGGGCAGAAGGCAACGGATTTGATCGGCAAGTCCTTTCCGGTTACCGCTCGTCTGGGGACGGTCGCTTTCATAATTGCGCTGGTTGGCGGTATTGGGCTGGGAACGGCTGCTGCCTTATCCAAACGGAAATGGGTAAATAACCTATGTATGTTTGTGGCGACGATTGGAGTTTCCGTGCCGTCCTTCTTATTGGCGTTGTTAATGATCATCGTTTTGGGTGTTTGGTTGCATGTACTGCCGTTTATCGGTTTGAAAACTCCGGCCAATTACATTATGCCGGCAACTGCGCTGGCCTTATATCCGATCGCGACGATTGCGCGTCTGACACGCAGCAGTATGCTGGAGGTCATGAAGCAGGATTATATCATTCTGGCAAGATCAAAGGGTACGCCATATAAGATGGTCGTTATTAAGCATGCGCTTAAGAATGCGATGTTGCCGGTAATCACGTATGCCGGTCCGATGTTTGCGTTCATGCTGACAGGAAGTTTCGTCATAGAGAGCGTTTTCTCGATTCCGGGTATCGGTCAGGTGATGGTATCCAGTATTCAGAACCGTGATTATAGTATGATCATGGCAGTAACCATTTTCCTTGGGGCGTTGGTTATTACCTTTAATATTTTGGCGGATATCTTATCTGCGGCGATTGATCCGCGTATTAAATTGAAATAGGAGGTTGCTATATGGAAGAGAACAAAGTATCTGATGTCACGCTATCTCCTGAACTGTTTGAGAAGCTGGATGATAGCGAAAAAAATGCAGAGAAGATTGCATATGAGAGTTCCACGTATCTGCAGGACGCGTGGAAACGCTTTAAACAGAATAAGCTTGCTTTGATCGGCTTGATATTTTTGCTGATCATGTTGGTATTGTCGATCGTTGTACCGATGATATCTCCTTATACGTATGACGGGCAGGATATGACCTTGCAGCATGCTGGTATGAGCATGGAACACCTTTTGGGGACGGATAAGTTCGGCCGTGATATGCTTGTGCGTATCATGTATGGTGGTCGTATTTCTCTGGCGGTCGGTTTTGCGGCAGCTGTGATTTCATTGTTTGTCGGTGTTGTATACGGTGCTATCAGCGGATATTGCGGCGGGAAAGTGGATATGGTCATGATGCGTATCGTTGACGCTATGTATTCCATTCCGGATATGCTGTATGTTATCATGGTCGTAGTTGCGATGGGGGCGAACTTCTTTTCCATCATGATCGGTGTCTGTCTGACATTCTGGATGGATATGGCAAGACAAGTGCGGTCGCAGGTCATGACATTGAAAGAACAGGAATTTTCTCTTGCGGCTTTTGTATTGGGAGCCAGCAAGTCACGTATCTTATTCAAACATTTGATTATCAACAGTATGGGGCCGATTATCGTAACGGTTACTATGATTGTGCCGCGTGCGATTTTCTATGAGGCGTTTTTGAGCTTCTTGGGGATCGGTATTGCGGCTCCGCAGGCTTCTTGGGGAACGCTGGCAAATGACGCTAAAGGTCTTGTCAGCACATATCCGATGGAAGTTATCTGGCCGGTGCTGGCAATCTGTCTGACCATGCTGTCGTTGAATTTTATCGGTGATGGATTAGGGGATGCCCTGGATCCTAAGAAGAAGTAGGAGGTGTAGAGTGATGAGTATGTTGGAAATAAAACACCTTTCTACGGAATTTACGACAGATAACGGGATTGTTCGTGCTGTTCGTGATGTATCATTGCATTTGGATAAAGGTGAAGTATTGGGTATTGTAGGAGAATCCGGTTCCGGAAAAAGTCAGACGATGTTTTCTACTATGGGGTTGCTGAGTGCAAACGGAAAAGTCGTAGATGGTGAGATCTGGCTGAACGGAAAGAATATTTCTCCATTAGCATTTAAAGATAACCGTGAATATGAGAAAGTGATGGATGATATTCGTGGAAATGATATGGCGATGATCTTTCAGGACCCGATGACGTTCCTGAATCCGGTTTTGCGCATTGAAACGCAGCTGATCGAACCGATTTTGAATCACCATCCGGAAATGGATAAAAAAGAAGCGGTTGCGAAGGCTATCGAACTGATGCGAAAGGTAGGGATTCCTTCACCGGAAAACCGTATCCGCCAGTATCCGTTCCAATTTTCGGGAGGTATGCGTCAGCGAATCATCATCGCGATTGCTTTAGCATGCGATCCGAAGGTAATCATCGCGGATGAGCCTACGACGGCATTGGACGTTACGATTCAGGCACAGGTTCTTGATCTGATCGGCAATCTGAAAGATGAGATAGATTCCAGTATCATTATGATTACTCACGACCTCGGTGTCGTGGCTTCGATATGCGATCGTATCGCCATTATGTATGGCGGAAAGATCGTGGAAACCGGTACGACGGATGAGATCTTCTATCAGCCGAAGCATCCGTATACGAAAGGGCTTCTTTCTTGTATTTCCAATCCGGAAGATCCGGATCGCAAAGAATTGCATCCGATTCCGGGATCTCCGCCGGATCTGTTGAATATTACAGAGGGATGTCCGTTTGCGGATCGCTGTGAATCCGCAATGAAGATATGTAAGATGAAAATGCCGGAGCGAAAGACATTCAGTGAGACACACGTTTGTTCCTGCTGGCTGCAGCATCCGCTAGCAGAAGGGAAGGGTGAGTAAGCATGAGCAATCCAATTCTGAAAGTTACGGATTTAAAAGTTCACTTTCCAGTTGCGGGCGGTCTATTTAGTAAAAAGCAGGTCGTTAAGGCTGTTGATGGTTTGAATTTTGAAATACTGCCAGGTGAGACGTTCGGTCTGGTTGGCGAGAGTGGCTGCGGAAAGAGCACCACAGGACGTGCTATTGTTAAAATTTATACACCTACCGAAGGAAGAGTCGAATTTGACGGTGAAGATATCACGAAGATCAAAGGCAAGGAATTATCAGAATTCCGCAAAAATGTACAGATGATCTTCCAAGATCCGTATGCGAGTTTAAATCCTCGTATGACTGTTGGTGAAATTATCCGTGAACCTATGGATATTCACAATATTTATTCAACGAAGGAAGAACGCGAAAACCGTGTTCGCGAACTTCTGGAAATCGTTGGATTGAAACCCGACCATATTCGTCGCTATCCGCATGAGTTTTCTGGTGGACAAAGACAGCGTATCGGTATTGCCAGAACGCTTGCTTTGAATCCGAAATTCATCGTATGCGATGAGCCTATTTCCGCATTGGATGTTTCCATACAGGCACAGGTAGTCAACCTGTTGGAAAACATTCAGGAGAAAATGGGTATTTCCTATTTGTTTATCGCTCATGATTTGAGCATGGTAAAGCATATCTCCGATCGTATCGGCGTTATGTATTTAGGGAATATGGTAGAGATAGGAGAAGCCGATGATGTTTATAACTCTCCGCTTCATCCTTACACGCAGGCTCTTTTATCAGCAGTGCCTATTCCTGATCCAAAAGTAGCCCGCCAAAAGAAACGTATCGTTTTGGAAGGAGAACTTCCAAGTCCGATCGATCCGCCGAGCGGCTGTGTCTTCCGTACTCGCTGTCCGAATGCGACAGAGCGTTGTGCGAAGGAAAAACCGAAAACGGTGAAAGTCGGAAACCGGTCCGTGGCTTGTTTCCTATATGAATAGGCGAAAGGAGAAAGAACATGAAAAAATTATTGACATTAGCTACTTGCTGTTTGTTGGTTCTTGCTGGATGCGGAAGCAATGGCGGCGGAAGTAGCGATGGAGTTCTGAAAGTCGGTGTCGGCGGTGATATTGCACAGTTGGACCCGGCAGTAGCAGATGACTCCATTACGGCAAACGTTCTTAACCAGACATATGAAGGATTGTATTCACTGGATAAGGATGGAAACGCAGTACCAAATTTAGCAACTGCCGATGCAGAGGTTTCTGAAGATGGTCTGACGTACACGATTACATTAAAAGATGGGGTAAAATGGAGCGATGGCCAGGATCTGAAGGCTGAAGACTTCGTTTATGCATGGAAACGTGCAGCTGCTATCGGTAATGCAGATTCTTATTATTCTCAGTTTATTACGTCAAATATCAAGGGCGCTGTAGAAGGCGGAGATATTGACAATATGCCGGATTTCGGTGCTGTGGCAAAAGATGACAAGACAATTGTGATCACATTGAAACAGAGAACTCCGTATTTCCAGGCATTGTTGACGAATACGGTATTCTACCCGGTTCGTAAAGATTTCATCGAAGCTAACACGGAAGACTACAAGAGCAGTGACTGGGCAAATAGTACGGATGCACCTGTACTGAGTGCGTTTAAATTCACTTCTATCAACATCAAAGATGAAGTTGTATTGGCAAAGAATGAAAATTACTATGACGCAGAGAGTGTAAAACTGAATGGTGTAAGCTTTAAAGTTATGCCGGATATGGATTCTGAAACGAATGCATTTAAAACGGGTGACTTGGATTTCGCTACTTCTGTAAACCGTGAAACGGCATTGCAGGATGATCTGAAAGACAATGTATACGTTATTGATCCATTTGTATGTAACTACTTCATGCTGGTAAATGCCGGTAATGAAAATGACGGTTCCAGCGATGCTTTGAAAGCGTTGAAAGATCCTGAGATCCGCAAGGCTATCTCTATGGGTATTGATCGTGAAGCTATCCTGCAAGTATTAGGATACGGTGATCTGGCTTATGAATTGCACGGTCTTATTCCGAAGGGTATCCCGGGAACTTCTGGAGATTTCCGTGAAGAAGCTGACGAAGCTGCAAAATTGGCTGCTACAGATGTAGAAGCTGCTAAGAAGATCATGGAATCTAAAGGTTACAGCGCTGATAAGATGCTGACACTTACGTACAGCTACAATGACAATCAGATGCACAAAGATGTTGCGCAGTCTATGCAGGCGTCTTTGAAAAATATTTATGTAAATCTGGAACTGACTCCTTCTGAAAAAGAAGCATTCTTCGCTGCTCGTGACAAAGGTGACTTTGAACTTGCTCGTCATGCGATGACAGCTGATTTCATCGATCCAATGGCTTACTTGTCTATGTATTACGGTGCTGCTACAGCTGGTAATACGGTTGATGATACAAAATACGAAGAATTGGTTGACAAAGCAAATGCATTAGATGGTACAGAACGTCTGAGTGCTTTGCACGAAGCTGAAAAATATCTGATTCAGGAACAGAACTACATCATTCCATTGTTCGGATATTCTGAACCTTATCTGTTGAATTCTTCCGTTAAGGGAATCACGTCTTCACCAGAAGGTCACTATCGTCTGCACAACGCATACTTTGAATAACATTCCTATTCTCATTCTCATATGAGAATGAGGATATAAAACAGTGAATACACAGCGGCTCCTTCTCAGGAGTCTGTTGTGTGTTCTTTGTTTCATGTCTAAGGAGGAATGAACCATGGTGCAAATCAAGACAGTAAAAGAGCAGTCCGCATTGCGGGATCAGATTTTGAAAGAACGGTTGGATGTGTTACTTCCTAAAGTTATGAAGGAAAGCAAAGCGGATGCCTGGGTCATTGCCAGCAAGGAATATCATGAGGATCTGATCTTTCCGTTGCTAGTGCCTGCTTCTTATATAACTGCAAGAAGGATAACTTTGCTTGCTTTTATCAAAGATCATGATACGATACGTAGGTTTTCTTTAAGCCTTCCGGATGAAGATCTCGACCAATATTATGAAAGCTATTGGGAATATCAAAAGGAAACGCAGAGCGAGGCATTGAATCGTTTGTTTCATGAATTTGATGTGCAGCATATCGCGTGGAACACTTCAGAGGAAAGCGCTTTTGCGGATGGTTTGAGCAGCGGTCTTTATAAGCAGTATCAAAGAGAGATTGATCCTTGTTATGTAGAGCGGTTTACGGAAGATAAACTGCTGCCGATAAAGCTTATGGAGATCCGTACAGAAACGGAAAAATCTTTATATCCGCATGTGATGGAAGCTGCTTTTGCGGTCATCGAAGATACATTTTCCAAACATACGATCGTACCGGGTGTTACGACTTGTGCCGATCTGGAATGGCATATGAAGCAGATGGTTCAGGATATGGGACTGGTATTTTGGTTCTCCCCTACGATCGATCTGCAAAGAGAAGGGGAAGGCCCGCGCTATTACGGCGTTATTGAAAAAGGAGACCTGTTGCACTGTGACTTCGGTATCCGCTATATGAATCTATGTACGGATACGCAGCGTAACGCTTACGTTGCGAAGGATGAAGAGACGCAGATTCCGGAAAAGATACGTAAAGGATTTGCGGCAAATAATCGCTTTCAGGATATTGTTCGGGAAAACTTTGCGTTGGGACGTACCGGTAATGATGTATTTACAGCTTCTGTAGAACAGGCGAAAAAAGAAGGTATTCGTCCATGTTTGTATTCGCATCCATGCAATGTATACGGTCATGGCCCGGGAACGATTATCGGTTTGTATACACAGCAGGAAGAGATCCCTGTTCGCGGGGATATCCGTTTGGATCATGATACGGTATTTGCTTTAGAATTGAATGTACAATATGAAGATATGACGTTTTACAGTGAAGAAACCGTTCTGTTTGATACATCCGGTGTACAGTTTTTGTATCCGGGACGAGATGAAATTTATTTTATTAAATAAGGAGAAGTATTATGAAAAAGGGAATTTTATTGATTTTAACAGGTGCCAGCAGTGTCGGTAAGGGAGATATTCGCGACCTTCTCATGGAAGATGATGACCTTCATCTGTTTTATTCCATCTCTATGACGACGCGACCGAAAAGAGAAGATGAAATAGATGGCAAGGATTATTATTTCGTAGATTATGAAGCATTTGCACAGGCGGTAAGAAATAAGGATCTTTTGGAGTTTGCGGAGTTTGACGGATATTACTATGGAACTCCTCGTAAACAGGTAGACTTTTTATTGAACTCCGGTAAAAATGTGTTGATCGAAGTGGAAGCACAGGGTGTTGGACAGATCAAACTGAAACATCCGGATGCGGTTTCGGTATTTGTTATGCCGGAAAGTATTGAGGAACTGGAAAAGCAGATCCGTCTGCGCTATAACGATGAAGCAAGTGCGAAGCGTCGCATTTCCAAGGCGAGCGTAGAGATGGAGCTGGCGTCTTTATTCGTGCATCAGGTAAAGAATACCGATCCTAAACAGGCTGCCGAACAGATCAAATCATACGTTCAGGAAGCACTGGGAAAGGAGTAGCCTATGTTGTTGAAAGAAAAAATATTGCCGTATCGCAAACAAGTGGAGATATTAGATCGCTGGTTGAAAAAGCGTTTGGATACGATCGTTCCGATGATCATGGATCGCTGGGATCAGGATATGTGGATCGTAGCGTGTGAAGAATATAATGAAGATCCGGTACTGGCATCTATGACGCCTTGTGCGATGATGACCGCGCGTAGGATCACGATTTTGGTTTTTTGCCGGAATGAAAATGGTGTAGAACGCTTTTCATTAGCTCGCCCGCATATCGGCTTGGATGATTATTACGAGTCGATCTGGACAAAGGCTACCGGCCAGAATTGGAATGTGCAAAGCGACAGCAAATATCAGAGTCCAGAAGATGAAACGCAGATGGAATGTCTGGAACGTCTGATTCGTATGAAACAGCCGAAGAGCATTGCGCTGAACGTATCTGATTCTTTCGCTTTCGGCGATGGGATCAGTCATCGATTTTACTCTCAGATCAGCAGTATTGCGGAAAAGTTGAATATTCCGGTAGTACAGGGCGATAAGCTGTGTGTGAGCTGGCTGGAAACGCGGCTGGATGAAGAACTGGCCGCTTATCACGGGATCGTGGAAATTGCGCATGAAATCATTGATGAGGCATTTTCTTCTCAGGTGATCTTGCCGGGTGTTACGACAAATCTGGATGTGAAGTATTGGATGATGCAGAAGGTGATCGATCTGGGATTGACGCCTTGGTTTGATTTTGAGGTTTCTATCAAACGCGAAGGAAAGCAGGAGTTTGAGAATGAGGAGATGACGATCCTGCCGGGTGATTTTCTGCATTGCGATGTCGGTTTGAAATATCTGGCTTTATGTACGGATACACAGGAAAATGCCTATGTGCTGAAGGCAGATGAAACGGATGTCCCTGCCGGTTTAAAAGAGGGCATGCGTATCGCAAATCGCTTGCAGGATATCGTTATGGAGAATTTTAAAGAAGGACGCAGCGGTAATGAGATTTTGCGCTTGTCTCGTGAACAGGCGGAAGCGGAAGGTATCCGTCCATGCGTATATACGCATCCGATCGGTTATCATGGTCATGCGGCCGGCCCTACGATCGGTTTATGGGATATGCAGCAGGGTGTACCGGGATTACAGGGAACATACCCGCTGTTTAACAACACGATGTATTCTTTGGAGTTGAATGCGACGATCCATCTTCCGGAGTGGAATGACGATGCTTTTGTTTTCCCGCTGGAAACGGACATTATCTTTGCGAATGGAAAGGCTGTTTTTGCGAAAGAGCGACAGACAGAGTTTCATGTGATCCGATAGTATGAAGGAAGATGTTAAAAAGGGCGCTCTCTATCTGCTGGCGGCGTCCTTTCTTTTTTCCAGCATGCAGGCGGCATCGAAGGCTCTGTATTACATATCCAGTTTTGAAAGGACGTTTTATTTCTCCATTGTAGCTGCTGTGTTATTTTTCGGTGTGTGTCGCTATCGAAAAGAACCGCTCGTCGGAAAACGTCCGGATCTTTTGTTTATGCGTTCTTTGTTTGGCTTTCTTTCGACGATTTTTGTTTTTCTGTCTTCTACGAAGGATTTTCCGATTGCCAATGTATCGCTATTGAGTTCTACATCGACGATCTTCGCTTTATTAGCGGCTTGCATATGGCTGAAAGAGAAGATGACCAAAGGACAGATCACGGCATTGATACTTGCTTTTTTTGGTGTACTTGCGATTTTACAGCCAACGGTTACGGGAATTGAACTACCGGCTGTTTACGGGTTATTAGGCGGTTTATTTGCCGGTATTGCCTATACGGTCGTACGGCGTTTGAAAGATGATGCGACTCCTTATACGATGACGTTTTATTTCATGGCGTTTTCTGCGCTTGCTTCCTTGCCGATCGTACTTGTTCAGGGATTTACGCCGCTTCATTTAAAAGAAATAGCGCTTCTGATATTCATGGGGCTTTGTATGTCTTTTGCACAGTTGTTCCTAAGCTATGCTTATCGATATGCGCCGTCTACGAAGATCAGCGTTTATTTGTATTCGCAAAACCTGTTTGCGCTTTTGATCGGTATTGCCGTTTTTCATGAACTTCCGGATATTATTTCTATTTTGGGAGGAATCGCTTTGATTGCGGCCGGTATATTAAATTTTTATGAAGTGAGAAAGGAAACAGAGTATGAAAGAAAAAATGAAGAAAGAATTTCAAACATTTGAGGGTGGTTTGTTCAGTGATGTGGAAAAGGCCGACGTAGGAGATTCTTATCAGAAGCTTGGTGAACAAGGAGTCGCTTTGATGGGATGGGCAGATCCCTTTACACCGGATTTCAGCCTTCCCGAGCATGTGATGAACAAGACGTTGGAAGCGATTCGCTTACCCTTGTCTGCACATTATACAGCTCCTGTCGGTAATGACGAATTAAAGGAGCTGATCGCCGAAAAATGCAAGGCGTTCAATCATCTGGATGTCGATCCGCGGCGCAATATCATTATTACACCGGGAAGTGACAGCGCACTGTTTTTCGCAATGTTCCCATTTATCGAAAAGGGAGATGAAGTGATGATACCATCTCCCAGTTATCCGAATAATTTTACGAATGTGAAGATGATGCAGGGGAAGGTCGTTCCGATCCCGTTATATGCGGAGGACGGTTATCAGCTGCGTATAGAAGAATTTGAAAAACGGGTGACCTCAAAAACGAAGATGGTCGTTTTAACACATCCGAATAATCCAACAACAACTGTGTATAACCGAAAATCACTGGAAGATCTCAGTTCGTTTATTCAAAAGCATGATCTGATTCTTGTTTGTGATCAGGCGTTTGAAGATTTTACATTTGAAAATGAAATGATCACACCGGCTTCTCTTCCAGGGATGATGGAGCGTACGATCACGGTATGCAGTGTTTCCAAGGGGATGGGATTAAGCGGCTATCGGGTCGGCTATATCGTTGCGGATGATAAGGTCATGGATGTGATGTACGGCTGTGCAGTCAGTGTGATTGGTGCGACGAATACGATCGCTCAGGTAGCCGTTATGGAAGCTTTTAAGGATCCTTCCTTTATGGATACGTTTAAAAGAGCATATGATGTCCGCAGACATCGGGCATATGAGATTTTAAATGAAGTGCCGGGGGTTCACGTACAGCTGCCGCAGTCCGGTTTCCTTTGTTGGGTAGATGTTTCCGGGTTGGGAAACAGTTCGGATATATGTGCTTATCTTATCAAGGAAGCTAAGGTAGCGCTGAATGACGGGGTTAATTACGGTCCGGGTGGAGAAGGACACTTGCGCATCGTACTTGGTGTTTATGAGGACGATCAGAAGGTCATTGATGCATTGAACCGCATGGCGGATGCACTTCGCAAATACTGTGCATAAAATAAACAGGGGAATGCGATGAAACGAAGATCAAAGATCTTATATGCTTTTTTGTGTTTGGTCATGTTGCTGTGCGTGAGTGCCTGTCATACAAGCAAATCGTTTACCTTTCAGATCGAAAACGGTGAGCAGATCAAGATAACGTTGGATACGACAGACGGTTATGACTTGGTACAGGAAGACGGGACGTTTGCGGTAGAGAAGGATGGTGACTATCTCTTGCAGGGTTATTTTCTAAGCGAAGACGGCTACCGTCAGAAGGAAGAACTCATCTTATCGGTTGATTTCATTGATATGAAAAGGATGGTACCGGATGAGGATCCGATGATGTATGTATATCAGCATGAGGGCAAGGCAGGATCTGAGGTAGATTATCTGTTTCGTGTAGAGGGTGCTGAGACGGGAGTGATCGTCGGCAGTTTGATGTCTTTTGAAGAGGCAGAGACGGCATTTTCCTTATTGGCATTTGAAAAAGTTAAATAATTATGAAGAAATGATGACATTGTGAGGTGTGATCATTTTTTTAATTATATCGATGGAGCAGAGAATCTTATAATATAAACAATGTGAAAACTATGATAAATATGATATCATATAGTAAACGATTACATTTCCTTTTTATAAAGGGGGAAATAAAAAAGCTGCACAAGGCAACTCTTTTATATCATCTAAATGATTGCTGCGTAGCAGCGCTTAAGCTAAAGCTTTATTTTAACTCGTTGTGTTATTTTGAATAGTAGCAAAGCTACACTTATAATATAACGAATAAATGGGAAGGGGTCAAGAGAAAATGAATAAAGTAAGCGGAAATTATAGTATTAGTTTGGATATCGGAACAAATTCTGTCGGATGGGCAGTAACCGATCGAAATTATCGTATTTTGAAATACCACGGAAAGAATATGTGGGGTGTTCGTTTATTTGAAGAAGGACAACCG
>Ga0224742_10341_pt1 | contig 12260 bp, 12 predicted proteins | sample LIM_E_Water_Neg_FD_161631 | JGI IMG/M metagenome (GOLD analysis project Ga0224742, IMG submission 161631) | Enriched cells from gastrointestinal tract of the lab mouse from Pacific Northwest National Laboratory (PNNL), Richland, Washington... | ecosystem: Host-associated > Mammals > Digestive...
ATAGAATATGTAGTCGCTGACCCCCGGAACCCACAGCATAAATTCTTCCTTGTCAGCGTAATAATCTGCCTCCAGTGCAGACATACCATAGAGCTTGATATCCAGATATCCTCCGCAGGTCTCCTGATCAGATTCCATCTCCAGCTCAAATCCCACTTCCCGTCCAAAATTCAAATCAGCCAGCATGGTCATCTGCCCATTTTCAAACATGTCCTCGTAATCCTTCATTTCCCATACGTCCCCCACTGCCTCTGCACTCTGGGAAAAAGTATAGGTAACTGCTTTCATGATTGCTTTCTTTTTGCTTCCAATCACTCCTGTAGCCAGCGCCACCCCTACAAGAAGCGCCACAAGAATTACCAGAACTGCCGCCGGAATTATAATCTTAACAGCGCCCCCTGGCTTTTTCCCGTTTCCGGGCAACATACCACTTCCCACACCTGTACCTTGTGCGTCTGTACTTCCCGTGCCTGCACTTACCAAGTTTGTACCTTCCTGCTGTCCCTCAATTAAATTTCCCTTATTCATTCCATCCATATCTTTCCCTCCCGCCCAAAGGCTGACCTTCAAAGCTCCCCGAGCCAGCTTATTATAAAAAGAGACTGCCGGTTACCAGCAGTCTCCTATCGTAGCTTTAAGTAATGTCTGAATTGCAATCCTGCTCAACAATTAATCACAAGTATAAGGCATTAATGCAATATGGCGGGCTCTCTTGATTGCAACTGTAAGAGCTCTCTGATGTTTTGCACAGTTTCCTGTAATTCTTCTGGGAAGGATTTTCCCTCTCTCGGAAACGTATCTTTTTAATTTATTTACATCTTTGTAATCAATCACATTATCTTTGCCGCAAAATACACAAACTTTTTTTCTTCTGCGCATTCCGCCTTTTTTTCTCATGGGAGAATCAGACTTCTCTGTTTTATTATATGCCATAATAATTGCCTCCTGTCTTAATTGGACTAACTCTTAATTAAACGGCAGTTCCTCGTCTATTCCATCGGGAATATTCATAAAACCGTCGCCGGCTCCCTGGGGCTGTGGAGCGCTGTATCCACCGCCGGCATAGCCCCCGTCACTGCCAGCGCTGCTGCTGTTTTTGCTCTCGGCAAATTCCTGGTCTTCCACCACAACATCCGTGGTGTATATCTTCACACCATCTCTATTGGTATAACTGCCAGTCTGGATGCGTCCCGTAACTAAAACCTTGGTTCCTTTCCTGAAATACTTTTCAGCAAACTCCCCGCTCCTTCCAAATGCCACACATCCGATAAAATCTGCGGTATTTTCATCATTGTTACGGCTGAACCTGCGATCCACCGCAAGGGTGTATCTTGCAACTGCTGTTGAATTCTCCCCCTGGGAGTACCTTACTTCCGGATCTCTTGTCAAACGCCCCATCAGTATTACTTTATTCATACCTGCCTCTACTTTCCAGCATATTTTACGTATACGTCTTATGCTTCGTCCTGTCTAACGCATAAAAATCTGATAACATTGTCCATAATGCGAACACGGTTTTCGATTTCGATAGGCGCGGTGCTTTCAGCGTCAAACTGGATAAAGTAATAGAAAGCTTCTTTCATCTTCTGAACTTCATAAGCCAGTCTTTTCTTTCCCCAGTCGTCAACATTGGTGATCGTACCGCCGAATCTCTCGATAAGAGCCTTGCACTTGTCAACAACGGCCGCTCTTTCCTCATCCTCGATTTTCGCACTAACAACAACGGCTAATTCATATTTGTTCATGCTTAAGTTACCTCCTTTTGGTCTCTGGCCCCCCCATTTTCCGGGAGCAAGGAATGTGTCATTCACGCTGTGCGTAAATTATTACTACATATCACGAATTAATATGATACCATGTTTTCCCTCAATTTTCAAGAGTTTGTCCGGGAAATCTTTCGGATTTTCTTTTCTATCTGGCTTCTTGGACTCATGATCTGGTGTCCGCACCCTGTACATTTCAGCCGGAAGTCCGCCCCTACACGGAGCACTTCCCACTCAAAGCTTCCACAGGGATGCGCTTTCTTTAATGTAAGCCTGTCACCTGTCTGAATATCCATACATCCTCCCTCTCCAGCTTTACAGTGCGGCAAATATCTCCCCGATACTGCCCTGCACCACCAAATCCGCCGCACCATCCCTTGCAGTGGGCGTCTTATTGACCAGAACCAGTTTGTTTCCCCTATAATAATCGATCAGCCCTGCGGCCGGATAGACCACCAGGGAAGTTCCCCCTATAATCAGCACATCCGCATCCCTGATATACCGGACTGCATCCGAAAGCGTCTGGTTGTCCAGCCCTTCCTCATATAATACCACATCCGGCTTGACAGGCCCTCCGCATGCATCACAGCGGGGCACTCCTTTGGCCTGAAGCATGTATTGCGCATCAAAGGATCTTCCGCACCGCTCACAGTAATTCCGCAGCACGCTTCCGTGAAGCTCCAGCACCCTGCTGCTTCCTGCCGCCTGATGAAGTCCGTCTATGTTCTGGGTAATGACCGCTTTCAGCTTCCCCTCCTGCTCCCACTGTGCCAGCTTAAGATGTGCCGCATTAGGCTTAGCCCCAAGGCACAGCATCTTGTCCTTATAAAAACGGAAAAATTCTTCCGGCTTCTGTCTGTAAAAAGTATGGCTCAAAATAGTTTCCGGCGGATAATCGTATTTCTGGTTGTAAAGTCCGTCCACACTTCTGAAGTCGGGAATCCCGCTTTCCGTAGAGACCCCTGCCCCGCCGAAAAACACAATATTGTCACTGTTGTTTACCATTTCCCTAAGTTTTTCTATCTGCCCCATATGATCTTCCTCCATGCCACTCCCTGTTTTGAAACCCTATACTTTTATTATACCATTTTCTCCTGCTTATACAAATCTTTTATTGAGCGGCTCACAGATTCCCCACCAAAAAATCTTTCACAACGCCCAAAAATTCCCGCATCATATTATTCCACTGCAAAAACGGCTCTCCCCGGGCCGCAATTCCATACACATTCCCATATCCTGCTTTTTGTGCGATCCCAACGGCGCGGAAAACATGAAAGTTGTTGCTCACCACCCCGACGGAATTCTTTTCCTTATCCAGAAACTCTGCTGAAAAGGTCAGATTCTGAAAGGTATTTTCAGACTGGTCTTCCATGATTATCCGCTCCGGCCCAATCCCTCTTTCTGTGAGATAATCGAACATCCCCTGGGCCTCCGATACCGGCTCATCAATCCCCTGCCCTCCAGAGACAATGACTTTGGTATCCGGGTTTTCTTCCAGATAACATATGGCCTCGTCCAGCCTGTACTGCAGGGCTTTTGAGGGGCCTCCTGCTTTCATCTGGGCACCCAGCACCACCAGATAGTCAAGCCCCTGGGGCCCCTTCTGAAAAAAACCACTGATTATGCATCCTTCCACCACCAGAAACACCACACATCCCAGACACACCAGTCCCGTAAAAACCCTGCGGAACCAGACAGGCGTATGGACGGCCCAGATTCCTTTTTTTAAGAGGACTGCCTGTATGATCGCTGCAAGGCCCAAAAGCAGCCATATAAAATAAAAATTTGTCCCGTGCCCCACCCAGAGGGCAATGCTTAAAAAGTACCCTAAGCATATCACACCTAAAATCAATAAAATAATATACATTTTCACCCTCCAAATCACTTTTACCATTGTACCATATCTTATTATGAAGGAAAATCCCCTGCCGCAGCAGGGGAACAAACACGCTCTAAGCCTTTCCTATTTAATTTACGATTTTATAATAAGTTCTTGCTGTTCTTAAATAACTGATACAGTAAATCACCATGAACACAAACAGTACGGCCGCCGTGCATGTTACGATCAGTCTGCTGTCAAAAAGCTGCAATGCCGACATCAGGTTGTTGACCATAAACATTCCCGCCATGGTATGCAGGACCGCGCCTGTCAGAGGCAGAAAGAAGACGAGAAGAATCTGCTTGTGAATGGTCCGCCTGATCTCATGATCGCTCATTCCCACTTTCTGCATGATCTCAAAGCTTCCCCTGTCTTCGTACCCTTCCGAAATCTGTTTATAATACATGATCAGCAGCAGGCACATAAAAAATACAGTTCCAAACAAAATGCCGATAAACAAAAGTCCTCCATACATAGTCCGCAGCATGCTTCTTCCTTCCAATCCGTCCTTGTAGCTTGCAAAAAATCCCTGCTGCTCTTTACACCATGCAATCAAGTCTTCCACCGTCTCCTGTTTCAGGGCGTCTTCTCCTTCCAGCAAAATTCCTGCTTTCTGATAAGTACTTTCCAGAAATCCTTCCCTGTCCGTCACACCGTTTGCTTTCGCATACTCACCTGCATATAGGTCAAAGGCTTCTTTGTCCTTTACTACCATCACATACATTAAATCAAAGAAACCTTTTCCAGCCTTCGGATAAGGAAATATTTCCTCCGGTTCTTCTTTGATTTCCAATGGAATCCCTAAAAAGTCCAGCGTGTCAAAGCCCAGATCCGGGCCATTGGTATAAAAAAGTATCTGCCCATCCGAAAGGGTCTGGTCCTTGCCCTCTATCCGGTTATAGTCCTCAAGGGTTAGAAGATAAATGGTATTATTGTCCCGGGATTCGCTTACGGGCCGGTCTGCATGGTTTCCATTCACCCTGCACGAAAGACTCCGTACTTCGAAAATATCTATCCTTACGGCCTGCTTTTCATTACGATCTATAATTTCTCCGGCGTCTTCCTCAATCTGTTCCCGTGACAAATTTCCTGATGCAAAATCCAGCATAATATCATATGGATAATTGTAATGAGTGATCTGTTCAAGCCCTCCGTATAAAGCTACGGTGCAGATCAGGGTGATGACAACCATTGTCGAAAAAATGCAGATGTTGGCAAGGCCGGCGGCATTTTTCTTCATCCGGTAGAGCATCCCGGATACTGTAATAAAATTTTCCTTCTGGTAGTAAAATTTCTTGTTTTTCTTAAGGATTCTCAAAATCAGCACACTCCCGGATGTAAACACCAGATAGGTGCCCGCAACTACCAGAAACACTGCCAGAAAGAAATCAATAAAAATCATTTCGTCTAACTGTGAGCGGATGGAAACAGCATAACCTGTCCCCAGGACCAGCACTCCCAGCGCTGCGTAAAGCCACACCAGTTTCGGCTCTTTTTCCCCTTTCCTGCTGCCGGAAAACAGCTCCACCGGCTTTGATTTACTCACCTGGATCAAGCAGTATACCAGGTTGATGGCAAAAGTAAATCCGAAAAATAAAATGGTTTCCGCAAATGCCTGCCATGTAAAGATAAATTCTGCTTCCACCGGCAGATTCGACAATTTAAGCAGCAGCAGAAAAAACAACTTTGCCAGCACTGTCCCCAGCAGAATCCCGCCGGATATGACCGCCAGATAAATAAGTAATGTCTCGCAAAACAGCAGCACGCCGATATGCCTTTTTTCCAGTCCTAATATACTGTACAGTCCAAACTCCTTTGTGCGCCGCTTGATCAGGAAACTGTTTGCATAAAACAAAAACGGTATCAGAATGATTCCCAGCAGTCCTTTCCCAATTAACAGGAGCATCCAGGCGTAAGCGCTGTGGGGAAGCGTGGCTACAAGATCATTGCACAATATAGAAGCAAATATAAAGTAGGTAAAAGCAGAAAAAATACCCGCCATAAGATAGGGATAGTATACCGTTCCATTCTGAATCACTCCTTTTACTGCCATCCGGGGCAGCATTTTCCACTTACTCATATTCTTCCTCCTTTTCCCCGGCAGACAAAAGGGCCTGCGGTGCAGTGTCTTCTGTCTGCAGCACTGTAAGGGTATCCGAAATCTGCCTGTACATCGCATCATTGTCCTTTGCACCTCTGTAAATCTGATGGAACACGCATCCATCCTTGATAAACAGAATCCGTCCGGCATGGCTTGCCGCCTGTATGCTGTGGGTGACCATGAGAATCGTCTGCCCCTCTTTGTTGATCTCCCCAAACAGATGAAGCAGCCTGCCGGATGCCTTGGAATCCAGCGCCCCTGTAGGCTCATCCGCCAGAACAATGTCCGGGCGGGTGATCAAAGCCCGGCATACCGCCGCCCTCTGCCGCTGGCCCCCCGAAACTTCGTAAGGGTATTTTTCCAGTATATCAAGGATGGATAGCTTCTTTGCAAGAGGAACCAGCCTTGCCTCCATCTCCCTGTACTTTTCTCCTGCAAGCACAAGGGGCAGTACAATATTATCCTTCAAAGACATGGTGTCTAACAGGTTAAAGTCCTGGAATACAAATCCAAGGTGCTGCCTCCTAAAGGCACAGACCTCCCTTTGTTTCACCTCTGCCATATTTCTTCCCTTTAAAATCACCTGCCCGCTGGTAGGCTTATCGAGAGAGGCCAGAATATTCAAAAGCGTGGTCTTACCCGCGCCGGACTCTCCCATTATAGCCACATACTCTCCATCTTCCACTGTAAAATTCACGCTGCAAAGGGCCTGCACCTTTACAGCCCCAAACCGGGCTGTATAAACTTTTTTCACATTTCTTACTTCCAAAAGCGCCATAAATTTTCTCCTCACAATTCCTGAAATAATCGGATGGCTTTCATAAACTCTGTTGTCTTTCGGCCATGCTCTGTCTGGTTTCAATAATTATTGTAAACAAAAAAGAAATGCCCTGCCATTTATCTGGCTTACATTTCTTTTTCCAGTCTTACATTTTTGTCACATTAGTCGTATTTAGGCTGGACGAACCCCAATATCACCTTCGTCCCCTTCCCGACTTCAGATTCCACACGAATGGTATGAGAGAGCCTGTCCAGGATCTGACGGCTCAGATAAAGACCGATTCCCGTAGACCTCTTTTCCAGCCTTCCGTTGCAGCCTGTAAACCCTCTCTCAAAAATCCGCGGCAGATCCTCTTTCCTGATCCCAATTCCAGAATCCTCTATCACCAAATAAGACACTTCCCCTTCCTGCCTGTCCCCTGCACAGTCCGCACCGTAGATTGAAATGCCGCCTTTTTTCGTATACTTTATGGCATTAGAAAGTATCTGCTCCAGCACAAAAGCAAGCCACTTTTCGTCTGTCACCGCCTGTACAGCAAATTCCTCCATGGAAAAAGAAAGTCCGCTTCCGATAAACAGGACTGCGTACTTTTTTACTGCCTGCTTTAAAATCCCGTAAACGTTGTATTTTTTAAAGAGCAGATCAGATGACAGACTGTCAAGCCTTGCATAACAAAGGGCCATTTCCGCATACTGCTCTATCTTGAAAAGTTCCTCCGCCGCCTGCTGCCCTGCCAAAAGCCCTGTGCCATCTGCCCTGTCCTCCAAAAGCAGGCGCATTGCAGCAATAGGCGTTTTTATCTGATGAATCCACATGGTGTAATAATCTGCCATGTCTCCTCTTTTTTCGTCATATTCAGAAACTACCCGGCGTCTTTCCCGGGCTTCTTCATGAACCATTTTCTGGTAAATATGCTCCGGCAGACATCCGGCATCCGGCAGATGATAATCCCGCTCCCCCACTGCCAATGCTGTATCCATCAATTCCAGACACTTCTTTTTATAACGGATAAAATCATATATCCCGTAAACTACTGCAAAAAAAGCAATTATGATCAGCCCATAAGACATATTTCTGACAGATCTGTCATATTCATACAGTCCTGCAAGACTAAACAAAATCAAAATTCCCAGCCCATATGCGAAAGCATATCTGGTGTGCTCTTTCAGATATGCTTTTATGATAAGTTTATTCATGAAGCTGATATCCCACTCCCTTTTTTGTAAGGATAAAATCCTTAAGTCCTATCTCATCAAGCCTTTTCCTCAACCTGTTGATATTAACTGTCAGCGTATTGTCGTCCACAAAGCACTCATTGTCCCACAGCCGTTTCATTATGCTTTCCCTTGAAACTACACTGCCTGGATTTTCAAACAATGACTGCATGATCCGAAATTCATTTTTTGTAAGCTGAAGCTTTCTGCCCTGATGCAGAAGGGCCATGTCTCCCATGTGCAGAATGGCATTTCCATGCTCTAAAACAGGGGCCGGATTCTGAAAAGAATAGGTCCTGCGCAGAATGGCCTGTACCTTGGCTGTCAGCACCTCCAGGTCAAAGGGCTTCACCAAAAAGTCATCTGCCCCCATATTTACCGCCATTATAATATTCATATTGTCGGAAACAGACGAGATGAAAATGATCGGTGCCTGGGAAATCTTCCTGATTTCCCCGCACCAGTAATACCCATTATAAAAAGGCAGACCAATGTCAATCAGCACAAGCTGCGGCTCAAACCGGGCAAAATGCTGGATGACACCCGTAAAATCAGTTACACTCTCCACCTCATATCCCCACTTTTCCAAATGCATCCTTATCTTATCCGATATGATACTATCATCCTCGACAATCAATATTTTAAACATAAGCCACCTGCCATTTCCAAGTATACCTGTTTTAAGCCTTTACCGCAGTGCCGATGTCCTTATGTTAAGTAAGGGCTATTCCCTGTGCGGAACATAAAAATCCGTACAGAGAATAGCCTGCAGCATGTTTAAATCTTCCTATAGCCGGCACACAAAGCATGGCAGCATTTGTTTAACATAAGGATCATTCTCAGCGCATTTATCCGCTGCTTTATTTCCGTATCATCACAATCATTTTGAAGCAAGTGTGAACTGCCCCACCAGTTCCCTTAGGCAGGCAGCCGCCGCCGAAAGCTGTTCACTTGCCGCCGCGCCTTCCTCCGCAGTAGCGCTGTTGTTCTGCACAACGGCAGCAATCTGATTGATGCTCTCAGAAGCCTGGCCAACCGATTCAGACTGTTCACTGGATACTACTGCAATTTGGTCGATGGACGCAACCACAGACTGGATACTGTCCACAACACCCTGAAGGACATCTGCCGTATTTCGGGCAATTTCTGTTCCGATATGTACTGCGTCCGTAGAACTTGCAATAAGATCCGATGTATTCCTGGCCGCCTCTGCGGATTTCCCTGCCAAATTGCGGACCTCCTCTGCAACAACGGCAAAACCTTTTCCTGCACTGCCAGCCCTGGCTGCCTCCACTGCCGCATTTAGGGCAAGTATATTTGTCTGGAATGCAATATCATCTATTGTCTTAAGTATCTTCTCGATCTGCTCTGAACTGGTCTGAATCTTTTCCATGGCTTCTTCCAGATTCTGCATCTTCTGATTGCAAAGAAGAACTTCTTCGCCAGCCTGATGTGTCTGGCTTCTTACATTTAACGCCCCTTCTGCTGTATTTTTAACATCCTCTGAAATCAAACTGATCCTGGCTGCCAGTTCCTGTACTGAACCGGCCTGTTCAGTCGTACTCTGGCTAAGCATCTGGGCGCTTGCAGACAACTGATTGCTGGCATTCGCCACTTCTTCTGCCGAATGATTAACCTGACGCATAGCGCCATTCAGTTCAATTCTCATATTCCGCATGGAAAGCAAAATATTGTGGAAGCTCCCGACATACACATCTTCATGCTTCGTTTGGACATCCAGATTCTGATTTGCCATCTCATTAAGAAGATAACTGATATCGCTGATAACAATGCGCAGTCCCTCTACCAGCGTCTCTGTTGACCTGACAAGCACACCAGTTTCATCCTTGCTGGTAACCTTGGGCATGGGTGTCTCAAGATCCCCCTCTACAAGCAGCTTCATCCGGTTTACACAGGCTCTCATGGGTCTGCCGATATTAATAGCCAGTGCCAGTGCAACAATTACGGAAAGCACGATGGAAAGCACGATCACCCCGATATTGATAACCATTGCGTCCAAGGTGGATTGCAGATAATTAATCTGGGGAGCGGTCACTGCAATACTCCAGCCATCCGTATCCGGCACGGGAGCATAGGACGCAAACATTTTATGCCCTCCGCTTATATAACTTCCAAAGCCATTTTTCCCCTGACGCATCTGTTCATGAATCGCTGCCAGTTCCAGCAGGGCGGGATCGCTTTGAGCCTCCGCTTCTATGTTTTGTACCGTAATCGTATCCAGCGTAATGTCTGCAATTGTGTTGCCGGCCTTATTGATCATGTACGCCCTGCTGTTTTCGCCAATCTGAATGGCTGATACAATATCATTCAAAAAAGTTTCATTTGGAACAAAGTATACAACGCCGGCAATGGACTTTCCATAGTTCCCCCCTGAATATAAAGGCGCTGCTACCATAATGGACAATTCTCCCGTTATCTTGCTGATCAACGGCTCCGACACAAAAACATTTCCCTGCATTGCCTGACGCACATATTCCCGGTCAGAATAATCATTTCCGTCAAAAATACTGATGCCGTCTGCACCAACAATATTTCCCCGCCGGAAGCCATGCATGGAAACACGCTCATCTATGATAGCCTGTTTTTCCCCAACCGGCACTTCCGGGTCGGACAACTGCGGAATACACCCTACCTCCATAACCACATTCTTATATACTTCCAGCTCCTGCTGGGCGCGCCCTGCCGCCAGGACTGCCGTCTGCCCCATCATATGCTCGACGGTCAGTAACGTATTGTTGTAGTTTAACATAATACTTGAAGTTCCGGACGCGACTAGTCCGATAAGAACGGTGAGAATAAGACATAAAGTGATTTTGGTTCGAATACTTTTCATTTCTATGATACCCCCTGCTCATATGACTGAATATAAGGTATTCGATTCAACATATTCAGCCACTTCTATAATAATATTATTATAAAAGTTACTACTCCTGCTTGTCAACTATTATACATTTCACCAGAGCATGTTTGAAAAGCGCTCTGCCGTGCTCCGCAAGCCATCTTATTATAAGAAAGGCGGCCCAGCGGGCCGCGTTGACTGTTTAATCACCTATTTTTTCTTGTCCTTCCCCTGCAAAATCTCACCAAACTCTTTCAGGTTCTTGATAAGATATGACTCATTTATTGTCTTATTCTGCATAATAATACTTTCCGTGAAACTTCCCATATCTTTTAAATTGGAATCATATATTTTTTTCACTTCTGTTTCCTGCATATTTTTCTTCCAGGATATATATTCATCTTTTATCTCATTTATTTCATCTTTCTTTTCCTTATATGCCCATTGTGTCCAGTCCATAAGGTATCTGATATATTTAAATGTAAGTGCAACATCTTTTTTCTCTAGTGCTTCCATCCAAATTTCCATACCCTTTTCATATGCCTCTGGGTCTACTCTTTTCATCAGTTCTGATATACACAAGTGTCCATCTGGTGCTCCTGCCATTGGGCCTTGTTTTATATCATATGTAACCCTGCCATGCTCATCTGTCTCGCCGTTCATCCCATATTGGGCAATAGTCTCCATTGCCTCTAAAAACTTTGCTCCCTGACTTCCCATATCCTTTGCAAGGTATCTTGCCTTTTCCATTCCCAATGCTATCAAATTCTGCCTTTCCTCCTCCGTCATATCTCCTATGTCATGGGGCAGGAAATCGTTGTCTATGATGGAGTATGCTGCATCCACGATCTCCTCACTCATACCTTTAAGACCTTCACGGAGTTTGGCATCTGTCTGGATATTAGGTATAATACGGTGTAACTTTTGGGCAGGTTTTAGTGCTTCCTGAAACCGGGCATTTCTTTCTTCTAATTCCCTTGCAAACATTTCATCCAGCTCTGCATCGCCGGATTTATATTTATTTACATCCATTATGTCTAGTGCATCCCCGGAAAACGGAACTATGACATTATCCCCATATTGACGGATAATTGAATTCACCAGGTCATTTGTTTCCTCACGGGTCAGTTTATCCATCACCTTATTTCCTTTTTTATCCCTGGTGTTAAACTCGTATTTAACTATAGTATCTTTACGGAAACCCAGTTTATTCTCTGGGTCACCTCTCCAGTTAATAGGAGCTGTTCCCACACAAAATGACTGATAATTGTTGATATTAATGTTCATAGTCCTCCTCCTTAGTTTGAAAGCAACTATTACAAATTACTTTTTCTTGTCCTTCCCCTGCAAAATCTCACCAAACTCTTTCAGGTTTTTAATAAGGTATGATTCATTTATTGTCTTATTCTGCATAATAATACTTTCCGTGAAACTTCCCATATCTTTTAAATTGGAATCATACATTTTTTTCACTTCTGTTTCCTGCATATTTTTCTTCCAGGATATATATTCATCTTTTATCTCGTTTATTTCAGGTTGTTTCACTTTATATGCCCATTTTACCCAATTTAAAAAAAATCTAAAAGAATCCATCATAAGTGAATCATCCTTTTTTTTCATGGCTTCTGTCCAAATAGACATATATCTTTCGTATGATTTGGG
>Ga0224742_10342_pt1 | contig 12250 bp, 11 predicted proteins | sample LIM_E_Water_Neg_FD_161631 | JGI IMG/M metagenome (GOLD analysis project Ga0224742, IMG submission 161631) | Enriched cells from gastrointestinal tract of the lab mouse from Pacific Northwest National Laboratory (PNNL), Richland, Washington... | ecosystem: Host-associated > Mammals > Digestive...
ATTTTGTATTGATGATATATGCAGCTACATCATCTGAGTAATCCCCGTCTGATAGAGAAATAAACTCGTCATAGGTATTGATAAGACGAATTTTAAATTTGAGATCCAGTTTGCTGTCTTTCAATAGTTTTGATAACTCTTCTTCCGTAATTGCAGAAATATCTTTGTTTTCAACCAATTCTACGAACCTCTTTGAATTGACATGAGAGTATTCGAGAAGAAGAGACGGGTAACTTTTGCGAATAAGTTCAGTATTCGCTTTAGTAATATCAAGTATTCGCAACTCAATTAGAGTACGTACTCGGTCTTTCGGAAGGTCATCCAGCGGAAAAGCCGAGTAGTTGTATTTTATTGAGCTAAGCAGTGTACGATATCTATCCATGGGCAGGGAAATACTTTTTATAAGCGTAAGCAGAAAATCATAACCACTTTTATCATATAACTTCAGACGTTCATCTATAGTATTCTGTGACCAAATAAGATTTTCCCTATTAATTGAAAGGAAGGACACCAATTCCTCAGGCAATGGATCTGCGCCCGAGCATTTCTCTGCGTAGTAGTCAAGAATGTTCTCTTCATTAAACCTGGCAACGTTTGTTTTTAATATTTGCATCCATAAGTCATGACTATCAACCTCGCTCAAGTATTCAATCTTCGTATTCAACCGATCAATATACATTTCTTTGTGTTCAAATGTAATATCATCGTTATTAAGCAATTCCAGAACAAACTGCTCTTCATCACAAAACTGATTAGATTCGTTCCCAAGAATTGCAGCCATATACTCATCCATATTTTGAGATATGCGCTTATACAAAGGCTTCTCTTTTTTCATGGATAGCATTGTATAACTTTTCTGCCGAATATCCTCTTTATCACTTTTCCAATATAGGTGCATAAACAGCTCAATCATCTCAGGATTCAAAGCATACAAATTATGCTTGTACACCACACATAAAAGTCTAAAGAAGGCGCTACTCTTTGCAATATCGATTCGTTGAAATTGCACTTTCAAGGTTTCTAAGCCTTTTATCAATAGATCCACATCTCCGCTATACGCAGATAAAAAACCGCTATCATTCGATATTTGTTCTGTAAGCCAGTCGTCATCATTTATCATCTCAAGAGTCAACGGAGGCACCGTTTGAATCACAATAAAGCAATACGTGTACCAAGCCTCACCGCTGAGAATATCCTCCATGGACCAGCGTCTAAACCAGGTTGGAAATTCGAAACTCACATAAGTGACGAAACTCTTTTTATCTTTTGCAATTTTCCAATAGTCCAACAGGAATTTGGATGCTGACGAATCTGAGACCATCCCATCCAGTGTGCTAAACCATGTTTTAAGCTCTTTAGTCTTATTTTCCTCAAAAAGATACTCCAATAAGGAAAAATTCCAGCATTCTTTGAGTGTGAAATGCGAATCATCCAATCGTTCAAGGACAGTTTGAGGCCTTTGTAGCTTATACTCCGGCCCGAGGGGGGTTCGTTCTGATAAGGAGAGGAGAAAATTCTTATCCGTCGGAGTCAAGCTATTGGGATAAAAGTTGCTTATATCAGAGTCGTAGTTTTCATTGATGTACCCCTCGCGGATCAAATATTGAAGTAACTTATATCCATGGCTTTTTTTAATTTCATCTATATACTCATCATCCTCATACGGAGGCATTTCAGGATTCCAAAACTGTATTTCTTCCGCCGATCCAATATCAAATTGTCCGATAATCTTCTTAAGTGAATATGTTGATAGCTGCTGTTCTTCTATTCTCATCTGTGCAAGTTTATCTTCAAGAATATTACGTACTACCCCTTTTTTCAATTCAATATTTTCTTTCCGCTGTTGGTACACCGGATTTTTATTCATTTCCTCTTCCAGTTTTGCGACATCAAGGCGATAAGTTGTTGGATAACGCCCGTTGGTATTAAATGCATTTGTTGAGTCAGGATTCTCCAAGATTTTCTTTACTAAATCGACATGAGCAATCGTTGCTGGAATTACTTCTTCTCCTATAGACATTACATGTTCATTTAATGGAAAGAAAATCGCATTAAGCTCATCAAGCGTTTGTAAAGGCTCTTTATCTGCCGCATTTATTTTTCCCTCTAAGATTGAAATTTCCGTTTGAAGTTTTATGCGCAACGCTTTTGACAACTTGTCCTTTTCTCCAAAGAGAGCAGCAACATAGCCCTTTCCCTGCAATAGAGAATCAAAATCATGCGGATATAGATTTTTGTAAATAAGCATTGCCAAACGATTATTGGCTCGTTTGGGCAGGCCATTTTTCGACAACTTGGTTTTATAAATAAGATACTCATTGATTATATTTGTAACCAACCGCATGTCGCTCAAGTAAAGAGAAACATCTTGAAGAAGCCTTTTGTTGAATTGATCTTCAATCCCCGCTTTCTCAAATTGTTCAATGAACATATCATATGTGTTGGACGTATCAATAACGGGAACAACAGGGATAATCAGATCAAAGAATTTGCTGCGATCAGAGCTGGTAAAAACGTCATCCCGAATCAAATAGAAAAAGCGAAGGATCTTTGAATCCCCTCGTTGCTGTCTCCGGCGAGCAATTAGGTCATTGATTTCTCGAAGTTCCTCAAAAATTTTTGTGACCTCATATCGGTCCAAATCCTCAAAAACAATAATCTCCGCTCCTGAGTTATCAAAAAGGTAAATAACGTCATTTAAATACCGATCAAAGATGGAATCGTTTTCACTTGTAAAAAGCTCAACACCAAATATACCTTTGAAGTCAATTTTTTTGAAAACCCGAGAAAGGCTTTGTGTTTGAATTATATAATATACTCCAAGCGCAATAAGTCCTATCAATAAAATGCAACCTGCAACAGGCATAATAGGACTGGTCGTAATATTCAAAATCCGTTTAAAAGGAGACTCATTCAGCCCCGCAACCAAAGCGTTCCACTCCCTATAATTAGGGAGGAAAACACAAATAAGAATGAACAAGACAATGCACACGGCATTAAATATTCTACTGCGCAATGAGGTATCTTCTTTCCTTTGAAAACGGGCTTTGGGAATTGCAGACGGGCTAACCTGATGTAAAAGTTGGTTGAAAATTTTTCCCTCCAACATATTTATTAGGTTTTGATGGTTGGTTTTATTCCCCTTGCTTTTCCCTTTCTCATCAGGATCCCCTTGAGGGGCAATATTCCTGCCTTCCTGTTCCTCAAAGTGCGCCAAGGAAATATGGATGCATTTCTTTTCCTTATGCATATTTTCATAGCTTCTCATAATGCTGCTTTTTCCTGATCCGTATGTTCCAGATAAAGCAACATTACGTATTTCCATATTTTTCAGAGCATAATCAATAGCTTCAGTATATCCATCTGTGTTGATATTCCCCCTAGGAGATAATTGTTGTAGGTGAAGAATCTCCTTTTCCATAATCCACGGCCCCTTTCTCTATTTGGAGGATTCTAAAACTATATAAACAAATTATACCATATTGCGGCAAAAAAGAAAAGATAAGAAACTCTTTCGCCACTTTATATTGGGTATAGCCCCAGAAGGAGGAAAAATGAATAATACCGAGTATGAGAGGCTCATGGAGCAAGCCCCCCGGATTAAGGCCAGCGGGCTGGCGGGAGACTATCGGGCACTGGCTGAATTCAACAACGTGGTGTTGGCGGGCCATCAGACGAAATATGGAATGGAGTTCGTCACGTGGGAATGGGTACAGAACCACACCGCTCTTTGGCAAGGGCACTATTACGGCGATAACTATGCCGCAGCAAAGCAAGACTTTGCCACCCGTTCAGGGCTAATTCTTTCTGATGCGCTTTTTACTCTTGAACAACTCGGGGAAATCTATCGTTGCATTTGTGAAGTATTGGAGAATTCCAGCGTTACCCCTGAACGGGAACAGCGCCTGCAATCTGCTACTAATCAAATGAAGGCCATCGTCCCCGATCTGGAAGAGCGAGCTGACCTGTCTTTGCAGAAGGAGGAAGAATACTTTGAATCGCACGATTTAGAGCAAGAGGGCTACACATTTTTTGTATTAGAGTGACCCAAAGGTACTGATATCCGAGTACAACACCAGGCCGTGCTCCGAAAGGGACAGCGGCCTTTTTTGCTGCTCTTTTTGGGATGCGGCCGGAAAGGAGCAACTATGGCAAAGTATTTTATGGGCGGCACGAAGTACGAATCCTATGAGCGGATGATGATGTCGCACAATAGGAATCCCAAGTTTTATGAGCCGCAGAGGAAAAAGAACTACCCCGCCAGAAAGGGCGGCCGAGAAAAGCAGAGGAGCAATTAAAATTTCAGTAGACTTCTCTGAACTTTTGTGATATGTGTTTGTGCTACCAAAACAAAGGAGATGGTAAAATTGTCCTATGTGATCCGAGCGACACTCAACAATACCAAACACCCGGAGTATGGTGAAGCCGCGATCCCCTTCCCTTTGAGTGGAGACGAATATGTCCACTCCATCAACGAGGTGCTGATACCTCTGGGGATCGGAGATGCGATCAGCCAGGACTGCACAATAGAGTCCATCGACTCCAACTATGAGATACTTCAGTGCCTCAAGGGACAGACGGTGAATGTGGATGAGTTGGACTACCTTGCAAAACGGCTGGATAGCTTCTGCGATATCGAAGCTGATGCATTCCAGGCCGCCAGCTATGCGTTCCGATGTAAGGACATTAAAGCACTCATTAACATGACCTTTTGCTGCCGGGAGGCAACCGTGATCAGCGATTTCTCTAAGCTGGAGGAAGCCGGGAAAAGCCATTACCTCGCAGTCCACCAAGGTGCGGTAACGATGGACGATTTGCAAAAGGTGGATGGAAGAAACCTGGCAAGGTCGATCATTGAGTCCGGCAATGGTGTTCCTACTCCCTATGGGCTCTTTTTCCGGAATAACATGAAAAGAGAGAAACTCTATCAGGGAATGGGATTTCCACCCTATGTATGGGATGAACGGCTTGCCGAGGTGGATATAGAGAAAACCGATGGATCTGTGGCATCTCTTTATCTGCCAGCCACAACGCTGAAAGTGGAGAGATTCTTTAAGCGTGAGCGGATCAGCAACCTCTCAAACTGCAAAGTCAGGCTTGTGCCTTTCTTTGGCCTGACAGAATCGATTACGTTATCGGGTGGTAAGGTAGAGCTGCAAAAATGGAACGATCTTTGTGCAAGCATTAAGGCTATGCCTGATGATGTGCGGGAGGTGTTCTATGCTGCCTTGGAGGTCACAGGAGCCAAGGATTTGGCACAAATGCAGCTCTTAGTCTCTAATATAGATGACTTTGATCTCATCCCAGGCGTTACAGACGCCGAAAGCTATGGCAAATATATGATCCGGCACACCGGAAAGTATTACTATGATGACACTCTGGATTGCTACTACAACTACGAGGCATTCGGTGACTTCCTTATGATCCATGAAATCGGGAAGGTCACAAAGTATGGATATCTGAAGTGCGAGGAAGACTCAGTCTTCCTCGATTTTTTTACCCAAGAAGGCCCCAAACAACAGGGTCACCAGGAGAAGAAAAATGAAATGAGAATGGAGATGGAAGGTGTATGAGTATGGAACATATCAGCAGAGAAATGCTGGCGTTCATTCGCCAGCAGAATCCCAAAGGCACCCGTATTCGCCTCTACAGCATGCCGGACGATCCCCGACCCATTGAAGGAGGAAGCTTGGGGACCCTGCAATTCATTGATAACATGGGGACGTTTCACGTAAAGTGGGACAATGGCCGTACCCTGGGCCTTGTCGTGGGTAAGGACAGCTTCTCCACCCTCCCCCCGCCGCTCCATGAGTTGAAGCTCTATATGAAGCTGACCGGCGACTACTTCTCTCATAACGAGTGGGGTGAACTCTACGATGACCCTGACCCTGTGGACGGAAAAGAACTGGTGCGGTATCAGGGAGACATCCAGAGAGCGATGGACCACTACCGAGAAGGCGATCCTGAGCGTGGCCTCATGGAGTACTACGATGAGCTTGTAGAGGTCGTGGATAAGGTCCAGAAGGCGGAATTCGATGTGGAGTTTCGGGATGGTCAGCTTTGGGGTGTAGCCAAGTGCCAGATCCTTGACGAACTGACCCCTTGGGAAACGGAAAACCTCATTGAGTTCATCTCCGGCCAGGCATCGGACGGTTGGGGCGAAGGATTTGAACAGCAGGATATTCCCCTGTTCGGCAGCGACATCCTCAATGTTCACCTCTGGAATGGCGATGACTGGACCATTATGACCGAGGAAGAACGATTTGGAGATCATCGGCAGTCGCTCCCGGCGGTCTGCTGGTCTACCCTCCCCAGCGATGGGTCCCTCATCCTCATTACAAGAGAGGTAAAGGGGTATATGTTCTACCCCAGCGGAAGTAAGAATCCGGAGGTCAACCGTCACAGGGCAGACTTCCTCAACAAGCGCAGAGGCATCACTCCTGCCCAGGAGTCTGCCATGTTTCACGGCTCCTTGTTCGGGTGGGATACGCTTGGGGCTGACCCCAAGGTATATGAGCGGCACAAGGGGTCAGAGATGGGAGGAATGAAGTTTGAATAAGGTGTTTGCAATTGAAATTTGTAATAAGGACCGAGAGGTCGAACTCCAGTTACCGGCAACCGATTACCAGCTTCTGGACGTTATGGAGAAGTTGGGGATCATTGAAGAGGTAAAACCTTCAGTTTCTATCTACCAATACGGTGAAGGCTTTGAGAATCTGGCTGATGTGCTGGATCATAATAACCTCGACCTCTTTGAACTGAATGCACTCGCCGGGAGGCTGTCTCAGTTTGAACTGGAGGACTTGATAGCATTTCATTCCCTGGTGATCACCCGATTGGAACAACGGGAGGACGACATTTCAGTTCGGGAACTGTTGGATTTCTCCCACAGCACCGATTGCTGTGAGGTACGCCCGGGTATAGAGACCTTTGAGGAGCTTGGGCATTTCTATGTTGAGAGTGATCTGATCCCTGAACTCAAAGGGGTTTCAGATGAATCGCTGCCGTTTTTGGACTACAAAGCGATTGGGAAAACGTTCAGTGAAGAAGAGTGTGGTGTCCTTGTTCCCGGCGGCTATGTGACCCAATCTTCTGAAATCAAAGAAGTCGCAAAAAATATGACCTTTGCCCCACCTGTGCCAAATTATACGATCCTCATGCAATTAGAGCGGGAAGGGATGTCTGTAAAGCTTCCGCTTCCCGCTCAGTCTGTTGGGATAGATAATGCATTGAGGGCGGTAGATTCATTCGGTTGGTCTGACCCTCTGCTTCGAGTCACCTGTCTGGATTGTGCTGCTCCTGCGCTTATCCCCATCCTCGGTGGTAGAGATGACCCAGACGATCTCAACCAGCTTGCGTGGCTGATCGATCAGATGGGGCCAAAGCAGCTCACCAAATTCAAGGCAGTCCTTGATGCTGTTGAGGATTGGTCCCTTCCGGGGGCTATAAAGGTGGCACACCATCTGGATGATTATCTGTTCAGTCCCAATATTACAGATCCTGAGTTGATGGCAATGGACTTCCTCTCTTCCAGTGTTGGGGAGTCCCCGATAGATACGCTGTTGAAGTTCGTAAACCTGTACGGCTTGGGACAAGCTTTGATAGAAGAGCAAAAGTGTGTGGTAACTGACTATGGACTCATTTCACGGGAAGATGGTCAGCACCCCAGCATCTTGGAGAGGCACTCCTCTCCTTTGCAATGTGGAATGGAGGAAATGACGATGTAAGAAAAATGATAGCAAAAGGCTACAGGCCAGAGAGAAAAGTTGGCAGGAGGTTACGCATATAATTTAGGCGTAACCTCAGTCCTTGCAGCACAGGGCCTTCCTCTGATTTGTGGATACAAATTGAGTTTCAAAACATCTTAATACTCTCATGGGGCCGTAATTCCGAAAGGGACTGCGGCCCTTATTTTGTTTCTGCCCTTTCGGGAGTGCGGCCTGGAAAGGACAGAAAATGAAAAAAGACGAACTGAGGTACCACCTCCTCCATTGCTGCCTGGGAAAAAAGCGGGCTGTAGGAGCGACACGACTGAGAGCCACCATCCATATTTCTGAGAATGAACTCCGCAAAGCCGTGAACCGGCTCCGTCGTGAAGGGGTGCCCATTGGCAGCGATCAGACTGGCTACTACTACGCTCGGACCGCTGGTGAGGTGTACAGCACAATCAAACATCTCAAAAAGATGCGCTCCGGACTGGATGCTGCCATCGAAGGGCTGGAGGGTAGCTTGGACAGCTTTGGCCCTGACAGGGGGTGATCACTATTGCCAGTCCATTCTTTCCCTGGGTGGGCGGCAAAGAAAAGCTGTCACCCTACATCCTTCAGGTCTTCCCCTCAAAGTTCAATCCCTACATCGAACCATTTGGAGGCGGTGGTGCCATTCTTTTGGGGCTCCCCAAGAGCCCCTCCCGGCTTGACATCTACAACGACTTCAATTCGGACCTGGTCAACCTTATGGTCTGTGTCCGGGATCACCTTTTGGAATTTCTCAAAGAACTCGGCTTCCTCGCCAATCATTCCCGTGCCGAGTTTGAGGACATCAAGGCTCTCATGGATCACCAGTCTCTCTCGAAGCTGGATATGGAGAGCTACAAAAGAGAGATGGCGGTCGCTGAGGAGTATTTTGATGAGAAGGAAGCGGCTGAGATCAAGGCCATCCTCCGTAAGAAAGTAACCCTGCGGGATGTGCGGAGAGCAGTCATGTTCTACAAAATCAGCCGGGGGAGCTTCAGCGGCACACGCACCTCCTTCGGAGTGAAGAAGAACAACATCCTCAGCTTCCGCTATCAGATCCAGCGGGCCTCTGAACGGCTGCAGAATGTGGTCATAGAAAACAAGAGCGCTGTTGATCTGATTCGGGAGCGGGACTGTCCCACCGGGCTCGTCTACTGTGACCCGCCCTACTATGAGGCAGAAAGGCTCTACGAGGCCGTGTTCAAAAAGCGGGATCATGTTCGGCTATACCATACCCTTCGCAACTGCAAGGGGTATGTGGTACTGTCCTACAACGACTGCCCGTACATTCGGAATCTCTATAAGGATTTCTTCATCCTGGCCTTCAAACGGGACAATCCGATGGCCAAGAAACAAGGGGCCGAGTATGGGGAACTCATCATCACCAACTACGATCCCCGGCCCTATCTGACAAAACAACTGGATCTGTTCGATGTCCCCTGTGAAAAGGGGACATTAGAAATTGCACGGATACCCAAAAAAGCACTGAAAAATTCATAGGAGGTATAACACCTTGAATCGATCCAAGTTTACCAACTGGACGAACGGTAAGGGCTTCCGTATCCCCGCCGCTGCTTTGGAGCTGGCCAAGATCATGGAAGGCGAAAAGCTGGACTTCCATGTGGCCGATGATGTGATTGTCACCCTGAAGCACCGCATGACCGCCATGGAGATGATCAACTCCATCCACGCCCTCAACGAGCTTTCCAACAAGCTGGTCAGGGAGTTGGAAGAGGTTTGCGGAATCTGTAATGAATGCGATGAGGATGATGACTATGTCTGCCCCAGCGGACTTACCAAGGCCGACTACATTGACCTTACCCCTGAAGTCCGTGAGGCGGTGGGTATTCCCACCAATGCCAAGCTCCAGATGACCCTTGACCCTGATAACGCCGCTGTGACCATTTCCGAGGCCGAGTATGAGGCGGACCTTTCCGATATTCCGGAGGATGTCCTCGATCTGCTGGAGAGTATGGATGTCCGGCTGTGTGTGCTGGAACGGCATCTGATGAAGGGAGATGTGATCCATGAGTGAGAAAGCCCCTGAAAAAAGTATGAGCATTGAAACCAGGGTCTACCCGGTGAAAGACCACGGCAAGCTGCTGGCCAGGGCAACCGTTACCCTGGGCGGCTGCTTTGCCATTACCGGCCTTCAAATCTTGGAGGGCAAGGAAGGCCAGCCTTTTGTGTCCATGCCCAGCCGCAAGGTCGGGGAGGAATACAAGGATATCTGCTTCCCCTGCACTAAGGAGTTCCGCAAGGAACTCTTTGATAGCATCCTCTCCGCTTTCGAGCAGACGATGGCGGAGCAGAGCCACAAGCAGACACAGAAACCGTCTCAGCAAGAGCCTGAGATGAGTATATAAGGAGGATCAGCCATGAACCTTAAGAAAAGCGTTCTTGCCATCACCCTGGCGATCAGTGCGGCCCTTGCCGCTACCCCTGCCTTTGCCGCCGAGGACACCTCGGAAGCCAAAGCTTGCTATCCCACCGCCGTCACCCGGTCCGAAGATGGCTTCGAGATCCGCAAGATGTACGACCTGGGTCCTGACGATGACTCGGCGGGTATTCCTCGTTCTGATTTCATCCAGGGCGGCTTCCGCTACACATTGGTCGACCTTCTGAAACAGGAACTTCCTGAGAACGAGAGCCGTCAGCATACTGAGACTGTCACCGTTGCCAGCAAGAGCAAGGATATGGCTGCGGTGCTGGCCCTGCTCCCGGAGACCAAGGAGTTCATTACGGAGGACGGTCTCAGCGGTACGCTGGCGCTGAAGTTGGACAATGTCAATGTGGAGGTGGCCGGGTATGGCAGTTCCACCAAGGAATTGACTGCCACCCGTACCTACCCCAACCTCGTAAGCCAAGATACCTCCGGTATCCCCAAGAGTGTAGAGGACAACGGGCATGAGCTGACCCTGCAAGGCATCAACTGGCAGACTGATGGTAAGGGACACTTCACCGCCACGGCCACCTATGCTGGCTCCGCCACCTCCAACTACGTTAAGGGCTACACGGTGACCGCCGATTATACAGGGACCGTCAGCAGGATTGCCCTCAACAAGACCCGTTATGTGGCCATTTTTGAGGGCACTGCAATCAAGCCCGTGGCTCCCGCAGAGGATGGTCCTGTTATCGAAGATCCGGCCTCCGTGCTGACCTTTCCCTGGAAGGTATTCCTTGTTCCTGTGGGCTTTGCGGCCATCCTTGGGATTGCCGTAGGAGCCGGGATCGTCTACAAGAGAAAACGTGAGAAAAGTGATGGTGATGAGGAATGAAGCAACTGAGTATGTTTTTCCTTCTGGTCTGTTTGTTCGCTTTTTGCACTGCCCCTGCCTCCGCCCTGGAGTACACAGTAGAGGCCCCTACTGGTGCCGAGCTTGCCCAGCCGACCTCAGTGGAGCCGGTCATCACGGCTGACCGGAGTGAACAGCCCAACATGGATCTGAGCAAGAATACCCCCTTCGTTGCCCCGGCTTTCGGGAGCAATAGCAGCTACTTCCCCGGCAGCGGCGAGCCGCTGTACCCCTTCCTCGGAACCAACGCAGTCCCGCAGACTGCTCTCAACACCGCTGTGATCCCGCTGCCCAATGCCTTCGGCACGTCTTCTGCGTCCAATGCTGGAAGCTCCGGCGTTGTGATGGAGCCTGTCACCCCCTCCTACGGCTATACTGAGGTAACCAGGGATATGTATTACTCCGGGAATTATCTTGGCAGGGTCAAGATTCCCAGCCTGGGGGTAAATGTGAAGGTCTACGAGGGCACGGATAGCAAAACTCTCGCCAAGGGTGCGGGCCACTTCGAGGACACCTCTATCTGGGAGGGAAATGTCTGTATCGCCGGACACAATCGTGGCACCAACTGCTACTTTGGAGAGATCAACACGCTGCTGATTGGAGACAGCATCACCTTCACCACCAAGGCCGGTACCAAAACCTACTCCGTAGTTAGTGTGAGCAAGGTAAAGGAAACGGATACCTCCATGCTGGGGCGGACCGAGGAGAATCAAATCACCCTCCTTACCTGCGTCCGCAACCAGAGCGCCTACCGTTGGTGTGTCCAGGCTGTGGAGGTCAAGTGATTTGTGCCGCTCTAAACTTTGAAATTTATTGACTTTTGCCGCTTCTTTTTCTCGACTTCTGCCCTTGCTTGTGGTATGGTTGCCTTGTAAAAGCATTGCAGTGCAATCACCCAAAGGAGGCAACATATATGAGCAAAAAGAAAGAATGGCTGCTGCTGGGAACAGGATTGCTGGTAGGCCTGGCACTTGGCCCCACAGCGGCACACGCAGCGGAAGAATGGTTCAAGGCCACCCCCAGCGCACAGGTCTTCTATGCGGATGGCCAGCAGGTACAATTGGAGGCTTACGCCATTAACGGCCACAACTATGTGAAACTCCGGGATGTGGGCCAACTGGTGGACTTTGGTGTGACCTATGATGCGGCCACCAACTCGGTCCACATCCAACCGAACGAGCAGTAGTCCGCCCCTTGGGCTTCAAAGTGTCTCGCTTC
>Ga0224742_10344_pt1 | contig 12213 bp, 13 predicted proteins | sample LIM_E_Water_Neg_FD_161631 | JGI IMG/M metagenome (GOLD analysis project Ga0224742, IMG submission 161631) | Enriched cells from gastrointestinal tract of the lab mouse from Pacific Northwest National Laboratory (PNNL), Richland, Washington... | ecosystem: Host-associated > Mammals > Digestive...
TCAGATCCTCCCGCAGGCAGTGCTCCAGGAAGGCATACTCCACTGTAGAGTTCACCTTGGAAACCCCGTTGCGCTCGCTGAAATTCCGGATAGCCCGGGGGGTGTAGCCCCGGCGGCGCAGGCCGCAGAGGGTGGGCATCCGGGGGTCGTCCCAGCCGTCCACATAGTTTCCCTCCACCAGCGCCCGCAGCTTCCGCTTGCTCATAACCGTGTTGTTAATGCCTAAGCGGGCGAACTCAATCTGCCGGGGCTTACTGGGCAAAGTGACATTCTCCACCACCCAGTCATAAAAGGGCCGGTGATCCTCAAACTCCAAAGAGCACAAAGAGTGGGTGATGCACTCCATGGCGTCCTCAAAGGGATGGGCATAGTCATACATGGGATAAATGCACCACTTGTCCCCGGTGCGGTGGTGGGCCTTGTGGTTAATGCGGTAAATCACCGGATCCCGCATGTTGAAGTTGCCGGAAGCAAGGTCAATCCTGGCCCGCAGGGTCATCTTCCCGTCCTCAAACTCCCCTGCCCGCATCCGCCGGAAAAGGTCAAGGCTTTCCTCCTTGGGCCTGTGCCCAAGTATAAGCGGCTGTATCCCGGCGGGCCGGAGTGCCGACTGAAGGGGGCCTACCTGGTAAAATGCGTGGGCTATGAGACGGACAATGAGGGGAACGTGACGGAGATCCACGGGGAATTTGACCCGGACAGCCGGGGAGGCGATCCGGCGGACGGGCGGAAGGTGAAAGGGGCCACCCTTCACTGGGTGGACGCGGAAACAGCCCTGACAGCCCAGGTGCGGCTTTACGACAACCTGTTCTCTGTGGAAAGCCCGGAGGAGGGGGACTTCCTGGATTATCTCAGCGAAACCTCCCTGGAGGTGCTGGAGGGCTGCAAGCTGGAGCAGGGCCTGCGGGACGCAAAGCCCGGGGAAAGCTTCCAGTTTATGCGCCAGGGGTATTTCTGCGTGGACTCTAAGGACGCAAAGCCCGGGGCGCCGGTATTCAACCGCTCTGTGAAGCTGAAAGACAGCTTTAAGCCCGGCAAATAAAGCGATTGCAGCCCCCTGCGGGAGATGGTTCCCGCAGGGGGCTTTTTGCGGGTTTGGAGGAGCGCTTTGACAAATGCTGATATAGTTTTAGGGTCAAAACATTCCCAAAGGGAATGTTTGCCCTTTTTTCAAAAAGGGCTTGTGGGGGTGGAGGGGGCAAAGCCCCTTCCCCGCCGGAGGCATCCCTGTGAAATATTCTGGTTGACTTGCGGTGGCAGCATGTGGTATCATAGAGAAAAGCAGGCAAAATCTGCGAAAAAACCTAACATCAAAAAGGGTTTTTAGAAACTTTGCCACAGGCGCGCTGGCGCGCGGAGAAGGGTGGTCGGGCCTGTGAAAAAAACAAAAGCCTATTGGCTGTTTTTGCTGCCAAGCCTTTTGGGGGTGCTGCTGTTTTACGCCATCCCCTTTGGGTTTTCGCTGTATTACGCGCTGATTGACAACATGGGTTCCCAGAGCTTTGTGGGACTGCAAAACTTCTCGGACACCCTGGCAAACTCTTTGTTCCAGTCTGCGGCCCTGAACACTGCCATTTTCATCGGGCTTTCTGTGCCTTTGGGCATGGCTTTGTCCCTGTTTTTGTCTTTGTGCCTGCAGGGCATGAAAAAGGGGAGGGCGCCTGCCACTATGCTGCTGCTCCTGCCTTTGGTGGTGCCCTCTGGCACGATCGTCTACTTCTGGAAGGTGCTGTTTGACGCAAACGGCCTTGTGCAGAAATTCCTTTTGCAGATGGGCTTTAGCCATGAGGCGGTGTCCCAGAACGGCTGGGCCATGGGGGTGCTGGTGGCGGTGTTTTTATGGAAGAACGTGAGCTACAACATTGTGCTTTTCTGGTCGGGGCTGAACTGGATCCCTAAGACCTATTACGAGCAGATGGCCCTGGAGGGGGCGGGGAAGTGGAAGCAGTTCACCAACGTGACCTGGATTTACCTTTCGCCCACCACCTTTGTGGTGCTGCTGATGAGCATTGTCAACAGCTTTAAGGTGTTTAAAGAGGTGTACATGCTCTACGGGGCCTACCCTAGCCCGGACATCTATATGCTTCAGCACTATATGAACAACCAGTTCCTGTCGCTGAACATGCAGAAGCTGTCAAGCGCCGCCTACATCCTGTTTTTGGTCATCGGCATAGTGCTCCTTGTGGTGTTCTACGCCCAGAAGCGCGTCACCGACGCCTACCAGTAAGGAGGAATATACATGCAGAAAAGACGCATACTTCCGAATATTATTATCGGTATTGCGGCGGTTGTGGCGGTGTTCCCCATTGTGTTTATTTTCGCCAACTCCTTTATGGGCGGGGCGGAGATTGTCAGCCGGTATTCGGCAGAGGTGATGGAGTCTAACGCAGGAGATTTTACTTCCCATGGCATCCACTTTGTGCGGTTCGGCCTGCTGCCGGAAAGCTTCACCCTGGAGCAGTATCAGCAGCTTTTGCTGGAAAGCCCGGGGTATCTGCGGATGTTCTGGAACTCGGTTTTGCTGGTGCTGCCGGTGCTTTTGGGCCAGTGTGTGCTGGCTCCCCTGGCTGCATATGGGCTGGAAAATATACAATGGAAATACAAAGAAGCCATTTTCTTTATGTATATCATTGTCATGCTCATGCCCACCCAGATTCTGCTGGTGCCCAACTTCATTGTGGCAGGGTGGCTGAACATCCGGGAGTCTTATCTAGCTATACTTTTGCCCGCGCTGTTCCATCCGCTGGGGGTGTTCCTCATCCGCCAGCAGCTCAAGAACTTCCCCAAGGAGTGCCTGGAGGCCGCGGCCCTGGACGGGGCGGGGGCCTGGCGCACGTATTGGTATGTGGTGCGGCCCAACCTCAGCTCGGTGGTGGCGGCGCTGGTGGTGCTGCTGTTTGCGGATAACTGGAACATTGTGGATCAGGCGGTAGTTTTCATTAAGAATACCTATGACAACCCGCTGTCTGTGTATCTGGGCAACGTGGTGACAGGGGATCCGGGCATGTTCTTCGCGGTGTCGGTGTTCTATCTGATTCCGGCGCTGCTGGTGTTCCTTTTGGGGCAGGATTATCTCACCGAGGGCATCGCGCTGTCCAGCGTGAAATCGTGAGGAGGCGGGGACATGAAAAGCAAAGGCAGGCATCATACGGTGCAGGCAAGGCGGAAGCCGTCCAGGAAAACCTCCCGGATTGTATATTTGTGCATTGCGGCGGTATATTTCCTGGTGGTGGTGGGCGCCACAGCCTACAGCCTCACAGCCTATCAGGAGCAGCTTCCCCAGGTGGAGCTGATAAAGCCGGACAGGGGACGGCTGCCCCCGGAGTGCCTTACAGACGGGCCTGATGGGAAAATCATGAACACAGTGGAGCGGCAGGACGGCCCCTGGGGCCAGCGGTATGTGATTAAGCAACTGACTGTCTATGCCTATCAGGAGCTGCCGGACGGGAATCTGTTCGTGTATGAGGCGGTGAGCAACGAAAACCCGGTGGTGCGCAGCACTACGGCGGATTTCTTGTGGGACGGCATGGAGGTATCCATCTCCCTGGAATGAAAAAAAGCGCCCCAGGTGGAGCGCTTTTCTTTTGCCGTGCTTTCTTCTTAACAGTCGCAAGGGCCTCTAAAAAGCTTTTTTACTTGTAACCTGATTCAAAACATTTTGAATTTCTTCTGCAACGTCTGTTTCTCCATCAAGCCGTAACCGCGTATCCACTAACTCAAAGAGTTTGGATAAATTATCAGCCCAGCCAAAAGGACTCATAGCGAAAAAACCGCTCCATTCATCCAGTTGTGCGTCATTATTTGCTCCCAACCTGACAAGGCCGAAATTTTCGGATGATAGAATCCTAGAACCGCTTTTTCCTAACCCTAGTGCTTCTAACATTTGGTTTTCATCTATTATCCCAAGCTCTCTCATGGTGTCTACTGCCTCTATGCGCTCAAACAAGGAAAGTGTTCTATTCCCGTATTTTTTTTCTAAGTATTCAAAATTTTCGGGTGTCGCACCTCGTGATAAAGGCAACATCACATCAGGTTTTTGGGATTTCCAGTTCTGGTAGTCAGATAAAATCTGGTCTTTTGGTTCCAAAACGCTTGATAAGTCATATGAAGAGCCAATCGGCGATTTAGAGTCTCCTACAACTGTGTTAAAGCTTGTTTTTGCAAAATTATCTGATTGATTTGCCCTGTAAAATGCCCATAAATTTTCTGTGAGAGAGGATCTTCCTATATTCATAACTCAGCTCCTATTTTGTGTAGTTAAAGGAAACAAGAAAACCACTCTGTATACTCAATATCTTAGCAGCTGGTGCGCAGTAGTACCAGAAACCACCTTGTAAGCCCATCCTATATGTCCCGCTTGTGTCCTCAGGCATAGAAAAGGCAGAGGTATATGTATACGAGCTATCGCCAGTGTATGGAGCAACAATCTCTTTTACTTTTCCATTGGACTCCACTTTGGGTTCGTATAAATCTCCCCAAGGTTCCCACTCAAAGTATTTCCCATATGACCCCTTTCCATCCGTTACAAGATCATATCTTACGCTTATTACCCATGCGTTAGGTTCATTTCCAGTTGCCGTACGGTACTTGTTAAGTAAAGTTTCTGTCTCCGCAGGTGAAAGCTGCAAACCTTTTGCTGTGGAGGAACCTGTGAAATAGTATCTTCCATACGCTTTTTCATTAATATCTGTTTTTGAGCCAGTACGAAGCGCTGGATAGATTTTAATCATTCCTACAAAGGCGCGAACACCCTGCGTAACTATAATGCGGCTGTCCAAAGCCGTTGCTGCATCATCTGTGGTTCCAGCGGCAGATGCGCCGGGAACACAGATTGTGACCATCAGGCAAATTGCCATCAGCAAGCTTAAGAAACGCTTCATTGTTATGCTTCCTTTCTGAAACAAAAATTTTTACGAACAGATTATCCTTTCTTTAAAATTTATCTCTCCCCCCTTTTTTTATCCATAAGCTGGAGGTAAAGCAACATGTTTTACCCAAGCCCATGTAGAATTTATAGAAAGAGTATCCGCCATGCAGACCCCGGGGTTCAACTGCAGCCTACCTGTAGGAAAAAATTGAGATGCAAACTCAAATCTACCCGCTTCTAAATATAACACTAGTAGATCTATAATGTCAAGGTGCTTTTATATTTTTACTTATCCTTTCTAAACATTCAAAAACCAATTTATATGGGGTACAATAGCGCCTGTCTGTGTTGATGGGAATTTCCACTACAATGATACGTCCTCTTCCGCATCTGCCACTGCTTATACGTATAATTCAAAAGCACAATTCGTTAGCAAAAATACCTGCGTCAGCGGTTCCTCCGCCATAGGAAACGCAACCATGAAGCGTGGTACCTCTAATACGTATAAATCCGTTGCTCTTGCCTGCGGCAAAAACGGAAACCTTTCCTGCGCGCATATCGCTCTTTACAACAAGATATTGAAAAGCCGCTAACCCCAAAAGAATAGGGGAGACGAGAAAGGGTTTTTCATGGCTCCGGTCTGTCGGAAAGGTCCGCCAGATGGCAGACTTTACTTTGCGATTACACAGATTTGGGGACGCTCCCAAAGCGTTCCCAGCCCTTGACTTTTCCTGGGGGATGCCATATAATGAGATGGATACAGGAAAACCGTTGACCGGGAGGAGTACCAGCCGCTGTCCTTTTTAAGAGAGCCGCCCAGGGTGGGAAGGCGGCAGGGGAAGGCTGGGAATGGCCCCGGGAGGGCTGGCAGGAAATGGCCGGACGCGCCCCGCGTTATGGGGAAGAGTTGGGCAGGCGGCAGCCTGTCAATTTGGGTGGTACCGCAGGCAGAGCCTGTCCCATGCGTGGGGCGGGCTTTTATTTTTTTGCGGGCGGGTTTTTCCCGCCGGAAAGGAGCAAGCATATGGAATATCAGTTTTCTGACCGGGTGAAGGCGCTGAAGCCCTCTGCCATCCGGGAGATTTTAAAAAACTCCTCCGGGGATTATCCCCCTTTCCGCCGGGAACCCGGCGCCGGACGCCTTCCCCTATGAGGCCATCCGGAAGGTTTCGGCACAGCTTTTGGAGGATACCCCGATTGAGGCTTTGCAGTATGGCGTGACAGAGGGGTATGCCCCCCTGCGGGAGCACCTGCTGGGGTATATGAAGAAAAAGCACCGGGTGGGCACGGAGAACGACGATATCCTCATTACCAGCGGCGCCCAGCAGGTGATGGATCTGCTGACGAAAACCCTTTTAAACGAGGGGGATACGGTGCTGTGCGAGGCCCCCAGCTTTATCGGCTCTTTAAACACCTTCCGATCCTACCGGGCAAAGCTTGTGGGCATTCCCATGGAGGAGGACGGCATGGACATGGCCTGTCTGGAAAAGGCTTTGGAGACAGAGGAAAATGTGAAATATCTGTATACCATTCCCAATTTCCAGAACCCCTCAGGCATTACCATGAGTTTTGAGAAGCGCAAAAAAGTGTATGAGCTGTGCCAAAAGCATGGGGTGATGATTCTGGAGGACAACCCTTATGGGGATTTGCGCTTTGCAGGGGAGGACGTGCCTTCCATTAAGAGCCTTGACACAGAGGGCATTGTGATGTATGCCGGCTCTTTCTCCAAGGTGGTTTCCCCGGGGATGCGGGTGGGTTATGCCATCGGCCCTAAGGCGGTACTTCAGAAAATGGTGGTGTGCAAGCAGGGGGAGGACGTACATTCCAACATGTGGGCGCAGATTGTGTGCCACCGCTTTATGACGGGCTTTGACTATGAGGCCCACCTGCAAAACCTGCGGGACATTTACAGCCGGAAAAGCGCTGTGCTGCTTTCCGCCATGGAGGAGCATTTCAGGCCCCTTATCACCTGGAGCCATTTTGAGGGCGGGCTTTTTGCCTGGTGTACCCTGCCGGAGGGCACTGATATGCTGGGGTTCGTGAAGCGGGCCATGGAGCGCAAGGCCTGCGTGGTGCCGGGCACAGCGTTCCTCACAGACGAAACAGAGCCTTGCCGCTCTTTCCGCATCAATTTCTCTACGCCTACAGATGAGCAGCTACGGGAAGGCGTGAAGATACTGGGCGAAACCGCCAAGGCAATGTAGCGGCTTTCACTGCCTGCGCGAAAGCACGCTTAGCTAAATATTCGGGAAAGAGGTTGAGACAATATGGAAAGCAATGAGAAAAAACGCATTTTAAGCATGTACCAGTGTACAGGCACCTTTACCCTGGGCAATTACCTGGGGGCTTTCAAAAACGCGCTCCGGTTCCAGGAGGAAGGTTACCAGTGCGCCTATGCCCTAGCGGACCTCCATGCCATCACCGTGCGGCAGGAGCCGGCACAGCTTCGCAAGTACACACAGGACGCCTATGCCTTCCTGCTTGCCATGGGCATTGATTTAAGCAAGACGCTCTTTTTTATCCAGAGCCATGTGCCCCAGCACGCCCAGCTTGCCTGGATTTTGAACTGCTACACCCAGTTCGGGGAGCTTTCCCGCATGACCCAGTTTAAGGATAAATCGGCTAAACACGCGGACAACATCAACGCCGGGCTTTTCACGTATCCCTGCCTGATGGCGGCGGACATCCTTTTATATCAGGCGGACTTTGTGCCTGTAGGGGCGGATCAGAAACAGCATGTGGAGATTGCCCGGGACATTGCGGAGCGCTTTAACGGCATTTACAGCCCCACCTTCACAGTGCCGGAGCCGATTATCCCCCAGCATGGGGCCAGGGTTATGTCTTTGCAGGATCCCACCAGGAAAATGTCCAAATCTGACGGGAACAACAACGGCTGCATCAGCGTGCTGGACGATCCGGACACCATTATGCGCAAGTTCAAACGGGCTATTACAGACAGCGAGGCCTGCGTGCGCTATTCCGACGACAAGCCCGGGGTGAAGAACCTGATGGAAATTTATTCCTGTATTACAGGCAAGAGCATGGAGGAAATTGAAGGGGAGTTTGCGGGCAAGGGTTATGGCGACTTTAAGCCCGCTGTGGCGGAAGCCGTTATCGGGGAGCTGCGGCCCATTCAGGAGCGCTTTAAGGAAATTTTGCAGGACAAGGACTATTTGCAGCGGTGCTGCCGGGAGAACGCGGAAAAGGCCGGGTCCATTGCCCAGCGGACAGTGTCCAAGGCTATGAAAAAAATCGGCTTTCTGCCCATGAAGTAGGTTCTAAGCCGGAAAAGGCAGAAAAACTGCTTTTCACACAAAATTCATGGTTTCAGGTATTGCGCGCCGGGGCCGGGGGTATTATAATATAGGTACTGAAATTTGCAATTGACTGCTTTGCAGCGGGTTTCCCGCTGTGAGAAAGGATGAAAAAAATGGCTGCTGTTACAAAGGACATGATTATCGGGGAAATTCTGGATATGGACGAAACAACCGCCCCTTATTTTCTGGAGATGGGTATGCACTGCCTTGGCTGCCCCTCTGCCCGGGGGGAGACGCTGGAGCAGGCCTGCGGGGTACACGGGGTGAACCCGGACGAGCTGGTGGAGAAACTCAACCGGCACCTGAGTGGGAAATAGTCTGATACGGCTTGCGCAGACTGCCGCCCGGCGTTTCGGCCAGGCGGCAGTTTGTCTTTTTGCCCGGTGAAAGGAGTGCGTTTATGGCAAGGCCCCTGTTTCAGCTTGGCCCCAGGCTCAGCCTTTGCGCATCTTTGGTGCGGGAGGGGGCTGCGGTGGCGGATATCGGCACAGACCATGGCTATCTGCCCATATGGCTTTTGAAAACCGGGCGGTGCCCCCGGGCCATCGCCGCGGACATTAATGCCAGTCCCCTGGAGGCTGCCAGGCGGAACGCCGCCCGGTATGGGGCAAAAATGCGGCTTCTGCTTTCAGACGGGCTGCAGGGCCTGGGGCCTGGAGACGCGGAGGACATCGTGATTGCTGGCATGGGCGGGGAGCTGATTCTGCGCATGGCAGGGGAAACTCCCTGGCTGAGAAATCCAGGGAAGCGGCTGGTTTTACAGCCCATGAGCTGTGGGCCACAGCTTCGGGCAGGCTTGTGGGACTTGGGCTTTTCCATTTTGGAGGAGCGGGCCTGTCTGGACAGCGGCAAGGTGTATGCCGCCTTTTCCGCGGCGTTTACCGGGGAGAACGGCCCTATGCCCCTTCTATACCCCTACATGGGCAGGCTGGAGCCGGGAAGCCCGGCGGTGCAGCTATATGCGGAAAAGCAGGCGCGGATTTTGGAGAACCAGCGGAAGGGCGCGGCCCATCTAGGTGAAACGGCCCGGGCAAAGGCGCTGGGGGACGCGATGGAGGCCCTGCGGGAAGCTTATCTGGGGGAAAGCATAGAGGAAGAAAAGGGAACCTATTGCCTTTGACCAGGCAGGGAAAATAAAGATGAGCATGGCTTTCTTCCAGTCGAACCGGCGGGAGGGAAAGAGCTTCCACGCTTGGCGCGCGGGAAAAACAGAACGGGAACAGGAGGAGCCTATGGTGCGGATTTGTGATATATACAACGTGATAGACCAGGCCGCTCCCTTTGAGAGCGCCTTAAGCTTTGACAACAGCGGCCTGCTGGTGGGGGATCCGGCGGCAGAGGTGGCGCGGGCCTTGATTGCTTTGGACATCACCCCGGCAGTGGTGGAGGAAGCGGCTTCCATAAACGCGGGGCTGATTATCAGCCACCACCCGGTTATCTTCACGCCTTTAAAAAGCCTTAACAGCCGCTCAGCGCCTTATCTGCTGGCCCAGAAGGGCATTGGGGCGCTGTGCTGCCACACAAACCTGGACATCTCCCCGGTGTGCGGAGTGAATGTGGCCCTGGCAAACAGGCTGGGGCTGAAGGTTATCCGGCAGGAGGATGTTTTCGGGGAGGACTGCATCCTGTTTTCCGGCGAGGCAGAGGGATCGCCTTCGCCTTTGGAATTTGCCCGGCTGGTGCGGGAGCGGCTGGGCGCGGGGGCGGTGAACCTGATTCCTGGAGAGAGGGCTGTGAAAAAAGTGTTCCTCTGCAGCGGGGCTGGAGGGGACTTTGTCCAGTTTGCCGCCTGCCGGGGGGCGGACGCCTACATTACCGGGGAAATGAAGCACCACGAAATGCTGGAAGCAGCTTCCACAGGCCTGACCTGCATTGCGGCGGGGCATTATGAGACGGAAGCGGTTTTTTGCGAGATGCAGGCCAAAGCCCGCAGAAAAGGAAAGGCCGCCCGCAAAAAGCAGGCGGCAGAGCTGTCATTCTCCCAGTTCTTCTTCCAGCAGACAGGCGGCCCGGGCCAGCGCCTCGGCTTCATCCGGGCCGGCACACTCCACCTCTAGCTGGGCGCGGGCGGGAATGCCCGCTGCCATCAGGTTCATCATGCTTTTGCCGTCAGCCCGGAATTCCCCATAGGTCAGCCGGATACTGCTGGAAAACCGCCCCATTTCCTGGGAAAAGGTGCCGGCAGGACGCATATGGAAATTAACGGAGCTGTTCCATGTAACTGTTTTTTTAACCATTTGCCCATCTCCTCTCAACTCAAACAAACCCTTGCGCTTTTACCCCATTTCCTGTTCAGCCCCGTCCTCCGCCGGGTTCACAAAAACTGTCTTGTAATTCTCATAAATCACCATGCCGGGCCTGGCCCCCTGGGGCTTGCTCACATGGCGTATCTGGGTGTAGTCCACTGGCACCTGGGCGGAAGACCTGGCGCGGCTGTGGCGGGCAGCCAGCACAGCCGCCTGCTCCATGGCCGCCTCCGTAGGCTTGCGGCCCTCTGTGACAAGCACCGTGTGGGAGCCTGGTATGTTCTTCACATGAAACCACAGATCGTTATTATTGGCTGTGCGCATGGTAAGCTGGTCGTTCTGGCGGTTGTTCCGGCCCACCAGCACCGTAAACCCATCCGCAGTCTCAAAGCGCAAAGGCACGCTGGGAGATTCCTTCCTGGCCTTCTTCCCCCGCTGTGCCCGGAGATACCCCTGCTCTGTAAGCTCTGCCCGGATTTCCAGCAAATCCTTCTCCGTCTCCGCCCGGGCCAGGGCGTCCAGCACCGAATCCAAATATACCAGTTCCCGCTCTGCCAGGGCTATCTGCTCCTGCAGCTTCTCCTCGGCGGTCTTGGCCTTGCGGTATTCCTTATAATATTTCTGAGCGTTCTGGGAGGGGGTTAAAGCAGGATCCAGCTTGATGTGTACCAAAGGCTGCCCCTCCTGGTAATAGTCAGGCAGATCCGCAGCCTTCGCGCCTTTCGGCAGGGTATACAGGTTGGCGCTGATTAAATCACCCGCCACCCGCAAAGAGTCCCGCTGGGCGCACCGATCCAGCTCTCCCTTTTGCGCCCCGATTTTCCGGGAAAGGCGCTCGGCATGGTTTGAGAGCAGCCGCAGCAAGTCCTGCTCCCGCACCCGCATGCGCTCCTGCTGATCCTTCTCCCGGTAAAAGCTGTCCAGCAGCCCGGAAAAGCTCTCTCCTTCCTTCACCACTGCCGCAGCGCCATATTGGTGGATGTCCAAAAAGGAAAAGTCCATGGGCTTTTTCTTTACATCCACCGCCATATAGGGGCGGCCCGTAAGGCCCTCCACGGTTTCCTTCAGCTGCTGCAGGAAAAACCGCAGCCGGAAACGCTGTTCCTCCCCCAGGGTTTTCACGGTCAGTTCCCGGCCCCTTCCCACCTGGTGGGCCACCTCCCGGCATACAATGGGAGATACCCCCTGCAGCACCGCCAGCAGCCCCTTGGAAAGCTCCATGTCCCTGGGCAGGGACTCCATGGCAGACACAGCCTCCTGGGCGGTGCGCGCCAGCAGGCAAAGCTTGTCCTGGGGCGGCGGGAGCCGATAGGAAAGCCCGGGCAGCACCAGGCGCTGGGAGGACATCTCTGCGTCCACCCGCTTTAAAGCGTCAATGATTTTCCCCTCTCCGTCGCTGAGGATAATATTGCTGTACTTCCCCATGATTTCCATGGTAAGCGTCAGGGTCACATGATCCCCCAGCTCGTTCACCGCGTCAAAATCAAAATGCAAAAGCCGCTCCAGTTCCGGCTGGCGGATGGCCTGAAGCTTTGCCCCCTGCAATTTTTTCCGCAAAAGCATGCACAGCATGGGGGGCTGCTTGGGGTTTTCCAAAGGGATTTCCGTCAGGTGTACCCGAGCGCTGTTGGCCCGGGCGGAAAACAGCACCCGGCAGGCGCTCTCCCTGCTGCGAAACGCAACTACCAGCTCCTCCCGGTTTGGCTGGTGGATTTTGTCCACCCGCGCCCCCAAAAGCTTTTCCTCCAGCTCCCTTTTAATATGCCGCAAAAACGCGCCGTCC
>Ga0224742_10345_pt1 | contig 12207 bp, 12 predicted proteins | sample LIM_E_Water_Neg_FD_161631 | JGI IMG/M metagenome (GOLD analysis project Ga0224742, IMG submission 161631) | Enriched cells from gastrointestinal tract of the lab mouse from Pacific Northwest National Laboratory (PNNL), Richland, Washington... | ecosystem: Host-associated > Mammals > Digestive...
TGCAAAAATTAGTCTTTTGAATTTGGCATTACCAATAGGCATTTCTTTTTATACATTTCAAATATTGAGTTATGTTATTGATGTATATAAAGAAAAAGTGAAAGTGCAAAAAAATATTATAAAACTTGCAACTTATGTGGCTTTATTTCCACAGCTAGTAGCAGGGCCAATTGTACGTTATATTGATGTTGAAAAAGAACTTACATCAAGAACACATACTTTTGAAAAGATTTCTTATGGAATTAAAAGATTTTGTATAGGAATTTCTAAAAAAGTTCTAATTGCAAATCAGTTAGGAGAGTTATGCCAAATATTTTTGCAAACAAGCGATAAGAGTGTCGTATTTTATTGGGTTTATGGTATTGCGTTTAGCTTGCAGATTTATTTTGATTTTTCAGCCTATTCAGATATGGCAATAGGACTTGGCAAAATCTTTGGATTTAATTTCTTAGAAAACTTCAATTATCCTTATATATCTAAGAGTATAACAGAGTTTTGGAGAAGATGGCATATTTCTTTAGGTAGTTGGTTTAGGGATTATGTATATATACCACTTGGTGGAAATAGAGTAGGAAGTGTCAAACTAATTAGAAATATTCTAATTGTATGGATGTTAACAGGATTTTGGCATGGTGCAAATTGGACTTTTGTTTTATGGGGAGCCCTATTTGGGGTATTGTTGATGATAGAAAAGCTATTTTTATTAGATAAATTAGGGAAAATGCCTAAATTAATACAACATATGTATGTTGTGTTTATAGTAATGATTAGTTTTATATTGTTCAATGCAAATAATATCGGAGATGCTATAATGCAAATAACAGGCTTGTTTGGAGCCAATGGAGAGAGTTTTATTAATAATTATACAATATATTATTTAAAAAGTTATTTTATAATTATAGTAATTGCTATAATTGGAGCAACACCACTTTTAAAAAATATGATAAGTAAATTAAAAGAGAATATAAAAATTAGAAAGATGATTAATATATTTGAGCCTATAATCCTCATAACTTTGATGCTTTTTGTAACTGCATATTTAGTGGATAGTTCATATAACCCATTTTTATATTTTAGATTTTAGGTGTAAGGAGAAAAACTAAAATGTCAGATAATAATAAGAATATAGTGGTAACTATTGCTTTTGCACTATTACTAGTATTGTTCTTTTTAATTAATTTATTAAAACCAGATACAGATATATCTTTAACAGAAAGAAGAAAACTTGCTAAATTTCCGGATATAACGATTAAAAAGGTATTTGATGCTAGCTTTAGTAAAAACTTTGAGAAATATACTACTGATCAAGTTATAAAAAGGGATGAATTTAGAAGTTTAAAGTCAAAATTAGAGTTTGATTTGTTTAGAAAAATGGATAATAATGGAATTTATATGTATAATAATAGTTTCATAAAAATAGAATATCCATTAAATGAGATGTCAATTTTAAATGCTACAAAGAAAATAAATGAGATACAGAGTAATTATTTGAGTGATATGAAATGCTATTATTCCATAATTCCAGATAAAAATTATTTCACAGATAAAGACCAATATGTTAGTATGGATTATGGTAGATTGCAAAATATTATGAATGAAAATATAGAAAATGCAGAGTATATAAATATTTTTGATTGTTTAGAATTATCAGATTACTATATAACAGATATTCACTGGAAGCAAGAGAATTTGCAAAAAGTAGTAGATAAAATAAGTGAAGCGATGGGATTTTCTGATAGATTGACTATGTCTTATGAGAAAAAAGAAATTACAGAGTTTGACGGAATATATGCTAATGAACTGCCTTTTGATGCAGGACAAGATAAAATTTCTATTTTAACAAATGATATTATACAAAATGCAAATGTATATAATTACGAAAATGAAAAAGAAACTAGAATTTATGATATGGAAAAATTAAATTCTTTTGACAAATATGATATATATTTATCAGGTTCTACACCTCTAATAACAATAACAAATTCAAATGCAAAAGTAGATAAAGAATTGATTGTATTTAGAGATTCTTTTGGAAGCAGTTTGATACCTTTATTTACAGAAGCATATAGTAAAATTATTTTAGTTGATATTAGATATATGAGAAGTAAAGATTTAGAAAAATATATAGAATTTAAAGACCAAGATGTGCTTTTTTTATATAGTACTTTGGTTTTAAATAGTAGTAGTGTATTAAAATAATATTTTAGGAGAAAAATGAATAATAGAACAAAAAAAGACAAAAAATTACATGTTGACTTTGAATGAAAACAATGATATAAATATGCATATATGAGTTTATATTAACAGATAAAATACATCGCAAGTGGTTTTTATAGTGTGATGTATTTTTTAGATATACATAAGGAGAAAAAATGACGGAAAGATAATATAAAAAGGGAAAAATATGAAAATAACAACAAAATTAACGTTAGAATATTTAAAGAAAAACAAACGCAGAAGCATGGTCACAATAATACGGAATAATCACAGTCACAATGCTTGTTACAACTGTGCTTATTTTATTTTCGAGCTATCAAGAATACATGGTAAACACAGAAAGAAGCAAAGCAAATTGGGAGGCTAGATTTTCAAATGTTCCGTATTCTGTTGCAGAAGAAATTGCAAAGGATGAAAATATAAAAGAGGTATCCTTTTATCAAAGACTTGGTATATCAGAGGAGAATTTTGGAATAACTAATATAAATCCAGACGAATTCAATATAAGCACAAAGATTAAATTTGATGTAAGAGCTTATGATAAAAATGCTTTAAAGAATACAAATATACGTATTACAGAGGGAAGACTTCCAGAGAATTCAGATGAGATTTTACTAAGTTTGAGTGCAAGTAAAAATAATATGTTGGCACAAAAGATTAATATAGGGGATAAATTCAAAGTAACACTTAGGCGGAAAAAAACATGAATATACAGTAGTTCGGTAAGACTGAGAAACTAGAGGTTGACCATGGTATTGTGGTAAATCATGAATTAGGTGCAATCACTATTTTTGATAATCAAAATATGAATGACGATACAATTGTTGATGTTTCTATTTTAACAAACAATATTCAAAAAATATATAGGACAACAGAGGATTTAGCAGATAAATTTGGACTTGCTGATTATATAAGCCTAGAAGAAAAGTATGAAAAAGAGTTAGGTGGCATCCCAAGTAACACAGGAAAAAGCGAGCAAAGTAGTACTACATCAAGCAAACTAGATCTATCAAGCGATGCAGAACAAAATTATTCTAAAGCAGAGCAAATTCCAATTGAACCGGGAAGTTATTTGTATAAACTTATTATTGAGGGCATAAGTAATGGCGAAGATATAACACCAAGTCTTGAATACAATACAGAACTTTTAAATTATGTAGGAGTATTGGAAGTAGACACTGCATTTGTCAAATCAATGGTTATAATTGGTGCAATAGTAATAGCTATTATAACGTTTGTTTCAATAGTTATGCTTTATACAGCCTTTAAAATGACATATTCTGAAAGGCTAAAAGAATTTGGAATGCTTAGTTCTATTGGAATGAATAATAAACAAAAGAAAACTATAATCAAAAAAGAAACAATGATACTTGGAATAATAGGGATTTTTATAGGTATTCTTATAGGACTTGCAATATCAAAACTTTTGACAAGCGGAATTAATATCGTATTAAAAGATTATACATATGATACATTTGGATTTGGAAGCTCAATTTTATTTAATAAACCAATAGATAACGTTAATCGATTGATAGTTGAAAGTTTAGAATTTAACATGAATGTTCCAATAATGATATTAGTTTTTATAGTTATTATGGTGTATGCTGTAGTTGCTATATCTAGTAAGCTCTCACTAAGAAAGCTAAGTAAATTAAGCCCAATTGATGCAATAAGAGGTACATATGTAATTAAATCTAATAAAAATCCTTTAAAGTCATCCAATATTATGCAAAGGCTTTTTGGAATAGAAGGAGTAATTGCTAGTAAAAATATAAAAACAGATAAATCAAGATACAGAACTATAACTATTTCTTTAACAATAAGTATTATACTATTTTTGACAGCAAGTGGAATTGCATCAAACATATATAAAACAGACATATATAGACATTTTCTATCAAGTTTAAAGTTAGACATATTTGAAGATGCATATATCACTGCCGAAGAAAGTAACGCAAATATAGATAAGGTATATAAAATAGCAGAGCATTTAGAAGAAAACGAGTTAATTAATGGATATTGCATATATAAAGTTGAGAGTGCATCAGGGGGAAGAATAAAACTCACAACAGATAAAACTTCAAATACAGTAAAAAAGGTAATAAATGACGGAATATATAGTGCAGGACCAGAAGGAGAAATTTATATTCCTACATATACTATTTGCTATTATGACGAAGCATATAAAGCTATTTTAGAAAAGGTAGGAATTAGTAAGCTTGCTGATGATGAAATAATTTTGATGGATACAATAAAGGGAAATTCTAAATATGGACAAGAATTTAGGATGACTGATTATAAAGTAGGAGATTACTATAAGTGTACAATAGAAAATAAAGAAAAAACTTTAAAAATCGCAGGAATTATAGATAATTTTAGCCCATATATTGTAAATAATTCAGGTAATAGAAGCATAGATTATCCGGTAATCATACAAATGGTAAACGAAAATCATTTAAAAGAGTATAATCAAATATACATAGCACTAGATACAGATAAGGTTTATGATATAAGTGAAAGAATGGGAGAAATATCAAATTATGCACAACAAGGGCTTACCATTTCTTATAATCAAATTATGGGAGAATCAGCTAAAGCACAAAAAACAATTACAGATGTTGTTATAAATTGCTTTATAGGGTTACTAAGCTTAGTGTCAGCTGTAAACATATATAACACTATATCTTCTAGCATGCTACTTAGAAAAAAGGATTTTGCAGTACTCAAATCAATGGGAATGAGCGAAAAACAAATAAACAAAATGATGAGGCTAGAAGGAGTATTATACGGACTTGATTCGATATTTTATGGTGTAGTAATTAGTCTTGCAATATTATTTATTACATATCCTAAAATGGGAATAGATATAAGTAGAAATCCGTTTGAAATACCTTGGTTTAACATAGGAATTTGTATAATAGCAGTTTATGCAACAATCTTTATTTCTATGAGAAGTGCAAAAAAGAAATTTGCAAACAAAAATATAATAGATGAAATAAGAGAAGATAATATATAAATAAGAGGGGTCCTATTTTAGGACACCCTCATAATTACTTGAGAGAAAAGTACCATTAGCACAAAAACAATACGCTTGAATGTGATAAACTGTGAGAGCGTTATTGCTGAATAATCGAATAGACTGCTTGTCCACCATTGGTTACTTCAACCTCTATGTGGTAAATACCAGTCCTGAGAGACGAGCTGAAATAATAACGCTCAGTACTACCATTAGTTGAAGGAACACGCCATGCATATAATGGATTATTGGGGCGGCCCGTGTCTTCATAATAAAATCGTACAAGTACTTCTGCATTGCTCTTAATAACAATACCCGTATAAGTATCGTTGTAGATTATGCACTGAGGGTAACCAACAGTGCCAGAAACCACTCCATTAGAGAAACAGACTTCTCTGGTTGCTCTTGTAGAGGTAGCTTCTACAGCATTGTCAACACTTAGGCAAGCAACCTGAGCGTCAGCAGGAAGGTTGGAGTTCTCGACCTCAACCTCGGCCGCAGAAACGGCAGCTGTGCAGGAGATAATCATGGCGATAGCCATAAGCAGTGCGATGGACTTCTTCGTGATGTTTTTCATTGTTACAACCTCCATAAAATACGTCTTGGCTTGTAGGTACAGGTTTCGCTTGCTTTTGGCACTTTTCCTCTCTATTACAAAGATGCTAGTATAAAACCAACATCAGTGTAACTAAAAATATTCAAATATGTATTATTAATACATACAACTCTTTATTATATACGCATTTTATATAACGACATAAAAAAACAAAAAAAGACAAAATTTTATTTATCAGTTACAAAAGGAAATGATTATAATAAGATAATAAGCATATTAGAATAAATAAAATTTAAAAAATTGTCACCTTTTAGCGAAAAAAGTTATCCTATTATATATAAAGATAGGAGATGAAGCAAAAGATGGCAATTTTTTTAGAATTTATAATTTCATTTATTATAATAATATTAATTACAAGATTATTTAAAGTTAAAAGTAGGAAAAAGGTAGTAACAGTTTTAGTAGTGGTAGAACTGCTATTAATGATAAGTATTCCAAAGACATTAGCAGAAGTACCTAAAGTTACAGCTTTAGTAGGTAATTATGAAAGTGTTACTGTAAAAGTGACTGAGCAAATACCAGCAGGAGTTTTAAAAGAGAAAAAAGAGGTAAAACCAGTAGCACCAGTAAAAGATAATAGACAAGGTGTGATTTATTTGACATTTGATGATGGGCCTTCTTTAAGTATAACTCCTAAGATATTAGATATTCTTAAGAAAAAGAATGTAAAAGCAACATTTTTTATACTAAACTATGATGGTAAAAAAGAGGAAATTGTAAAGAGAGAAGTAAACGAAGGACATACAGTTGCAATACATGGCTATTCACATGATTATAAAGAAATATACCAGTCAGAAGAAATATATATGCAAAATATAAAGAAATTACAAGATAAAATAAAAGCTTCTACTGGATACAATGCAACTATAACTAGATTTCCTGGTGGAAGTTCAAATACAGTAAGTAAATATAACCCAGGAATAATGACAAGACTAACTAAAAAGGTTGTAGATAGTGGATATAAATATTTTGATTGGAATGTAACGTCTGGTGATGCAGGAGAAGCCAGAAATTCAACTGATGTATATAATAATGTAGTCAAAAATCTAAGTAAATCAAAAAGTAATGTGGTGTTAATGCATGATTTTAATGGAAATACTAAGACATTAAATGCATTAGAAAGTATTATTGATTATGGAATTCAAAATGGCTATACTTTTAGCAAAATCACTGAAAGTACAAAGATGGTAACTCATTCAGTAAACAATTAAAAAATTAATGCAAAACTATGACAATAATGATATAATGTGTTTTAGAGAAGGAGGCTCACACCAATGATGGATACTAAGAGTTGGTTTTGCAATAAAATAAAAGAATTAGAAAATGGAATGTATAGACTTTCATACAGTATATTAAAAAACCAAGAAGATGCTCAAGATGCAGTACAGGATGCTATTTGTAGTGCATATAAAGAATTAGAGAATTTAAAAGATAGAGGAAAGTTCAAACCTTGGATATATACGATAGTTAAAAACACATCTTTTTTGTTGCTACGTAATAGGCAATATCTTTCAAATATAGAAGATGAAAATGTACAAGCTGATAAAAAAGATGTAGATACAGATTTAACTATTTGGAATGCAGTACAAGACTTAGAACAGCCTTATAGAACAGTTATAACGTTATTCTACTATGAGGATTTATCAATAAGGGAAATTAGTAAAATAACTGGAAGTAAAATTGATGCTGTAAAAAAACAATTATCAAGAGGTAGAGAAAAGATAAAGGAGATTATAAAAGTATGAATTTTTTTCAAGATAGAAAAATTAGAAAAAAAGTAAAAAGTGAAAATGTAGAAGCTCCAGATAATTTTAGCAAAATTATTGATGAAACTTTAAATGGTTTAGAAGATGTTAGTGTAAAAGCAAGCAAAATACCAATGTTTAGAATGTCGCTTAAAGTTGCGATGGCTATGGTTGTTTTATCATTAGTTATATTACCAAATATTAGTAAAGATATCTCATATGCCATGCAACAAGTGCCAATAGTAGGGAGTTTAGTAAAAGTTGTAACTATAAGAAATTATTTTGATAAATATGGCAAAAGTGAATTGGATGCCGAAATTCCAGAAATAGAAAATACAGATGGAACAAGTAATGAGGTATATAATACTGTAAATGATGAGGTAAATAAGTTTACTCAAAGAATTATAGATAGCTATAATGAAGAAAAAGATGCTGATAATTATCTTTCTGTTAAAGTAGAATCAGATGTGATAACAAATAATGAGGATTGGCTTACTTTAAGACTAGAAATATTAGAAGTAAGGGCTGGAACCAATATTCAAAGCAAATTTTATCATATAGATAAGAAAAAAGATAAAATAATGAAGTTATCAGATTTATTTATTGATGATAGTTATAAAACATGTATAAGTGACGAAATAAAAAGACAGATGATTTCTAGGATGGAAAATGATGAAAATGAGACATATTGGGTTTATGACGAAATTGAAGAGTGGAATTTTAAGATAATAGAAGATAATCAAGAATTCTATTTTTCAGAAGAAGGCAATATAGTAATTGTATTTGATAAATACGAAGTAGCTCCAGGATATATGGGAGCACCAGAGTTTGAGATTAGTAAAGATGTGTATAAAGAACTATTAAAAGAAGAATATAAGAGATTATAATATGACTTGATTTTTGACGTGGATTATGCAATAATGGAACTGTAGTCCCAAAATGCATAAAGGAGAGATTATGGAAAGATTTATAAAAGCAGTAAAAGTATTAAAAATATTAGGAATATTAATTGTAGTAGGAGTTATCTTTTATGTGACAGATTATGTTATATATAGAAAAACGGGTAATTCAATTGTATTTTTTAAATCTGCTGGAATCGAAATAGGAGGAGTAAATACGTCTTCTCCTGAAGATGCATCTATGGAAGAAGAAAAAGAGCCTTCTTCTGATGAAGAAAAAATAGAGCAAGTTGAAAATAAAATAGAAGAGATACCAGAAATAACAAATTTTTTGAATGATAAGGAAAATAATGGTTTTATTTTATCTGTATATAAAGAGCCAAAGGAAATTGAACCATACTATATATTTGCAAGACAAGAATATGCTGTAAAAGATGATGCAATAATTAAGCAATATGAAAATTTAACAAATACTGAGCTTACAGCAAGTTTGTATAGGGTTAGTATAGATAAAGCCATAGAAGTAATTTCAAATAAAACAGGAGTAGATTTTTCTAAAGAAGATATTAGAGATATGATGGTACAGTCTTTTCAATATTTGCCACTAGAAGATAGTTATTATACAAGAAGTAGTAATGATTTGTATGCAAAAGTTAAATGTACAAAAATAGAAGAAGTAGGAGATAGAAGAGTTGTGACTTATGAGCCAGAAGGGAAAAATGGAAATTATGTAAAAGGTGTTGTAACACTAAAAAGGGATGATAGTAAGGACAAATGGCTTTTTGTATCAAATAAGATAATAGATAAGAATATAGGTTAATGGAGTTATATACAAAATGAAAATACAATTATCAGAAAATTTTACATATAAAAAATTAATAAAATTTACATTGCCAACTATAATAATGATGATATTTACATCAATTTATGGTGTGGTAGACCGGAATATTTGTGTCAAATTGTGTAGGAGCAGATAGTTTCGCAGCAGTTAATCTAATAATGCCAGCTTTAATGATTTTTGGCTCATTAGGTTTTATGATTGGAACAGGAGGAAGTGCTTTAGTTTCAAAGACATTAGGAGAAGGAGAAAAAGATAAAGGAAATCAGTATTTTTCTATGCTGATATATTTACTAGCAATTGTAGGTACTATTCTTACAATAATAGGTGTAGCTTTAGTTGAACCAGCATCAAGGCTTCTTGGAGCAGATGAAGCAATGCTAAAAGATTGTATAACTTATGGAAGAACATTATGTATTTTTTTCATACCATTTATGTTACAAAATGCTTTTCAAAGTTTTTTAATTGTGGAAGAAAAACCAGCTTTTGGACTAATTATATCTATTGTTTCAGGTGTTGGTAATATGTTTTTAGATTTCTTATTTATATATGTTTTTTAAATGGGGAGTACTAGGTGCAGCACTTGCAACTCGGAATAAGCCAATTAGTAGGCGTAATAATACCATTAGTATATTTCATAAGAGCAAAAGGCACTAATTTGAAATTAGTAAAAGCAAAGTTTGATTTAAAGGCAATATTAAAAGCATGTTCAAATGGTTCATCAGAAATGCTTACAAATCTATCAATGTCTTTAGTAAATATGCTATATAATGCTCAGCTTATGAAATATATAGGCTCAGATGGAGTTGTAGCATATGGAATTATAATGTATATAAGTTTCATATTTTCTGGAACATATTTAGGATATTCAATAGGTACAGCACCAATTATAGGATACCATTATGGTGCAGGAAATACAGAAGAATTAAAAAGTTTATTAAAAAAGAGTTTGAGATTAATTTTAGTGACATCTATAGTAATGACTGGATTTGCAGAAATATCAGCAAGACTATTAGCTTCAATATTTGTAAGCTATGATGCTAATTTATTAGATATTACAACAAATGCTATAATGATATTCTCATTAACATTTTTAGTTAGTGGATTTAATATGTTTGCTTCATCTTTCTTTACAGCATTAAATGATGGAGCAGTATCAGCAGCAATTTCGTTTTTAAGGACTTTAGTATTCCAAATATCAATGATATACATACTTCCTTTGATATTAGGTATAAACGGAATTTGGTTTGCAGTGGTAGTAGCAGAAGTTTTAGCACTTGTTGTGAGCGGAGCATTTTTGATAATTAAAAGGAAGAAATATCAATATGCATAAATTGGCGAAAAAATGTTTTTAAAAACATGATAAAATAAAAATTAAAAAGGGAGAAAATTATGAGTATAAATGGAACTGGGAAATATGAACTTTGGTTTTTAATATTAGCTATATATATTAGCATATTGTGTTTAATAGTAATAGGTGTATTAAGTGTAAAGGTCAAACATAATGAAGAATTAGTAGGAAAAATGATAGGAAGTTCAGTGTCGATAATTGAAATCACAAGAACAAGTATATGTTTTGCAGTAAATGGTGCAGATAAAATTCCATATGATTATTATGAAGAGTATAAGATATTCAAAAGAGATGAGAAAAACGATATACTTGAATGGGAAGAAATGAAAATAAATTCAAATAATCAGAATGATACTCCTGCTGTAGTTTTTACGGCTCCAGATAATGAGGTGCAACAAATAACTTATGATTTGGAACAAAAATATGGGAATTTGGAGCAACGGAGAATATAAATTTATATTAACTAATTTTCCAGTAATTGAAATATATTTCAGTATAGATGAAAATAATGAAGTAATATATAATAAGTCAGTAGCCATAGATATTACATCAAGAAATAGTTATTTAAGGAAAATAATAACAAATAATGAAATTAAAATGTCAGTTGGATGGTAGAAATAAGTTAAAAGTAATATTAGGACATAAAAAAAGTCTAAAATCCCTATTACAGTAGACCAAAAAAATTTTGACCGTTTATCTACCATTTTGAAAAGATATATGTTACAATATATATGTATTCAAAATAAAGCAAGGGTAGGAGCATTTGATGAGTTAGCTCCTACCCTTTTTCTTATTCTTATACATACACGAAAACTCTGGAGTTTTTCGCAATTGCTATAATTATATTAACATATCTTTTTTATAAGTCAAATGAAATTTTGTGAAAGTTATAGGATGTGAACCATCAAAGGAATTATTAATTTTTCTTAATTTTCTTGAATTTGCATCAAAACAGGAATATAATAATACACGTTAGGAGGACAAATTATGAGGATTTTAAAAAAGATAAATAAAGGTATAGTGCTTACATGCATAGTTTTGATAGTTTTAATCATTTATTTGTTTAATGTTGAGATTAAAAGAAATAATGATAAACCTGAAATTGAAAAGGTTTGCAAAGATTACATAGAACTTGTAAATAAATATGCTGTTACACCAGAAAGTGCTTCAAAAGTATTTGCACCAAATGGACTTAGTGAAGAAGAACAAAAGGCTAAAAAAGATGATTTAGATGTAGCAATCAATAAAAGCATGACAACACTTGAGACAAGTTTAAAAGATAAAATGATTGATAATGAACTTGCTGTACGTATGCAAAAAGATAGAATTGAAGATTTTGTTAGAAACAATAGTAATGTTTTTTCTTCTACTTTGACAAAGTTTAATAAAGAGGTTACTAAAGTGATGAAGTTTAGTTTTGATGAGGACCAAGTAATAGTTACTTTAAACACTAAAACTGAGACTGAGACTAAGTACCTAGATAGTTTAAATGAAAACAAAGAAGTTTCTAAGAAAAATGATCAGA
>Ga0224742_10349_pt1 | contig 12181 bp, 9 predicted proteins | sample LIM_E_Water_Neg_FD_161631 | JGI IMG/M metagenome (GOLD analysis project Ga0224742, IMG submission 161631) | Enriched cells from gastrointestinal tract of the lab mouse from Pacific Northwest National Laboratory (PNNL), Richland, Washington... | ecosystem: Host-associated > Mammals > Digestive...
AGGGGGCTGAATCACCGTATACAATTGCCGAAGACATATACACAAATTGTTTGACGCTATCAGCCTTTGCCTTCTTGGCGGTTTCAATCGCCAGGTCAGTATTGATGGCATAATATTTTGCTTTAACTTCTTCGCTTACATTTCCCACATCAGCGTGAGCAATGCCGGCAACGTGATAGACAACATCGTATGGCGAGAAATCCTTTTTTCTCCAGCTGCCATCTATCATATCTACTGTATCGATATCCAGTTCAGAGCAATAATGCTCTTTTACATAATTCTCGAATAAAACACCTATGTAACTGTTTTCAGACCTCCGATGATTTACGGGAAAGGATCCAAAGGAAATTATCCTACATTGGCGAAGGTGGCGAAGAAGTTGCCTATTTTCCCGGATGTTAAGAATGAACGCTCAATGCTTTATATAGAAAACCTCTGTGAGTTTCTTGCCCAAGTGATGATAAGAGATCTGGGAGGAATCTTCTGGCCACAGAATGCAGAGTATAGTAGAACGAGCGAGGTTGTTAAGTTGATTGCTTCAGCAAATGGGAAAAAGATATTAGTCAGCAGGACATTCAATTGGGTTGTAGCGTTAGCATCGCATATTCCCGGGAAAATAAATGGCTTGGCTAATAAGGCGTTTGGAAATCTCACCTATGATCAATCCTTGTCAGTTTATGATTTCGAATATAGGGATGTAGATTTAAGAACATCAATAAAGAGGACAGAAATGCCGCAAAATGAGCTTAATAATGACATAAAACAAAATAGTAAAAGAAAGACCATTTGGATCATAGACCATTACAGTTCTGAACCACAGTATGGTGGTATTTCTCGACAATATGATTTTGCAAAAGAATTAGATAAGCGTGGATATAATGTAGTTATTTTTTCATCTGGATTTTCACATTATACCCACACTTATATTTCTGAGAAAGGTATGTACATATCTAAGCCGTTTAAACATGTGAGATATGTATATGTTAAAACGCATTCATATGGAGCGAACAATGGCAAGGATCGTGCATTGAACATGATCACTTTTATGACACAGGTTTTGAAGTATGCAACTAAGTTTGCAAAACAATATGGGAATCCTGATGTCATAGAAGGAGCATCAGTGCATCCCTTAGCATGGATAGCGGCATATAGATTAAGTAGAAAATATAAAGTACGATTTGTTGCTGAGGTGAGGGATTTTTGGCCGCAGATATGGATTGATAGCGGTGAAAAGAAAGAATCTTCGCCAATGTGTGTGTTCTTCCGAACAATTGAAGATTTCACTTATAAACATGCAGATCATATCATATATTCTCTTTCCCATGGTGACAGATACATATGTGATGTTAAGGGGGTGCCTAGAAACAAGGTCACCCTTATAGGGCAACCTATGGATTGTGAGAGATATGATGAGAATCGTAAACGACTTGATGAAATTCCGGAGAATATTAAAGATTTTATAAAAGAAGGGTTCATCTGCACTTTCACAGGATATTTCATGGAGTATGAAGGTGTAATGGTAATGCTTGAGGCACAGAAGATTCTCCGGGATCAAGGAATCAATGTGAAGATGCTTTTTGTTGGCAGTGGTGAAGCAAAAAGTGAGATGGAGAGATACGTGGAGCAAAATAAGCTCAACAATGTTCTCATAGGTGATCGAATTTCAAAAGAACTTGTTCCCGCGTTGCTTTCGAATAGCGATGTCTGTATGGCTCATATGGAGTATCAGGGTAAAGAAACAGTATTTAAATACGGAATATCAAAGAATAAGATCAATGATTATCTGTATTCAGGCACATGTACGTTGTTCGGCTTTAGGTATGAAGATAATGAAGTTGTTGATAGCGGTGGTGGAATATTGGTTGAGCCCTACAATTCAAGAGACTTTGCTGAAAAAATAAAAGCTGTATATGTAATGACAGAAAATTCTAGAAGAGAATATGGGATTAACGGGATGAAGCAGACAAAGGCATTCCATGACTTACGGGGTTTGACAGATAAACTTGTAGAAGTTCTTTTGTAGAAGACTTTATAATCGGATAGAAAAATGGAGCCAACTAGACACTAAGTCGTGTCTGTAAGTCAGATATAAAAGTGGTATTGATAGCCTAAAGATTACCGACAAGAAAGGAAAAGACCATGAACACATCATAAAACAATGATATTTTCACAGCCTATAGTGCAAGAAGTGTGTTGATTGATTAAAAATGCTCGCCGCGTGAAAGCTCCATTTTTGTGGTTGTACGCTTTGATGTAAACGATAAAGCATACGCTGGAATTGAGGCCGTGGTATCCGTCGGAGGCATAGTCATTGACATAGAATTTGCGGTTGTATCCGTCCTGAATGGTGTATGTCACGATTTCCGTTGTCGGATGATCATGGGGAACCATCCGTCTTGTTCTGTCAATGACGGTTCCACTGAGTGACAGACCGTGCGCCGCATGGCTGCAGTTTGTTTTGGTATTACGCTGATCCATGGATTTCATCCTCCTTGTGATTTCGTTTTTCTCGTATCTCATCGTACATCTGCTTGTAGGTGACATGATGACCCAGGAAATCCTTAAGAAGTCCGAAGAACTTCTTTCCAAGACCACGGCATGAATCTAGTGAGCATGTAATGTACGCAATAGACAGATCAACGGTTGTATGGATATGTTCTCCTTGAGTATACGGATATAGCGCTTGAAATCGCGGTTAATGAGAATAAGATCTTCTACAGGAATATCGAACACATCAATGTTTCGGATGGAATGGTAATGAGCGTAAGTGAACTCGGCGCCGGTCTTCATCATATAGAACATCGCTACCGAAAAATTAAGGATCTTGGAGTTGTTGAAAGAAAAGGGAATCACAGAAAAAGAAATGGTAGAGTATCTGGGTTTTGGGAACGGAGCATTTACACATTGGAAATTGATAACATAAATCCTTCCTGATCCATATCATAAAGATGGCAGAATTCTTGGGAGTGACGTCAAACTATCTGCTGTCAGGAAGGGATGAGGATATCAATGTGGATACGTTGTCGGTGAGTGAGATAAAACTGGTAAGGCTGTATCGTCAGATGCAGTTTGGACAAAAGGAATGCCTGATGCGTACGGCAACTTTATTTACGACTGCATTAGAAGAGGAAAGAAATATATAAAAATAGAATTTTGTAGAAGAGATGGGGGAATTTCGTAGTTGAAGCTGAAAACTGTTGAAAAACCCTCTCTTTTAGAGGAGAAATCAATGAAAATCCTTACTGTAGTAGGAGCTAGGCCTCAGTTTATTAAAGCTGCAGCAGGTTCAAGAGAAATCAGAAAACATCATCAGGAGATTCTCGTACACACAGGTCAACATTTCGATGACAATATGTCTGCTGTATTCTTTCGGGAGATGGGAATACCTGAGCCGGATTATAACCTTGGAGTTTCAGGTGGTTCTCATGCGCAGATGACTGCAAAGATGTTGATAGGGATTGAGGAGATTCTTCAGAAGGAGAATCCGGATGCACTGTTGGTTTATGGAGATACAAATTCCACTTTAGCTGCAGGACTGGCCGCTGTAAAGCTTCGTATTCCTGTATTTCATGTAGAAGCAGGTAACAGACTTGGGACATTGGATAATCCAGAAGAAGTCAACCGCATTACAACAGATCATTTGGCTACATTGAATTTCTGTGCTACTGAAGATGCCCTGGACAAGTTAAAAAAAGAAGGCTTAGGGGAACGGTCTTATTGTGTTGGGAATATTATGTATGATTCATTCTTATACTTTGCGGATAAGCCATGGGATGAACCGCATATACTTGATTTTAACAACAACCCGGTAAGTATACCGAATGAATTCTATTATATGACTTGTCATAGGCAAGAGAATACATATTCAAATGAACCCTTAACAGAAATTCTGCTTGCAATGAACGGTTTGGACGCACCGACAATTTATCCGGTTCATCCAAGGAATCATGATAGGGCCGAGAGGATGGTAAATAGAGAGAACTTTAAAAATATTATTCTTACACAACCTGTTGGATATTCTGATTCGGTTCACTTGACAAAGCATGCGAAGAAGATCGTCACGGATTCAGGAGGATTACAGTGCGAGGCATTTTACGCTGGGGTGCAGTGTGTATTCGTATTGGATTATGTTGTTTGGCCGGAAACGATGGTCGATAACAGAAATCAACTTGCAAAGGCGGATCATAAGGATATCCTTGAAAAACTGAGTAAGAAGCAAGTTATTAATTCTGACTATAAGCCATTTGGTGATGGTCATGCAGCTGAAAAAATATGTGAAATCATAGAAAAAACAGGAGGATAAAAAATGAGGTACGCATTAATTGGTTGTGGAAGGATTAGTCCTAATCACATTGCAGCGGCAAAAGCAAACAATCTGGAATTTGTAGGAATTTGTGATGTCAATCCAGAAAACATGCATGACAAGATTCTTAAGTTTGAACTGGATCCAATCCATACATACACAGATTATAAGCAGATGGTTGAGGTTGAGAAACCGGAACTTGTGGCTATCTGTACAGAATCTGGTAAGCATGCGGCTATCGCTTTAGATTGCATAGATGCCGGATGTAATGTGATTATTGAAAAACCTATAGCACTGTCATTAGCTGATGCTGACGAGATTATAAGACGTGGTAAGGAGAAGGGCGTTAAGGTTTGCGCTAATCATCAGAACAGATTTAATAAGTCTATTCAGAAAATTAGAGACGCTGTTGACAAGGGTAGATTTGGAAAGATGTTCTACGGAACCGCGCACATCCGTTGGTGTCGAGATTGGAATTATTATTCTAGAGCGGACTGGCGTGGTACATGGGAGCAGGATGGTGGTGCTCTCATGAATCAATGTATACATAACACAGATCTTCTCAGATGGATGATGGGCGATGAAATTGACACAGTAATGGGTATGACGGATAAGCTCAATCATAATTACATTGAGGCGGAAGACTTTGGTATGGCACTTATCAAGTTTAAGAATGGAAGCTATGGAATTCTCGAGGGTACAACGGATATTTACCCTAAAAACCTTGAAGAGACGTTATACCTTTTCGGTGAGAAAGGCACGGTGAAAGCAGGCGGTACAAGTGTTAACCGGATTGAAGAATGGAGATTTTCTGATCAGCTTGATGATCCGGAAGAGGTAATGCGTCAGTTCCATGAAAATCCGCCTAATGTGTATGGCTTCGGCCACACACCTCTTTATGAGGATGTAATTGATGCGATTAGTAGTGATAGAGATCCTTACGTAACGGGAGTGGATGGAAGGAGGGCATTAGAATTAGTTCTGGCCGTGTATAAATCAGCAGCCGAGGGACAGCCGGTGAAACTACCATTAAAAGAGTGTTCAACAATGGATTTTGTTGGAAGATTTGGCGAGAGAAAAGTAATGAAATAAATTAAGAAAAGAATTTTGGGAGAATAGACTTATGACACTTTATAACAGATTAGTAGCAAAAGAAGAATATTTAGCACTCGTGGGATTGGGATATGTTGGCATGCCTATAGCACATGCCTTTGCAAAAAAAGGGATCAATGTTATCGGTTTCGACCTTAATAAAGAGAAGATTGAACTCTACAAGTCAGGAATCGATCCTACAAATGAAGTTGGTAACGAAGAGATTAAGAAAACAAAGATCCAGTTTGCGGCAGATGAAGTAGAGCTTAAGAAAGCAAAGTTCATTATTGTGGCTGTTCCTACTCCTGTAAATACTGATCACACGCCGGATCTTACACCAGTTATCGGAGCATCTGAGATTGTTGGCAGAAATCTTCAAAAAGGTGCCATAGTTGTTTATGAGTCCACTGTTTATCCAGGCTGCACTGAGGATGTGTGTATTCCTATCCTTGAGAGGGAGTCAGGACTAAAGTGTGGTGAAGATTTTAAAGTAGGATATAGTCCTGAAAGAATCAACCCCAGTGATAAGGTTCATAGACTTGAGAACATTCGTAAGATTGTATCTGGTATCGACAAAGAGTCCCTTGAAACAATTAAAGCTGTTTATGACATCGTTATCGAAGTTGGGACATATCCAGTTTCTAATCTTCGTACAGCTGAAGCTGTGAAAGTTGTAGAGAATTCTCAGCGAGACATAAATATTGCTTTCATGAATGAGCTGGCAATGGTATTTGACAGTATGAGCATTGACACAAACGAAGTTGTAGATGGCATGAACACCAAGTGGAATGCACTTGGCTTTAGACCAGGATTAGTTGGTGGACATTGCATCGGTGTTGATCCGTACTATTTTACGTATGAGGCTGAGAAGTTAGGGTATCATTCACAGATTATCCTGAACGGACGTATTGTTAATGATCACATGGGTGCATATGTCGCTGATGCTGCTATCCGTAAGATGATTAAAGCAGGTCAGGCACCTAAGAAGAGTAAAGTAGTTATTCTGGGCTTAACCTTTAAAGAAAACTGCCCAGATATAAGAAATAGTAAGGTGGATGACATTATTAACGAGTTGGGCAGATTCAGAATCAAGCCCATTGTTGTTGATCCATGGGCTAACGAGAGAGATGCAAGAAACGAGTATGGTGTCGAACTCACTAAGCTTGAAGATGTTCATGATGCTGACTGTGTGATAGTTGCTGTAGCACATGATGAGTTTAAGGCGTTGTCTCTTGATGATATCAAGAAGCTATACAGAACTGGTGTGTCTAATGACGGAAAGGTACTTGTTGATGTAAAAGGACTTTACAAGATTGAAGATTTGAAGAAGAGCGGTTTACAGTGGTGGAGATTGTAAGTGGATTAAGCACCAATGGAATAGGTGAAAGTATATGACATATAACATTTTTTTTTGTGTTTTCATCCTGTTTTCAATATTTACGTACATGATGTTGTTAAATGGGAAGATATCTGTAAAGCATAAAAGGCTTCTCTTGTTGATTTTTGTGGTAAGTAGTTCTTTTTTTGTTTCTTTCAAACCAATGGAAGTAAAGGATACTGCGAGATATCTAGAAGTCTTTGGGTCAAATCATTCATTGCAATACATAATTAATAATTACGATGTTCGATATGGGAATCGTTATATGGGATTGGACATTGGATTTGTATTATATATGTTTTTTATAAAAGGCTTGGGAATAACATTTCGGGGCTTTGTGTTTGTTAATTCAATAATATCGCTTACTATATTTATTGTGGGAATTAATAGCTTATGTAATGAGAAAAAAACAAAAGTAAATGTGGATATTTTAAGAGTCGCAATGCTGTTTATGATAATGTATGGATTTCATTATTCGGCGATTGTACTTAGAGGAGGACTCAGCATTGGCTTAGGTATTTGCGCTGTGGCAGAGTCAATGAAAAAGAAAAAGAAATTATGGCTGATAATACTACTATTGGCTCTATCTATGAGTGTACAATCAATGGGCTTGTTAAATATTATTCCAGTTTTTATATGTATGAGGGATATTAGAATATCAAGAAAAAATGCTATGATCGTTCTTACTTTTGTATTTGTGTGGTTTCTATTTAATATCGGTAGTATTGTAACACCAGTTATTGCTCAATTATTACTTAGGTTTTTATCTTGGAGTCCATTAGTAGGTTTCTCAACCAAAGTGAATGATGCAGATTATCGAGTAGGATTAAGGGACTGGCTTATGTGGATTATAAGCGTTATTCTAATATATTTTTCTGAAGATAAGAATAATCGTAAGATGAATCTAAAAATGTCAATGACGTGTGGAATGGTATTACTTTGTTTTGGATACCCGTTTAGGGCTTTTAGTAGAGTCGTTGATTATTTATTTGTATATTCAGTTCCGGTAATATACGTAAATATGGAAGAGCATAAAAGAAATAGTGTTACAAGATATGCAGCTTTATTAGCAACTCTAGGGATGATAGCAATTCAGGTTGTGGCAATTTATTGAAGATTGTAATAATTTACATAATAATTAGGATTTGGTGACAAGTGTAATAAAGAGATGTAAAAAACGTCATTTGTGAGTATAAGATGAGTTTACTAACGATTCTTTGGTGTGATGCGGTAATAAAAACCCGTATCAACGAGGATTGGAAATTTGGTTTTTCATAAATGCATAGTATTTATCTTGGTTGAAAAATGTATTTATACGATATTTTTAACTACATCATGTCAAAATCCATTAATAGTATCAATGCATTAAACCAGTGTTTTTTGCACACTTTATTACAGAAGGGAGGAAGTGAGGTAATGTTTTGATTTCAATGAATTACCTACACGTTTTTAAATGAAAAGAGGACTATTCATTATATATAATGATTTAAAAAGTTCGGGTGGAGTGAATATAAAAATCCATAATCAAATTTGCACTATGAATGATAATGGTCTAAAAGTTGATACATTGTTAATGAAGCCCAATTATATATGTGGATATAAAATATTATATAGAATGCCCTTTACAAATATTGTACCAAACTGGAAATATGATGCGACACTAAAAAAATATGATTTTATATATTTGAGACGGCCATATTTCATGAATGTTTTTTTCTTGATCTTTCTCAAGAATGTGAAAAAGAATAATCATAACACAAAAGTAGTTATGGAAATCCCGACCTATCCTTATGATAAAGAAATAATAAAGAAGAGGACTAATTATACATTACTAATCAAGGATATGATTACTCGAAAGAGAATAAACAGATATGTGGATAGGATAACAGTTGTGGGAAATGAGAAGGAAATATTCGGAGTCAAAACTATAAAGATACTAAATGGGTACAACGTAATAGAGACTAGGAAGCGAAAACCAAGAGCTGAAATTAAATCAATAAACCTTGTAGCTGCAGCTATGTTCGATTATTGGCATGGTTATGATAGATTGATTTATGGATTGAGGGAATACTATGATAAGGGGGGGGAGCAAGAGATTACTCTTTTCTTTGTGGGAGAAGGACCTGAAAAGAATAAATATATGAAATTAGTAAATGATTTATGTTTACACGAGCATATACAATTCCTAGGGCTGTTAGAAAAGGCAAAGATTCTAGAGGTTTATGACAATAGCGACATTGGGGTTTGTAGCTTAGGGGCATATAGAAAAGACCTTTTTTATTCCTGTGAGTTGAAGTCACGGGAATACTTAACAGTAGGATTACCGATAATAACGGGCGTTCGTCTTGATGTAATGGATAATGACAAATTAAATAAATACATACTTGAGTTTCCAAATGATGACAGTGTCATTGATTTCGATGAAATAATAGGTTTTTACGAAAAACTATACGTTCATAATGACTCATCTGTTTCAATGATACAAGAAATAAGAGAATGCGCTGAAAATGAATTAAATATGAGTAAAGCTCTAAGCGGTTTAATAGAGTATCTTAGGGAGGCATGAAAATGAGAGTATGCAAACGTTGCGTTATGAATGATTCTTCTGACAAGTTAATAACTTTTGACGGTAATGGGTATTGCAATTACTGCACAAATGCATTGATAAAGAAAAAGCATATATACTTCCCCAATGGGGAAGGTCAGTTAATGATCAAAAGGATGGTTGAGGAGATCAAGAAGGATGGAAAAGGGAAAAAATATGATTGTATCATGGGGATTAGTGGTGGTTTAGATTCATCGTATTTGTTATACCTTGGGTATAAGTGGGGATTAAGAATCCTAGCTATACATGTTGACGATGGGTATGATACAGATATTTCTAAATCTAATATTGCTAAACTATCAAAAGCTACAGGTATCGATATTCATAACATAGTTCCAGACAAAGATCAATTTAATGGTCTTATTAAGGCATATATGAAGGCAGGTGTACCTAATGTTGCAGCGCCACAGGATAACATTCTGTTTGCTTTTCTTTATTCTGAAGCGAAGAAGTATCGAACGACTTATTTTTTATCGGGGGAGAACTTTGCTTTGGAATGCATTTTACAGGCAGGAAATACGCATTCGGCAAGGGATAAAGTGAATCTTATGGATATATATCATAAATATGGGGAAGAAGGGATTGATAAACTTAGATTTACGTCTAATTGGAGAATTCTTGCAACGAGGTTTGAATTAGGAATCAAAGAACGCAAACCATTAAATTATATTGATTATAATCGTAATAGAGCGTTTAAAGAATTGGAGCAATTTTGCGGATTTCAATATTATGGTGCTAAGCATTTGGAAAATAAATTAACAGCATTTATTCAGCTGGTTTGGTTTACTAAAAAATTTGGCGTTGATAAACGTACTAGTCATCTATCTAGTATGATTATTTCAGACCAACTTACAAGAAGTGAGGCATTAGACGTCTTAAAACAACCATTGTATGACGAGAAAATGATGAACTCGTATTTCAACGAAATTAAAGAGAATTTACGTATAGATGATAATGAGTTTGATCAGATTATGAACGCACCAGTCCATTTGCATGAGGAGTTTAAAACAGATAGGTTGTACTATGGTGTTATAGCTATGGGAAGCAGAGTGAAAAAAATGGTTAGAAGAATACATCGTAAGTCTATGAATAAGAGCAAATAAGCTTAGATGATGTAGTAATATAAGTGAGCGAATTAATATGAAGGAAAATGGCAGTAAAGTATTAAAAGCCGGTGTATGGTATACTGTTTGTTCATTTCTTATCAAAGGAATGGCATTTTTGACTACGCCAATTTTTACACGGCTTCTATCAAAAGGTGAGATTGGTGATTTTGCAACACTTGGTTCATGGATTAGCATATTGAGTGTTGTGGTTACCTTAAATCTGGCTAATTCGGTTCCATTGGCAAGATACGATTATAAAAAAAACTTTGACGGGTTCATATCGTCCATAACATTATTTAGCATATCATGTACATTTTTGTTTTCAACCATTGTTTTTGTGTTCAGGAATTACATTTCTACATTTGTTGGATTGCCAGTTTATGCTTTATATATTGTTATAATCTATTTGATTGTATCTCCGGGAATGGAAATTCTTCAAGCTAAATTGCGCATTGAGATGCAATATAAGCCTACAGTTATCATGACTTTTATAAGTTTCTGTACATCATTATTGTTGGCATTATTATTGGTTGTTAGCCTGGAAGATGGATTTTTTGCAAGGTCTATTGGTCACTATTTGCCCATCATTATAATAGATTTTCTTATTTCGGTTTCATTAATTATAAGAGGAAAAGAATTATCAATAGAGTATTGTAAATATGCTCTTGTTATTTCACTCCCTCTGGTGATTCATCATTTATCTAGTAATATCATGCATTCATCAGACAGAATAATGATTCAAAAGTTTTGTGACTCTGAATCAGTCGCATTATACAGTGTAGCTTATTCTGGGGCGTTGATTGTAAACTTAATTAGAAACTCTATGGAATCTGCGTGGGATCCATGGGTTTTTGAAATGATGAATAAAGAAAGGGGATTTGAAATTAAGAGATATAGTTATCCATATATTACACTATTTTCCTTGTTATGTATTGGTTTGGTTTCTGTTGCACCTGAAGCACTAATGCTTATGGGAGGAAATAGTTATAGAGAAGCGATGTATGTAATTCCTCCTGTTGTGCTAGCATATTACTGTTCTATGATATACAGCCTTTATGGTGGATTAGAAAGATACCATAAAAAACAAAAAATATTTCCATTTATTGGAGGGACATGCGCGTTGATAAATGTTGCGTTGAATTATGTCGTCATACCGACCTTCGGATACATAGCTGCTGCATATACAACATTAATAAGTTGCTTTTTAGAGATGCTTTTGCATTATCTATACAGTAGAAAAAAAGGCTATTCTAAAGTGTATAGCACACCGTTCAATTTATTATGTATTGTTTTAATGGCAATAATATGTTTGATTATGATGAGTTTGTATTCCTTGTTGGTAATAAGGTATGCGCTTATTGTAATTATTATAATACTACTGCTTATTATTGCATTAAAGAATAAACAAACGGTAATAAAATATATGTCAAGATTTAGTAGATGAGGTGTCATAATAATATGGATATCAGAAGAATTAAGAGTAAAATAACCAGTAAACTAAGCATTTATGTTGCCATAAGAAAGATGCAAATATATATGCAGGGATATCGTTATAGAAAAAGAAATAAAGGAAAAATAACGAAAAGAAAGAGAATTGTTTTCTTAACAGTATATCCACAAGGTTGGAATTCTCTAAAAACTGTTTATGAATCAATGAAACAAATTGGTGGGATTGAGGTTATGATTCTTGCATGGAC
>Ga0224742_10350_pt1 | contig 12177 bp, 8 predicted proteins | sample LIM_E_Water_Neg_FD_161631 | JGI IMG/M metagenome (GOLD analysis project Ga0224742, IMG submission 161631) | Enriched cells from gastrointestinal tract of the lab mouse from Pacific Northwest National Laboratory (PNNL), Richland, Washington... | ecosystem: Host-associated > Mammals > Digestive...
TGTGTGTTTTGAAATAGGAGAGTATAATAACTGTATAAGATTTCATGAGAAGACAGTTGCAAAACGCCGGTATCGTATAGGGGAAAAAGCAATGCCTGAAGGAGGTCTGCAAGGTTATCACAGGAGGAAGAATGACGAATGGGGAAAAAAAGAAAAAAAGAAGATGTTTCCTATTAAGGTGAAGTTATTAGGGACGATACTGCCGGTAGTTGCAGTCATGGTATTGGTTATTGCTGCGACCTCTTACCAGATCTCCAAGAATATTATTACAGAATATTCGCAGAATCTGTTAAGCTCGTCTATTGCAAATCAGGCTAATGAGATCGAGTCATGGCTGGACGAGAATTTGTCCGCTTTCCAGACCGTAAAGCAGGCGGTTGAGGGGACGAACCCGGACGAAGCGGCTCTGCAGCGCATACTGGATAGTTATTATCAATTCAACGATAATTATCCGGAAGGGCTGTATGTGGCGGATGAAAACGGAAAGCTTATGAAAGCGGCAGGCTCGGACAAGACAGAGAGTGGTCTGCTGGAATCCGTGTGGTATCAGGATGGCATCACGAGACTGAATATGGCATTTACAGATGCCTATACAGATGAAAATGGCGAAGCGCTTGTCAGCGCCTCTGGTATTTTGGATGACGATTCTGATACGTTGAAGGTCATTTCAGCAGACCTGTCATTGCAGCGCATTAGTATCATCGTAAACAGTTTTATTGAGATGGAGGATGCCCAGGCATTTCTGGTCAATTCCAAGGACGGCACGATTCTTGCCCACCGGGATAACAGTCTGATTTCCAAAAGGCTTGCGGAGGCCGGGGATGCATTTATGCGGGATGTGGACGAAAAACTTGGACAGCATGATTACCGGATGACGGAAATAGATGACCGGATGACGGCATTTACAGAAATACAAGGAACGGACTGGATCCTGGTCTCCTATATTCCTACAGAAACGATCTATGCGGATATTAATGGTGTCAGAATCCTTATGATTGCCATTGGGCTGGTATCGCTGCTGTTGCTTGCCATTTTGATTGAGCGCGTCGTTCAGGTAGTGATCAGGCCGGTCAAAGAATTAACACGAATCATTACGGCAATGACGGATGGTGATTTTACGGTTCATGTAACAACAAAGAGCAATGATGAGATCGGTGTGATGAGCCGTGGGGTGGAAGGGTTTATCCAGTCCATGCGCGGGATGATCTTGTCCATTCATGGTGTTTCTGATAAACTGCATGTTCAGGCAGACAACAGCAATGGTGTTTCTGGCGAAATGTATAACGCCTCCAGAATGCAGAGCGAATCCATGCAGGAGCTGAACAAGACGGTAGAACAGCTCTCGATTTCGGTGAATGAGATCGCGGAAAATGCCACCACCCTTGCATCCGTGGTGGCGGATACCAAAGAGGATGGCGGTCAGGTAGACCTTAAGGTGAAAGCGACGGTGGAGGTTTCCCGTCAGGGAAAAGCAGACATGCAGAATGTTGGCGCAGCGATGCAGAGTATCAATGAATCGATGATGAAGCTCCAACAGGCAATCGACAAGGTAGGGAAGGCATCCGAGGAAATTACGGATATAGCAGGTGTGATCAGCGATATTGCGGATGAGACGAATCTTCTGTCATTAAATGCTTCCATTGAGGCGGCCCGGGCTGGAGAGGCAGGAAGGGGCTTTGCGGTGGTCGCAACAGAAATCGGAAAGCTTGCCCAGACCAGCTCAAATTCCGTACATAATATTGAGAGTCTGATTTCTGAGATCATTGTCCTTGTAAAGGATGCAGTCAGCCAGGCAGGCGACAGTGTAGGCAGCATCCACAGCAGCAGCGGACTGGTGCACAATGCTTTACAGACATTTGATGTGATCTTCGATAATATTGGCGAGGTCAACAATCTGGTACAGCAGATGATTGAAAAGGTGGAGCAGGTAGACCATGTTGCCATCAATGTGGCGGCAATCTCGGAAGAACAGGCGGCAAGCTCTGAAGAGATTCTGGCTACATCAACTACCATGGTAGAGCAGGCACACAGAATCACAGGAAACAGTGAGACGGTTGCGGAAGGAGCAAAAGAGCTGACAGAGTCGGCAGAAGAGCTGGCAGATCAGGTGAACATGTTCAGGGTTGACATGTCCGGGTTGGACAGGGAGGATAAAGTATGAGAAAAAGGCTGGGAATACTGTTGGGCATGGTGATGCTGGGAATGCTGGCGCTTTCCGGCTGTGGGAGTAAGAGCGGCGCCGATTCAAATAAAGACATAAGAATTCTTCTTGTCCTAAACCAGATGGACAGCTTCCGGGAGACCCTTGTTGCGGCGGCCAGGGACACCGCTGCGGCGGAAGGTGTGCAGTTTGATTTTAAGGATGCAGAGGGCTCTATTGAAAACCAGGTGAATTATCTGAAAGAGGCGCAGAAGGAGGGCTATGACGTGATTCTCTGCAGTCCGGTATCCGCGGAGACGGTTGTGGAGCTGAAGGCCAGTGCGGGGGATATACCGATTGTTTTTATCAATAGCTGCCCGGATGAAAAGCAGTTAAAAGAAGGGAAATACATCTATGCCGGCTCTGACGAATATGTAGCCGGGCAGTTTCAGGCGGAATATGTGCTGGGTAAGCTGGCAGGCCGCCAGGAGATCAATGTGTTATTGTTAAAGGGCGAAAAGGCTCATTCAGCCACGGACGGGAGAACCAAAGGGGTAAAACAGACATTGGAGAACAGCGGAATGACAGTCAATTACGTATTTGAGGATTATGCTGACTGGGATCAGGATCTGGCAAAGCATCTGTTTGAAATATTTTTAAGAACCGGGTCACCGGTGGACTGTGTGCTTTGTGAGAATGATTCTATGGCACTTGGCGTGATTGAGGCGTGCAAAGAGGCAGGCATTGATTTAGCAGCCCTTCCGGTTTTGGGGGTGGATGCGACTGCTGACGGATGCGCTGCAATCAAGAACAAAGAGATGGCATTTACCGTCTGCCAGTCCGGCTCCGGTCAGGGAGAAGCGGCGGTAAAAGCGGCGATCCGGTTTGCCCGGGGCGAGTCTGCCGATTCACTGGAGGGTGTCAGTGAGGATGGAAAATACGTCTGGGTTCCCTTTGAAAAAGTAGATAGTACCAACGTGTCCCAGTACAGCAATTAGCGGTTCGGGAAAACGTCTCCTTGCCCGGGACAGGATCAATTCCTGTCCCGGCAAGGTGGAGAATGCAAAGCCGGAATAAATAAATCTGCAGGGAGTAAAGGTTATGGTCATTATGTCGATGCTTCACACATTCTACGGAAACCATTTTAGTGGGAAAAGAAGGATGAAAAGAGGTTTCGGCATTTTTTTGTTATAGGAAATGGTAGAAATGAATGGTTGCAGGACATAGGAAGGAGCAGAGCTGTCAACATGGACGAACAGGAGATTTTAAACCGATGGAGGCTTGTACTTGGAAAGTATGCGGCAGAGCAGATTTCTTTTTCCGGGGATGGCCTTAAGTTTATGGATATGGAGCAGGTTCTTGACTATCTGTACGAAAGGGAGTACGGGGAAGACCAGGATATCAGAAAGGAGCGCGGCGGGGGAAGCGGGGATTCCGCTCTCACGGTCCCTGACTGGCTTTTGAAGATCAAGAAGCTGTTTCCCAGACAGACTGTGGAAATTATGGAGCGCCATGCCCTTGAGAAGTACCAGATGACCGAACTGCTCACGGACCCCGAGGTGCTTAAGAAGCTGGAGCCCAATAAAGAACTGCTCAAGACTATATTAAGCTTAAAACATATGATGAAGGGGGAGGTCCTTCAGGTTGCAAGGGAGCTTGTGCGCAAGGTGGCCGCGGAGCTGACAAGGAAGCTGGAACAGGAATTAAAGACCTCCTTTTTCGGAAAGCTAAACAGGAATATCAGCAGTCCGGTGCGCTGTGCAAGGAATCTGGATGTCAAAAAGACCATACGGATGAATCTGAAAAATTACGACAAAGAGCAGGAGCAGCTTATTTTAAAGCAGGTTTACTTCAGCTCACGGATGAAGAAGTACAATACATGGCGGGTCATTATCTGTGTGGACGAGAGCGGGTCCATGCTGGATTCTGTGATCCACAGCGCGGTTATGGCGGGAATTTTTGCAAAACTGCCCATGCTGGATACAAAACTTGTGATTTTTGATACAAATGTGGTGGATCTAAGCGGCTATGTCAGCGATCCGGTGGAGGTTTTGATGAGCGTCCAGCTGGGAGGGGGAACCAATATTGCAGGTGCCCTTTCCTACTGTGAGAAGCTGATCGAATTTCCCTACAGGACCATGGTGGTTCTGATCACGGACCTGTATGAAGGAGGCGGATACCAGAATCTGTATCATGTCAGCAGGGGAATAATAGAAAGCGGTGCAAAGCTGACGGTGCTGACGGCACTTGACATGAATGCTGACCCCAATTACGACAGAAGGGCTGCAGCGGTTCTGGCGGATATGGGGGCATTTGTAGGGGCAATGACACCGGAAGAACTGGCGCAGTTCATGGGCAGGATTATTGGAGGATGAAAAAATGGGGGACTGGAGATCACGGCTGGCAGATGTGGATGACGATTATCTTATAGGAATTGCCAATAAGGGCATCGTAAAGCGCGCCTATAAGGACAAGGAGGAAGGTAATTATAAGGTTTTGTCTTTAGATGCGGAGGCGGAAGTCAGTGTCGGCGGGGAAAAGGTGATAATCAGGATGCCTCTTGGGGAGAGCAGTTGTTCCTGCCCTTCCAGAAGCATCTGCCGTCATGTGGTGCTTGGCATACTGGCATTGAAGGAAAACGCGGGGGAGGAACCCGGGCAGGCGCAGCCGGAAGAAGGGAAACATATCCTGGCATCAAAACTGATGGAGGAGATAGGGGCATATCCCGATGCCCTTCTTTGCAGGACATTGGGAAACAGGCATTTGCAGGGGATTCTGGAACAGAAAAAGGCATCCCGTATCCCACCCATTACCTATGCCAGTGTGATCACTGTGGAGCTGGCAGAAATGGGGCAGACCGTGAAGCTTTTATCCCCCCTGGAGCATTCTTCCTGCACCTGTCACCGGAAAGATCTCTGCGTCCATAAAGCGGCGGCCCTTTTATGGTGTAAGCTGGAAAAGGAGATGAGCCGGGCGGAAGAACTGGAAGGGGAGGGTGGTTTGGGAGAACCTTCCTTTGATAAAGGACAGATCAAAGAAGCGGCCCGGCAGATGAAAAGCTTTCTGGAGGAATTGATACATACAGGGCTTGCAAGGGTCTCGCCGGATGTGACAGACCAGATGGAGCGGTTTGCCACCATCAGCCATAATGCGGGGCTGGCAGAGTTTGAGGGATACTTCCGGGCTTTGCAGGATTCCTACGGGAATTATTTCGCAAGAAAAGCATCCTTTTGTACAAAGACGCTTATGGAACAGTTCTCCAGACTGTACCGCCGGGCAGAGCTTTTGCAGGGGGCAGAGAGCGATAAGGAGATTGCAGGGCTGGCCGGGGAATTTAAGGCAGAGTATTTTCCGGCAGGAACACTGGAACTGACCGGGATTGCCGTAGAACATTTTGAGAGCCAGACGGGATATGAGGGGGAAACGGTATATTTTCTGGAGGAAAATACAAAGGAGTGGTATACCTATACCTGGGCACGGCCTGTTTTTTATGAAGATGTGAAAAGGCGGGGACGGCAGGAGCGGGCAAGGGCGCCCTGGGGAGTTCCGCTTTCGCTGGAAGACATGGCGGGAGCCCGTATGAAGCTGACAGGGGCGCGGTGTGATTCCCGTGGAAGGCTTTCTGCAAGCCAGGAGACGAAGGGGGAACTGCTGGGGAGCAGAGGGAAGGAAAAGCGTCTGTATGTAAAGGACTTAGGCGGCTGGTATTACCGGGATTTTGGAAAGCTTTTTACAGAGAGGATAGGGAACAGGAAGGTTTCCTGGCTGAAAAAACGGGAAGACGGAAAAAGAGAAACGGAGCTGGTGTTCCTACGTCCCGCGTTCTGCCAGAAAGCATTTTTTTCAGAGACGGAGCAGAAATTATACATGAGCCTGTATGATGAAAAGGGGAAGGAGGTTGTCATAGAGGCCGCTTATTCTAAAAATGAAGCCTGGAGCATACGGTATCTGGAGAGAATCAAAGAAGAAAATCATCCCTGTTTTTTAGGAAAGATCTATCTGCGGGAGGGAAGGATACGCATGTATCCGGTAGCTGTTTTTGAGAAGGGGGAAGTACTGGAAGATGAGAACGATGGGTAAGGAAGAAGTGCTTGACGGGCTTTTGGATGAGGCAGGGGGTGTGCTGGAAGAACTATACCAGAGCGGCTTCGACAGGGTTCATGACAGTACCCTGGAAGCATTGGAACGGATGGCAAAGCTGACAGGGGAATACGGTATGGAGTATCTGTCCGGTATGCTATGTCAGTTAACCAAAGGTCTTGCCATGAGGCGCCACCGGATGGAACAGAAGGAAGATGGCATTACGGAAATTTATGTAAAACTTAATGAATATTTATATTTATGCAGGGAAAAAGCAGCCTGCGACACAGGAAAAAATTATTATACAGACGGGGAGGTAAAACAGTATGATGAATCCAAGAGATATGCACAGCCGGAAGCTGATTGAGGTGATTGAGCAGATTCCCCTGCCAAAAGATAAGATGGTGCTGGCGGAAGTCTATCTGATGCAGGAAGCCGGGGATGAGGTGCTGGAACAGTTTGATTTTCAGGATTTGTCGGAAATTGAAGGGGGAAAGTCTGCAAAGGTATTCTATGAATTGACCAGGAAGGGGCGGAAGGAGGAGGCCCGAAGACTGTTTAAACTGCTTTTTGCCATCGGCTGGTCAACCTGCTGCCATATGACGCCTATTGGCAGTCTTTATACAGGAAAAGACCAGATTATTGGAGAGGCGGACAAGGTAGCGGCAGTTTATGCCCCGGAGATCGGCATGCAGCAGTACCTGCAAAACGGGCAGGTAATAAACCGTCTGATCGCGCTGGCAGACAATGACCCGGAGGTGATAAAAAGGGCGGCCGGATACCAGAAGAATAAGTTTGACAATGGAAAGCTGGTTTTGCTTGCCGTCTACTTCATGATGAAATACAGCGGAGCGGAAGAAAGCAGTATAAAGAGCGAAGGTTTTTTGGAAAATATTGGAAAGATATTCGGCCCAAGAGATAAAGCCAAAGAAGCAGTAGTACAGATAGACAAAGAAGATATGCCGCTGATGGAGCAGTATGAAAATATCATTATTTCCAGTTTTGACAACATGTACAAAAACCAGATAGATCCCCATACACTTTCCGTGATACAGAAAGCGGTGCGGGAAAATTCCATGCCCGGGAAGGCTTTGCAGCTTGCCAATAAGGCCGGCCAAGTAGATGCTTTTTTACTAAAATTATTAGGCAGTATGGCCTATCTGAACTTCCGGCTTTCAGTCAGACTGAAAAACATTGTAAGACTGTCTCTGGCAGTCAGTACGGAGACGGCGCTGGATGCCATGTTACAGGTAAGCAGGGGACTTCCGGCGGATATTGGCAAAAAGGGCGGAAATTATGACCAGATATTTGAAATAGACAGTGCACGGTATCTGCGCTGGGCGGCCAATAAAAACCTTGGCACCATTTTAAAGGAGCAGTTGGAAGGGAACCAGAACTGCTTTTTAAAGGTATTGGATGAGGTGGATACGGATACTTCCGGCAGAATGATCGAAGTGCTTAAAGAATCTAAGCCGGAGCTTTGCCAAACAATTCTGGCAAATAGGAGCGGCAGGGCCCGGGAAAAGCTGATCGCTGTTCTGATAGGAAATGATTATGCCAATGGGGACATAATCAAGGGATACTTAAGAGGGGAGACGAAAGTGGATGCCCTGTATCCTTATGCGGATCAGATTGCCCAGAAAAATACCTATTCGGGATGGCGGGAGCGCAACAGTGTAAACGAATACAGGAAACACTATAAGGATGAAGCCTTTGACCGGAGGTGTCAGGTATATATGCTGATGAAGCATTACCTGTACTTTTTCCATGATGAAATAACACAGAGGATTGGCTCGAAAGGACAGAAGATAGTAGAGATTTTTAGGAATTTTGACAAAGAAGGACTGACTGTGGAGCGTCAGCTTTCCGGCTTTGTGCTGTTTCATGATTTTCTTTATGGGGAAAAGAACAAGCGGGATTTTACGGATATTGTGGAAAAGTGCTTTGGAGAGTACCTTGAAAACCGCCGGGAAGAAACGGTAAGCGCCTTTTTAAATGCGGAAGCAGCGGGACGTTTTTTGGGACTTCGCGTCATGGGAAAAGATGCCCGGCAAAATAAGAAGGAAATTCTTTCTTATACCCAGGATGGTTCCAAGGTAGTAAAAGAAGAACTTTTGCACATTCTATGCCAGCAGCGGGAATGGGAGGAAGAAGTGATGGCCCTTTTTGCATCCAAAAAGGCAGCGGAGCGGGAGCTTGCCATTAAGACCCTCCTTAGCTGGCAGGAACAGGAAAAAGATTATCAGGATCTGTTCCGGCAGGCTCTTGAGAAAGAGAAAAATGGAAAAGTAAGGGAGCTTTTATGCAATGCTTTGCGGATAGAGCCGGAAAAAGGAAGCGGCGCCAAGGTTCTGGCCCAGGAAGATCTGGTGAAGGAAATGCATAAGGGCGGCAAAAAACGTTCTCTTGCATGGGCTTACGAGACGCCTTTTTCACAGGTCCACAAATCAAACAGGGACTTGGCCCAGGAAGAATATTTACAGGCAGTCCTGCTGTGCTATGCCTCTATGGGAAAGTGCGGAATCAGCCAGAATGCCGTAATGCTGGCGCAGGATCTGAATCAGGAAGAATTTGCCGTTTACGTAAATGAACTTTTTGACAAGTGGCTGGAGGCAGGTGCGGAAGCAAAGAAACGCTGGGTGCTCTACGCATCGTCCATACATGGCGGCCCGGAGATCATCAGCAAACTTAAGCACCAGATTCAGGAGTGGCCCCAGCACGCAAGAGGTGCCATTGCATCGGACGCAGTGGAGGCGCTTGCTTTAAATCCCCTGCCCCAGGCGCTGCTGATTGTGGATGGAATTGCCCGGAAATTCAAATTTAAGCAGGTGAAGGCGGCGGCCGGAAGGGCGCTGGAATTTGCCGCTGAACAGCTTGGTATTACCAGCCAGGAGCTGGCGGACAGAATCGTCCCTGATTTAGGGTTTGATGAAAACATGGAGAGAAGCTTTGACTACGGGGAGCGTACCTTCAGGGTGACAATTACCCCGGAGCTGGAGATAGAAATTTTTGACGAGACGGGAAAAAAGCTGAAAAATATGCCGGCCCCCGGCAAACGGGACGATGAACAGAAAGCGAAAGCTTCTTATGAAGAATTCAAGCAGATGAAAAAGCAGATGAAGATGACCATCACAAGCCAGAAAATGCGACTGGAACAGGCTTTATCCACGGGAAGGGAGTGGAGCGTGGAGGCATGGAAAAATCTTTTTGTAAAAAATCCTGTGATGCATCAGTTTGCCATCGGCCTGATCTGGGGAATCTATGAAGACAGGAAGCTTATCTGCAGCTTCCGCTATATGGAGGACGGCTCTTTTAACACCCAGGATGAGGAGGAGTACGAGCTTGCGGCAGAAGGAAAGATCGGTCTGGTACACCCCATCGAACTGGACGAAGAAGGGAAAAAGGCATGGCAGGAACAGCTTGAGGATTATGAAATCACCCAGCCTGTGGAGCAGATAAAGCGGCCTGTATACCGGGTAACGAAAGAGGAGGAGAACAGCCAGAGCATGGACCGTTTCGGCGGCTGTATCATAAATGATTTGTCGCTGGGAGGGAAACTGCTTGGGGCCGGCTGGTACCGTGGGTCTGTGACTGACGGCGGCGGTTTTGACACTTATTACAGGGAAGATGCAGAAACCGGACTTGGCGTGGAACTTCATTTCTCCGGAAGCTTTGTGGGAGGTGAAAACGAAGAAGTCACCATTTACGATGCAAGATTTTATAAAGCGGGCGATGTTAAAAGAGGCAGCTATGTTTACGATGAAGCGGATAAGGAAAAAGCATGTTTCCTGAAAGATGTTCCGCCCAGATATTTCAGTGAGGTGGTGATGCAGATCGCGAAGGCTGCGGCGTCCTCCAGTGAGAAGGATGAGAATTGGAAAAGCGGCAGAATGGGGGACAGATAGATATATGGCTTTTATTCTGATTGGCGCAGGAACATTGTTGATGGTGGTATAGTACCTATATGGAAAAGACAGGGACAGTTTTGCAAACAGGTAATATACTATTATAAGATTTTAAAAAGGAGATTCTCTTAATATGCAGGAAAGAGTAAATCCTTTCGTTAGCAATTGCAGTTTTTCCGGTGTAAAACCAATCATGGCGGACTTACCATACCCGCCTGTTCAGGTGAAGGAGAGGAACCTGATGTATGCACACATGCTCAGTGTCGATTATTGCGGCGCCGTGTCGGAATTATCTGCCATTACACAGTATATCAATAATGAAAACCGCCTGTCCTGTAATCACTGCCCCATGGCAAAAACACTTCTGGGAATTGGAATGGCGGAAATGATGCATCTGCAGAAATTAGGTGAACTGATTTTTTTACTGGGCGGCACCATTGACTTTACCGCGAAATACCGAAACGGAAGGCCGAAAATGTGGACGCCGGAGTATCTGTCAATTCCTGAAAATACAGCGCATATGCTGATGGCGGACATAGAGGCCGAAAAAGATGCGATCCGGCAGTATGAAGCCCATATCAATGGGATCAGTGACGAATGTGTCACTGCAGTACTGAAAAGAATCATCACAGATGAAGAATACCATATTATGCTGCTGCAGTATTTAATGAAAGAGCTGTAAAATCGCATCTTCCTAACCCAAGCTTCCCAGGACTCCATCCGGTCAGAAATTGAACCTTTGAGCTGCCTGGATAGAGTACTAGAGCATGTTTGAAAATTCTGCACATGAAATACAGTTGGTTACGGGAATCGGACGGTTTGAGACATTTTCATTAAGAAAACAAAAAAATATTACGATAGATAAAGTGAAAAGGTCTTGAAACGGAGGGAAGTTTTATGAATATACCATTATTTCGCGCAGCAGGCAGCAGCCCTAACGGAATCTTTGCCGGAAATAGCTCCATGATGCAGGGGAACAGGCTGAAAAGCACCCAGGAAAAGGAACAGCGTCAGCAGAAGACAGCCGGGCAGATAGAATTCTGGGAGCAGCAGAAAGCAAACCTTAAAAACATGGAGAGTGAAACCTTAGAGGAAATTGTCCGTAAGCTGGAAATGTTCCATAATTATGACGATGAGATTGCCGCGGCAAAGGCAGCCTATAATAACGAGCAGATGTTCCATATCCTGGACGAAGCCAGAGAACAGGGCGAAAAGATCGCCGAGGCCGTGGAGAAGACCGAACCCAAGACTCCCGAGGAGAGGAAAGAGGATCTTGTGGAGGAAGCCCTTGGAACCGACGATGAGAAGGGTGTTTTGTCAGAAGTTATGGACGAAATGCTGGAAGAAGTCACGGAGATCGTGGAAGAAGTAAGCGAAAATGCAAAAACCCTGACCCAGGAAACGCAGGAGGAATTTACAGAAAAGATGGCGGAAAATGCGCAGGAGATGACGGCGCTTACAGAAAGCCGGCAGACTGCTTTAGAACAGGAGTCAGCCGAAATAAAGGCGGAGATGATCTATAAGAGATTTGACATGCGTATCTGACCTTTTCCTAAAATAATACTGAAATATGGATAATGTCAAAAACCTGGATGGCGAGGTTTTTGACATTATTTTTACAATAAGCTGTCTCGCGGAGCGTGGCAGTGTTTGTTTAGTATACACTTTTGCTTTCATTTTTGACCTCCTGATTTTGTTTATAATATTATAACCCTTTATTTATCTGTTCAATGATCTGCCTGTTAGACCTTTTTTTATTTCTCATCGTCCATTCCCCTGCATAACTGCATCCAATCCCTGTCAGCATTCCAGCCAGCACATCCGTAGGATAATGGACGCCCACATATAACCGGGAAAAAGAAATCAGAATGGCGAGAATCAGAATGGGGATTCCGCACTTTTTCGGCAACCTGCGGTACAGGACGCTGCCTGATGCAAAGGAACTTCCCGCATGGCCTGAAGGAAAGGAAAACTCTGAAGGCCTTGGAACGATCGGCACCAGCCCTTCCACCGCTATGTAGGGCCTGACCCTTGCCACAAGATTCTTAAGCA
>Ga0224742_10352_pt1 | contig 12140 bp, 11 predicted proteins | sample LIM_E_Water_Neg_FD_161631 | JGI IMG/M metagenome (GOLD analysis project Ga0224742, IMG submission 161631) | Enriched cells from gastrointestinal tract of the lab mouse from Pacific Northwest National Laboratory (PNNL), Richland, Washington... | ecosystem: Host-associated > Mammals > Digestive...
CAGGAAGACAGAGTTTTTATGCGCCAGGGAGGCGCCTTCGGGAAGGCCATCCAGAGTGAGGAGGTCACGGACCGTCATGCCGCCCTCCAGTACCTGCTGGGGGACCCGGCAGATTTCTGTCAGCTCCTGATCTGAGAGATACCCGTGGCCTCGGATTTCTTGGATGGTCAAACCAAAACTGCCATGGAGCATGGCGTACAGTTCCTCTCCCCGGTAAAGCTCCTGGGCTGAGGAAACGGCGTTTTCGAAAAGCTCCACCGTGCGGCACAGTGAAAACACGGCGGATGCATTCTTTCCTGACCCTTATCGTACCATTTGAGGTATGCGTCCAGGTACACGCCCTCGCTGCCGCCATAGTCTGTGGTGCAGAAGACACCGGCGTCCTTGGGAATCTCCCGGCCATTCTCCCAGAAGTCGTCCAGAAGGAAATATTCGTCGGGCAGATAGCCCTGACCTTCCAGGCGGTGCTTCAGTTCCTCGAAAACCTCAGCCGCTGGTCGCTGGCCGTCGTATTCCAGCTTGCGGGGATCGTCCGCGGAGGGCTTCCAGCGGTCAAATTCAATGACATTCATTTTCCTGCGAGTCTCCTTTGATAGATTTTTGGCTTGTCTCAGCCGGACTGGGTATGCTATGATAGGACTAGAACAAAGTTTTGCGTTGAAGGAGGCGTGGACCATGGGGGACCGGACTTATATCGCCTGTGACCTGAAAAGTTTTTACGCCTCCGTCGAGTGTATTGAACGGGGCCTGGACCCCCTGACCACCAACCTCGTTGTGGCGGACCTGAGCCGGACGGAGAAGACCATCTGCCTGGCGGTGACGCCCTCCCTGAAAGCCTGGGGCGTCTCCGGACGGGCGCGGCTCTTCGAGGTGGTCCAGCGGGTCAAGGAGGTCAACGCTGATCGTGCCCGCAAGGCACCTGGTCGTCAGCTTACCGGCTCCTCCTCCAGTGACCCCGAGCTGAAAGCGGACCCCAGCCTGGCGGTGGACTACATCGTGGCTTCGCCCCGGATGGCTCATTACATGAAGTGGAGTACCAGGGTCTACGACGTGTACCTCAAATATATCGCGCCGGAGGATATTATCAATTACTCCATCGACGAGGTCCTGATGGACGTGACGAACTACCTCGGGACCTACGGTTTCAGCGCCCGTGATCTCGCTATGAAGATCATCCTGGACGTACTGGAGACCACGGGTGTCACCGCCACGGCGGGGATCGGGCCGAACCTGTACCTGTGCAAAATCGCTATGGACATCTGGGCCAAGCGCATCCCGGCGGACAAAAACGGCGTCCGCATCGCCCAGCTGACGGAGAAGAGCTACCGCCAAAATCTGTGGGACCATCGGCCCTTGACAGACTTTTGGCGGGTGGGGCCCGGCTATGCCAGGAAGCTGGAGGCCGAAGGACTTTACACCATGGGGGATATCGCCCGCTGCTCCATCGGCAAGCCTACGGATTATTACAACGAGGAACTGCTCTATAAAATGTTCGGCGTGAACGCGGAGCTCCTCATCGACCACGCCTGGGGGTGGGAGCCCTGTACCATCGCGGACGTGAAAGCCTATAAGCCGGAGACAAAAAGCATCGGTGGGGGGCAGGTCCTGCAAAGCCCGTATCCTTATGAAAAGACCCGCTTAGTGGTCCGGGAAATGGCGGACCAGCTGGCGCTGGAGCTGGTGGACAAGGGCCTGGTGACGGACCAGCTGACGCTGACCGTGGGCTATGACATTGAGAATCTGACGGACCCGGAACGGCGGAAAAAATATCAAGGCGAGGTCAAGGCGGACCGTTATGGCCGCTCCATTCCCAAGCACGCCCACGGCACTGCCAATCTGGAGGAGTACACCGCCTCCACAAAGCGGATCATCGCCGCCGCGCTGGAGCTGTTCGACCGCATCATCGACCGGAATTTGCTGTCCCGTCGGCTGACCATCTCTGCCAACCGGGTGTTACCGGAGAAAGATGCTCCCCGGAAGAAAGCATTCGAGCAGCTGGACCTGTTCACCAACTACGCTGCTGTTCAGGAACAGCAGGAACGGGAGGCCGCCGACCTGGAGCGGGAAAAGAAGGTGCAGAAGGCGGTACTGGACATCAAGAAGCGCTTCGGGAAAAACGCCATCTTGAAGGGCATGAACTTCCAGGAGGGCGCGACGGCGAAAGACCGGAACCGCACGATTGGAGGGCATCGCAGTGGGGAAGTATGACGATATCATTGACCTGCCGCATCCCACCTCGGAGCGGCATCCCCGGATGCCCATGGCGAACCGGGCGGCGCAGTTTAGTCCTTTTCAGGCTCTAACGGGCTATGACGACGCTGTCAAGGAAACCGCCCGGTTGACCGGCAGCAGGGCCGAGCTGACCGAGGAGGAAAAGTCCATCTTGGACGCGAAACTCCAGCTTTTGGCTCCGGGTGTGGACGCGGCAATCACCTTTTTCCAGCCCGACGGCAGAAAAGAGGGCGGGGCCTATACCACGGTCACAGGCACAGTCAAGCGGATGGACAGCTCCTCTCATGAGGTAGTCCTGACGAATGGACGGCGTATCTCCGTCGACGATATCCTGGAGATCCAGACCGAGGCGCTGGGAGACTAAGTGAGAAGGGGACCGGCCCGCAGGCCGGTCCCTTTGTATGTGCGTTACGCCGTCTTGGCGAGGCCGTGCGCGTACAGCAGACTCACGAATATGGACGCCTCCCCGCAAATGTCTGCCCGCGCCTCGGGATCATCCTCCCGCACAACGCTTCGGAATTTTGCCCAGAGAATGCCGGCGGACCTTCTGCCGCCCCGGAGGAGGAAACTCTGGAGGTTCAGTCCCTCGTCCAGCAGAGCCGCCGCGTCGTATACGGCTTGGCGCTCGGTTCCCTCCTTCAGTCTGGCGGCTGTCCTCAGCAAGGCCCAGAGGAGATCGGCGATCATAACGCCGTCATAACACTCCAGGAGCGGCTCGCCGGGCACTCCGCCTTTGTTTTCAGCGGCCAGCTTCTTCCCACGCTCCAGGCGTTTTGTTTTCTCTGCCAGTGTTTCCTCCAGCAGTCCCCACGCCTTGGCGATCAGGGGCAGGACAGCCTCCAGTGGTGCGATATCGCCGATGTGGTCGGGAGGCCCCAGGGCCAATGCGCTGAGCGCCTCCAATGTGACTTTTTCGAGCAGGGTTTCCGGGGCCATGTCCGGTCTTTTGTATTCCATGCCGAGCCTCCTCATTCTTAGGGATGCTTCTCCCTGATTTGCCAACAACAATACAAGGTCCGCTGGGAAATATCCATCACGAAAGCCAACGAAAAAATGGCCGCATATCCGGCAGAACCAACATGTGCGGAACCGCCCTCCTTTTTGAACATCAGCCGCCGTCGTGGCAGTTGCAGGGGAGATCGTCCTCCGGGAACATCCAGCACATGGCGGTCTGGTTCTTATCCGCCTCTACGAAGTCCCGCCAGGCCCAGTTTCGGTCCAGGCCCTTGACGGAGGTGAGGTTGGGCATGGCGCCATCCTCAATGGCAATGGCCCGCTCGTAGAGGTCCGGATGCTGGTGGAAGAGGGTGCGGATCTCCTTTTTCTTCATGCTGGGGCAGAAAAAGCAGGAGGACTTGCCGGGCAGCGGCAGACCCTCCTGCTGGATGGCGGCGATGCAGTCCTCTCTGGTCCAGCCCCAGTCCATGAGGGCGTAGACCTTCGTGTACTTCTGATCGGCCTCCACAGGCTTGCGGTAGTCTTTCAATTCCCTTGCTGTGGCAGTGCGGATGCCCGCACCGTGGGTTGTTTCCGCAGAAACCAGCCGTCCCTCCTGGAGCAGTCGGTTGATCAGCTCAGACATGAATCGGTTCCCCACTGCATTGTGCCGTTCCCGGTCACAGAGGCGGAGGATCTCAAAGTGCTCCGCGAAGCGCGCCGCGACAGGATCGGTGATGTAAAGATTGGTTCGCTTGGTCCTGCAATGTTCCAGGATGAAGGCCGTGATCTCCTCATGCTTGGCCTCCAGCACAGCGCGGTATTCCTCATCACTCAGATCGGCGTATTCTTCGCAGCAGTCTACAGCATAGCATCGGAAGGTCTTGCCTTTTGACAGCCGCTCTTGCAGAGGCTGGATATTTGCCTCTTCCATCACGCCGCTGAAGCTGGTCGGGTGCAGGTAGAGGTCCTGCCGGTCCTTTGCGGCCGTATCGCAGACTCCGTTGGAGCCTGGGTGGAGCGTCCATCCCAGCTGTTGAAACAGGCTGCGGCACTCCTGCTCAAATGCGGCCTCGTCCGCCTCGTTTGACCAGTCGGAGTTACAGCCGTAACCGTAACCATAGGCGTATGCTTGGATGCGGAAATATACTTTTCGGTATGCCACGTTCATCCTCCTTAGCGGTTCATTTCCTTAATGGAATAGGCAGCCATGGATTCAACTCCTCTCGTAGATTTGCGGGTGAAGCAGCAGTAAGAGTATCACAAGCCGGTCTGTACGGCTATTCACTATATTCAACTAATTTTGGCATAGTTTTTGGTGGAAATATTCCAGCGCCCTTTTTCGTCAACCTGTGATACAAAAAGGGCGCCGGACGGTTGGCTGTGCATAGCCAACAAATCCGGCGTCAAAATTTCGTGTATTGTGATCTTGTGAAAAGAGGGGGGAATGCGGCGTCTGAAAAAGGGCACAGGCGTTTAGGGGCTGTCTGAAAAATAAAAGTTGCACAAACGGAGCAGATGTGTAAAAATACACACATGAAACGATATGAACTGACAAAAGAACAATGGGAGCGAGTAAAGCAGCTATTGCCGCCAGAAAGGACCGGAAAGCGAGGGCGTCCGCGAAAGGATGACCGGACAATGTTGAATGGGATGCTCTGGATCGTCCGAAGCGGCGCACAATGGAGGGAACTGCCAGAGACCTATGGTCCCTGGCAATCTGTGTATGCCCGTTTTGCCAAATGGCGGGATGACGGTACGCTGGAAAGGATATTTCATGCGCTGTCCGCAGATGCGGATATGGAAAATTTGAGTATGGACTCTACGTGCGTCAAAGTGCATGAAAGTGCCAACGGCGGGGGAAAAAACGGCAGATAAAGCGGTTGGCCGCACCAGAGGCGGGCTGAATACTAAGCTGCACACGATTGTGGACGGCTTGGGGAATCCGGTGACCTTTCTCCTTTCAGCAGGAAATGACCACGATTCTACGCATGCCATCCAACTGCTGGAACAGGTCAACATCAGCGGTAGCAGCGTATTGGCAGACCGGGCTTATGGAGCTTCATCCATCCGAACCTATATTGGGCAGCATGGAGCCAGCTATGTGATCCCACCCAAAAGTAATGTTCCTGATCCTTGGCCTGTGGATTGGCATTTATACAAAGAACGTCATTTAGTCGAGTGCTTCTTCCAGAAAATCAAATGGTTTCGTAGAATTGCGACCAGATATGACAAGCTCGATGCTTCTTTTCTCGCTTTTATATATCTCGCTTCCATTGCTATTTTGTTGCTTTGATCCAATCTCTATCTTTTTTCAAACAAGGCCTAAACAGATAGAAACAGATTTGTAACCAAAAGGAGATCGACAACATCAGGGAGTACAAATCCATGCTTTTCAAGAATTTTCACGATCTACTTTGGTGCCTGTTCCTGGGTGCTGTGTGCGATGGGGCAACTAGAGAGCTGGAGAATGCGGAAGGAGAAACAAGATGTATTCCATAGAAAAAGAACTGAAAATACTCCGGCAATTCGTAAAGCCGGAACACATGGACACCTCAGAGGGCTGGCACTGCTATTCCGAGGACGAAGTGTCCGCAGCCGAGGAGCGTTTGCACACAAAATTGCCCCCTCCCATCCGGGAGATTTATCTGTATATGGCCGATCTGCTGATAGGCTCCAACGATCTGCGCCCCCTGGAACTTCTTCACTGGGACAAGGACTATCTGGCTTTTTTCGAGAATCCAGATGCGGATGTGATTGCCGGAATCAAACGGGATGATCCCTCCAACGACATATATGCGTGGGAGGAAACGGATCCGAAGGATATTGCCTGGGAGTACGAGGATGATTTTAGAGCCGCCTATGAGGAACGGGACAAAAAGGGTCAGGAAAAGGCTGCGGGCAGATTTCAGAAATACTGGGAGAAGCTCAATGCAAATCCGAAACATGGTCCTTTGCGGATTGAGAAATGGAAGAATGAACCGAGGTACGTCCATACTTTAGATGGGTATGGGTTGTTTTTGGTGATCAACGCTCTCTGCGAATTGGAAGGGATGACCAAGCACGACTTTCCGGATGAACCGGCGTGTTATTTCTGTGAGGCTTTTGCGGGCCATACAGCGGAGTATTTCCAGGACCTGGACCATCGGATTCGAAAAGAATTCGTGCCTTTGTCAGCCCATCTGGAGTTACTGGAAATGGAAGTCCCTATGCAGATGGCATATGCACGTCAGAATCCGGATGCCCTGTTGATTTCATCGGACATCCTCCTGATACTTCTGACAAAGACCCCGCCGGAGCAGGCGTTTCTTGAGAATATCCGGGAGCTGACTGGCCTGCCGCTTTGCGTCGGTCTTTGAGCCAGACAGAGGTAGACCCATGAAGGAAACAAAAAACAGAAAACGGCTGCATCTGGCGGCGCTGATTCTGGGAGCGTATGCCGTATGTCTCGGTTTTGGCCTGGTGCTGGCGGGCCTTGAGGATCTGCGGGGAGCCGTTGGTCCCATCCGCCTGCTGCTGGGACTGGGAATGATGGGCTTCGGTCTCTTCGGTGTCTGGGACGGCTTACGGGATAAAATCCGCCCTCAGAAAAGGCCCCCACAGACATCACCGACACAATATGTCCTGACGGACAGCTCCGGGAACCGTACCTCTAACGTCACAGTGGAAAGGATTCGGGCGGAACTGGGAAAGCTGCGGGAGGGAGAACAGGACAGCTTCCACCTCCAGCTTCTGACGCCTTTGGAGATTCCGGAATGGGGGACGCTGAAGCAAATCTCCTGTTCGGCTCGGACCGCCCTCACACTGCTGGCGTTCTTCCAGACGGCAGAGGACGGCTGGCTTCTCCGCACAAAGGCGATGGATTTTGAGGCGATAGTAGAGTGGTTCCGGAGTCTGCTGGAGGAATCCCTGCCGCTCTCCGGCTGGAACGATGGCTGGGAGACGCTGGAGGAGATCCCAGGCAATCCACAGGAATCTGAGGACTCGGAAAATCAGGAATTTAGGACTTGGGTTCTCAAGAACCGGGCCGAGACTTACACCATCTGGCACCGTCAGCTGACTATCGTGGGAGAGGCGTGGCGCAATGAGTATAGGTTCTTCACCGCCCATGATGTGGAGCTGGCGGCTCAGGGAGTCTATGAGGGAAAGTATCAGTGCGCCATTTTGGAGTGGGGTTCTTCCTCCTTTGACCTTCTCCCAGACGAGGCGGAACAGCTTCAAGTGATCTGGTGTACCAATATCCGGGACGAAAAGGCCCGCAGATATTTCCGGAAAGCGGGCACCGTGACACAGGTGAAATTCTGGCTGATCCAATATCTCAATGAAGGATACATGGACGAATATTGGGACGAAATTACGGATCACGCAAATCTTCAACGAAGGACATATAAATAAGTCCCCCTGACGGGTTTATAGGTTAAGTAAAATCAGAGTGGAGGAAGCAATCATGGGCAAGTATTTTAGTGACGTGGTGGACAAGGCCATCGAAGACCTGTACTACTGCTGTGACAATGACCGGGCCAAGGCTGCGGCGGAGGCGCTGTTTCAGGCTGCCAAGGAGGGGGATGGGGATGCCTGTTACTTCCTCTCCCGGTGCTTCTCCGGCTCCTGCTACAGCTGGGAGTACCATCCCTTTGAGGAAAACGAGGCGGCGGCCTACGCCATGCTGCGGGAGTCTGTGGCGAAAGGCAGCGCCGTGGGAGTGCTGGGGGCCATCCGCATGGATATGCTCACGCCGGACATGCGGGAGAGTATGCCCTTCGAGAATACCCAGGCCGCTTGGGATGTGGTCTATGAGAAGGCGGAGGCCGGGTGTCCGTTCTGCCAGTATATGATTGGGAACACCTACTACTTCCTGGACGTCATCGAGATCGGGGATCGGTCGGAGCGGGAGTTCGGGAGCCGGAAAGCGTGGGACGATTGGCGGCGGGAGCAGATGCAGGCAAGTCTTCCCTGGTTTGAAAAGGCGTTTTCCGGCGGCATGATTCTGGCGGGACGGAATTACTGCATTTATTACCAGAGTGGCAGAGGAGATCTGATCCCTCCCGAACGTGAAAAGGCTGCGCCGATCATGCGCCAAGGTGCGGAACGCAGTTACCCGGAGTGGATGTACGCCTATGCCAAACACCTGGCCTACGCCAAGGATGACCACAAGGCGGCCCTCCCTTGGGCGCTGAAAGCGGCAGAGGCCGGACACCTCTGGGGATGGAATGTTGTGGGAGATATTTATTGGGAGGGCAAGGCGGTAGAGCGCAATCTTCCCTATGTGATAGAGTGCTACGAGAAAACCGCCAGCTATGGTAACGACAGCTATGCCTGCCGCCAGCTGGGGCGCATGTATTTTCACGGCTGGGGTACGGCTGTGGATTATGCGCGGGCAGTTCAATGGCTGGAGAAGGATACGGAACGGGAATCTATCCAGTATGATCTGCTGGGAATCTGCTATCTGCTGGGATATGGCTGCCAGCAGAACCCGGCGCGGGGAAAAGCGTTCTTGGAGAAAAGCCAGGACTCGCCCTATAAGAACTATGGCCTGGGGATGATGTACGCCGAGGGCCTGGGCGTCCGAGAGGACATTGAGCAGGGCGTAGTCTATCTGAAGAGGGCGGCATGGGCAAACTACGAACCGGCGAAGGAGGCGCTGACGCACTATAAAAAGAGCTGGTTCGGGGTCTGGCGGAGAAAATGACATTTAGCTTCCAAGGAAGGGTGAAGTCACTTATATGCCATACTCTGATGAATTGAATTATCTCTATAATAATCGGGACACAAGCCAATGTACCGCTGAAGAGATTGATGAAATTCTCCAGAAAATGAATGAGTTTTGCGGAAAATGGTGTGAAAAAGCTACGGCAAGTCAAGTGTGGGACTTCATGAGATTATTCCATAATGACGCTCCAACGGCACAGAATGAATTTATTTATTACTTAATAGATGATGTTGTTGAACGCCTTCCAGCTACTGCAATACCAGAAATAATAAATCATCTTTCAGATTTAGAACAGACAAAAGGAAATGAATGTACTTTTTACTTAATCATTTCGATCTGTAGAAAAGGAGAGTATGTAAAGTATTGTCTTGATACATTGAATGATATTTCAACATCAAAAAGAGATATTATCTTGTCTGAGCTACGAAAAAATGGTGGCAACAATGCCCTCGCTATAATCAATAGCGTTCAGGAATCGCCATAAAGCGGAAGGGTCCATTTTGTTCGGAGTCTGGCGGCGGAAGTAAATTGTTATGAGGAGGAATTTGAGATGAAGCAAGAAGCTTGGTGGAAAAACTTGCAGCCACTGCGTGTTTGCCCTTGCTGGGAATTGGTGTGGAACAAATTACTATCTTTGGAACCAGAGGCTTGCAAAGAAGATGATGCCGCTTGGCAGTTTACTTTTGTTCAAGATATTTTATACATGAGGAAGCGAAGCGGCGACCAAATGGTTCACCTCGATTTAGGATGGTATCCGGACGGTGATCCTGATGGAGCATATAGACTTGTTGCCATTTTGAATGATGATTGGGAGAACCCAATTTTAGAGTTTATGTCTCGACGCACATGTAAAGTTGTGGAAACCATTGAATATTGGCTGTTTGAATGTATTCCAACAAGCCAACCCGTTGATGAAAAGAGTTTTAGAAGGCGTCATCCCAACAAACGGTGAGAAGCAACAAGAATACACAAACAAAAAGGAATTGGAAGTAACCACATTGATATAAGATATATATTTCTTTTGTGGAGGAAAACGCTCATGTTTTGGAAAAAGAAAACTGTCTATGAAACCAGGCAGGTGTACTCCATCCGTCAGGAGCTGGAGCGGCTGCGCCCCTTTGTCTGCCCCAGGCAGAGTGAGGGCGCCAGAACATATACGGAGGCGGACATTCAAGCCGCAGAGGAGCGGCTTGGGTATTCGCTGCCTGTTCCCGTCCGAGAGCTATATCTGGTGATGGGAGACATCATGTGCCGCAAGGATGTGCCGGATGTCCGCGAGTATTTTCTCCCGCTGGATCAGCTCCACTGGGATGGCCGGTATCTTCTTTTGTATGCCGGCACCTCCACGAACTACGGTTATGGAATCGACCGGAAAGACCCCTATGTGGATGTATTCCAATGGAAGCGAGTAGGGCTGACTCCGGAAGGCCGGCCACTGCCAGACACAGGCAAGCCTTTCCGGTCGGAGGTTGTGCCCAAAAGCGCAAGCCGTTGGGGATACACCAAGCTGGTCTATTGGGACAAATTTGTATATCGAAAGGTTCTTGACATTGTTTATAACGGATGGTTCTTCCGCAGAAACATCACTGATGAATTGGACCCCTTCTTCGTCTCCTGCATTCTTCCTAAGCCTGTGCCAGCACTACGGGAGTTGAGGGAGACTCTGGCAAAATATTTTGCCCCACTCTGCCAACACCCGGAGCTGAACCAGGTACAGTTGTTCCGTGCTACAGATCCAAAGGATTCCCTGGTCTACGGGTGGAGCAGGGAGTCCCCCAACTGCCTGCTGCTGCTCACCGGCACAGAGCAGCACTATGGACTGATTGCCAGCGAACCTGTTCCCTACAGCTTTGCGGAGGAAGTAGAGCGGCAGACAGGACTGGTATTCTATGCAGCCAACCAAACCGGCCTGGACCGTGTTTGGGTCCGCGCGGAAGATATGAAGCAGGCGGGTTTGCTTTGATAGAGTGAAGGAGGAAACATCTATGTTTACAAGAAAGAAAAAACCAGACTTTCCGCTCCGGCCTCCCTATTCTATCCGGGAAGAACTGGAGACGCTGAACCCCTTTGTCCGTCGAGACAAGATCGGCGCGATGCAGCCCTATACAATGGATGACATTCAAGCTGCGGAGCGGCGGCTGAACTTTGAGCTGCCCGCCCCAATCCGTGACCTCTATCTGGTGATGGGGGACTATATGTGCTTGCAGGACGAATTCTATTTTCGCGCTCTGGAACTGCTGCGCTGGGATGGGGACTACCTTCTGCTTGCCCACGGCGTCAGCGACAATCTTGGCTTCGGCCTCAAACGGAAGGACCCCAATGCTACGGTCTATGAGTGGATCTGCAATCCTGCTATCACAGAAAAGGAACTTGAACATGACCAGCGCAGCTATGTTCATTTTGAATCAGACTTTGAGCTATACCGTCATAAGGGCGATAGCTCCGGTGCAGAGGCTGCAATAAAAGGGTATTTTGATTTCTGGAAGAGCAAGAGGTTTCGTTCAGAGATTATACGACTCAGTATTTCCCAAAACATCCATGCTCCCTTTACTTATTTTTGGGATGCGTTCATCCTTCATTTTGTATTGCGCCGCATGGCGGACGATGCCTGCCAGTTGGATCAGGCCAGGATGACGGAGGAACTGGATCAATGTTATCTCAGCAGTGATTTACCCCGGCTCCCGAAGGCTTTGGAGGAGGCGAACAAGGCCATCGTTCCGCCCTTTGTTCCGCTTTCCTCCCATCTGGAGTTGATTCAGGATTCCTCACAGAGCGTTTCTCCGGTGTTTGCCTATCTCAATCAGGAGGATGACTGTCTGCTGTTGATGCACCCGGAGGCAACAGGTCATTATTTTCTTTTGACCCGGCATCCTGTTCCCTACTCCTTTGTGCAGGAGATGGAACAAAAGACGGGCTTGCTGTTCTACTCACGCAACGGGAATGGAAAGGATAAGGTACTGGCCCGGAACAGGGAACTGCGGGCGCAGGGGTTGCGTTAGTCTGCCTAAAATGCTCATGTAAGGCCAGGGGCGTGGGGGCAGAGCCACCGCAAAACCTACCGACAGCGGCCGCAGTAGTGCAGACGGTTTTGCCTTTAAAATGAAGTGGCCGAAAGCAGAGGGCAGGATTGTCAAATCCTGTTCCCTATTTTCGACGGCGAAATGGCAACGACAAAAATCCAGACGGTCAAGAGGTTCAGAGTGGAGGATTATATGTGGACCATTCGTTGGGATTCGACAAATAAAGTTAAATGCACAGATCC
>Ga0224742_10354_pt1 | contig 12107 bp, 11 predicted proteins | sample LIM_E_Water_Neg_FD_161631 | JGI IMG/M metagenome (GOLD analysis project Ga0224742, IMG submission 161631) | Enriched cells from gastrointestinal tract of the lab mouse from Pacific Northwest National Laboratory (PNNL), Richland, Washington... | ecosystem: Host-associated > Mammals > Digestive...
CGCCTGTATTGTCCGGCGCAGGATTTCGGGCATACTTGAAATCTTCCCTATCCGTACTGGAAGATGGAAGTTATGATTTTGACAATGCAAAACCTGTTGAAATTGGCAGCAATGGGGAAACGATACTCTTTACAGACGCAAAGGGGCATATTGTGACACAGCCGATCCCTTACGGCACCTATGTAGTGGTTGAGACTGTTACGCCTCACAACATGGAAACGGTAAGACCTTTTGAAGTGAGGATTGTGGAGAACCATCCGACAGAGCCGCAGGTATGGCGTGTATTCATTGACCGTGAATTTACCGCAAAGCTGCGTGTGATCAAGAAGGATGCTGACACAAAGCAGACAGTCCTTATCCCTAATACAGAGTTTAAGATTTTCAACCTTGACAAAAATGAGTATGTCAAGATGGTTACAACTTATCCGTCAAAGGTTACACACACTTCTTTCTTCACGGACAGTGACGGCGACTTAATCCTGCCTGATGTTTTGAAGATTGGTAATTACCGCATTGAAGAAGTGGCGGCGCCTTTCGGATATGCGCTTAACACAAATTATGTGGAAGTGTCAGTTGATTCCGATACGTTCTATGAAACTGATCCGGACACTTATGAGGCAATCATCACCGTGGAGTATGAGGATGAACCCGTTGTAGGGGAACTGACAGTGGAGAAGAAAGGCGAAATCCTTGACAGCTACAAGGGCGGCTTGTTTGCTGATACTGAGAAAAAGGAGTTTGTTTATAAGGAAGGCTCCCTTGAAGGGGCAGAGTTTGAAGTCTATGCTGCTGAAGATATTTTTACAGCGGATATGCAGAAGGACGAAAACGGAAACAGGACAAAGTATTACAGCAAGGGCGATCTTGTTGCAACGCTCACAACCGGGAAAGATGGGAAAGCAAGCATTTCAGGACTTCCGCTCGGACAGTACCGTGTAGTGGAAACAGAAGCGCCTTATGGATATGTGCTGAACGGGGAAGAGCAGCTTGTAACATTCGTCTATGTGGACGATAAAACCCCGGTGATTTATGAAAGCGTGACATTTGCCAATGACAGACAGAAGCTGGAGATGTCGGTCATCAAAAAAGACGCAGAGGAAGATACGCCAGTTGCAGGCGCAGTATTCGGATTGTTTGCAGCGGAGGACATTGAAAATGCCAATGGAGAAGTAATAATTGAAGCAGGAACACTCCTTGAAACTGCCGTCTCTGACGAAAACGGCAGGATTGCTTTCTTAAAGGATTACCCGTTTGCAGTTTATGAGGCAAAGGAACTGGCAGCGCCCAAAGGCTATGTTTCCAGTGAGGAAGTAATCACATTTGAGACAGAGTATCAGGGACAGGATGAGACAAAAGCAGAGTACAGCAGCGAATTTCTGAACGAGCCTACAACCTTTGAGTTTACAAAGGAGGACATCGCAAGCGGCGCAGAGCTTTCCGGTGCAATGCTTACAGTCACTGACAAAGACGGCAACGTGGTTGATAGATGGACTTCCGTGGCAGATGAGGCTCATGTGATCAAGAGACTTGCAGCAGGGGAGACTTATACGCTCCGTGAGGAATTTGCGCCTTACGGCTATCTGAAAGCAGAGGAAATCCAGTTTACGGTGGAAGATACTGCTGACATTCAGAGTGTAGTTATGAAAGATGAAGTTCCGACAGGCGCAATCATCATCAACAAGGACGGCGAATTTGTAACTGACACTACCCTTATGAAAGGACACTGGTATGATTTCATTTTCAACTATTTCAAGGACAGCCTTGCAGGTGTTGAATTTGAAGTCTATGCAGCAGAGGACATTGTAAGCCCGGACGGTCTTGACACAATCTATTATGAGGCGGACGAACTTGTGGCAACTATCGTCACTGACGAGAAAGGCTTTGCAAGCATTGACAATCTGCCGCTAGGAAAGTATTACCTTGTGGAGACAAAGACACTGGAAGGCTTTGTACTGGATGATACGCCAATCGAAGCAGACCTTTCCTATATCGATCAGGATACCAAAGTGGTTTATGCAGGAATGAACATCAGCAATGAGAGACAGAAAGTGCAGATCACCGTGGTAAAGAAAGAGGCAGGTACAAATGAGGTTCTTGAAGGAGCCGTATTCGGACTGTTTGCAAAAGAGGACATTGTGAACAAGGATGGCAAAGTAGTTGTAAAAGCCGGAACTGAAATTGAGCGTGGCGTGACCGGAAAGGACGGAAAGCTGACCTTTGTATCTGACCTTCCGCTTGGAAAGTATTATGTGGAGGAAATGACAGCGCCAAAGGGATATGTGAAGTCCGACAAGGTATTCGATGTGGATGCGTCTTATCAGGGCGATGATAAAGAAGTAATCGAATTTGAGGCAGAATTTGAGAACAAGCCGATCAAAGTGCAGATCTCAAAGACTGACATTACAGGCGACAATGAGCTTGAAGGCGCTGTCCTTTCCATCATTGATGCAGACGGCAATTTAGTTGAGAAATGGACTTCCGGCAAAGAGCCGCACATGATTGAGAAGCTGCCTGTCGGAAAATATACCCTGCGTGAAGAAACAGCGCCATTCGGGTATGTAATCGCACAGGATATTGAGTTTGAGGTAAAAGAGACTGCCAAAATCCAGAAAGTGGCAATGAAGGATGAAGTGGCAGTTGGAAAGATCATCATCAGCAAGAAGTCAGAGGATGGGAAAGCGCTTGCAGGCGCAAAATTTGAAATCCGTGACAAGGACGGGAACGTGATCGAGACACTTATCACTGACAAGGACGGTCATGCTGAAAGCGGCGAACTTCCGATTGCAACATTTAAGGACGGCAAGTATGAGGAGGCAATCGCTTATACCGTAGTGGAAGTGGAAGCGCCGGAAGGGTATCTCCTTGATTCCACGCCAAAGGAAGTGAAGTTTGAATACAAGGACGGAAAGACAAAAGTGATCGAGTACACCCTTGAAGTGACAAACAAGCCTACGGAACCGAAGCTCCCGCAGACTGGGGATAACATGAACCCGTGGGCATTTGCAGGATTCGGGCTTTTGTTTGTCGCTGCCGGACTCGGCATTATCTTCTGGAAGAAGAAAAAAGAAAGAGCAGAAGCATAAGTAAAGAATAACCATGCATGAACCCGGCGGGGCATGTAAGCCAGAGCAGCTTATATGTCCCGCCTTTTTTTGTGGCATGGAAAGGAGGGAACTGTTTTTATGATGGATTATGAAATGTTCAGGGATGTAGTAAAGGAGAAATTTTTATCTTATATGCCTGGAAAGTATCAGGACATGGAGGTAAGGGTTGTCCCGGTAGAAAAGGTCAACCGCAAGCTGGATGGATTGAGCTTGTGGAAGGCAGGCGGGGAAAAAACGATTTCTCCCACTATATACATCAACCATATGTACGAAAATTATTTGCAATCGGGCGATCTGCAGGCGGTCCTTCAGGATGCGGCAAGGGCGGTGGATGAAGTGTTCATGCAGGCACCGCAAATGGATATGAATACGGCAAAGGACAATATCATATTCCAGCTTGTAAATACAAAGCAGAATGAGGATATGCTGCGGGATATGCCGCACAGGGAATTTCAGGATCTGTCCATTATTTACCGATGGGTAGTAAATACAGAGGATAAGGCACTTTACAGCATGGTAATCCGTAACAGTCTGGCAAAGGAACTGGGGATGGGGGAGGAACAGCTGTTCAATGCTGCAGCAGAGAATACCAGACGCATACTGCCTCCCGTGGTGAAATCCATGAATGAAGCTATCAGAGATATGTTTGTGGCGGACGGTATGCCGAAGGAGCTGGCAGACCTTATGATTGGGGAAATGCCTTCAGATCAGATCATGTGGATCATTACGAATGAGCGTGGGATTGACGGCGCAGTTTCCATGCTTTATGAGGATAAGGTACACAAGCTGGCGGAAAGTTTGGAAAGCGACTTGTATATCCTGCCCTCTTCCGTGCATGAGGTCATTGCAGTGTCTGTAAATATGGGAGAGCCGGAAGAACTGGCACGGATGGTCGCAGAGATAAACATGGATCAGGTGAAATTGGAAGACAGGCTTTCCAATCAGGTGTACCACTATGACAAAGACCTGCGGAAGTTCACGCTTGCAACCGACACGCCAAACAAAAGACTGGACGGGGTTGTGGCAGAGCAGGGAATTGGTTATGAAGCGAAGCAGTCCAGATAAGGGATGCATTTGTGTAAATGCAAAGCGGAGGGAACGGTTTTTATGATGGATTACGAATTGTTCAAAGAAGTGGTTACGGAAACGCTTCTGAGCCATATGCCGGATGAACTTGCGGGGTATTCCTTACGAGCTGACCGGACGGGGAAGGTGAATGAAACTCTGGATGCGCTCCATCTTGTGCCGCCTTCCTGCCCGCCGGACAGCCTGTATCCTACGGTGTACCTGAACTATATGTATGAAGAGTACAAAAAATCCGGCGACTTGCAGGCAACCCTTGAACTTGCGGCGTTCTATTTAGCGGGCGCCTGCCGTGAAGCAGAGAGGAAGAACAGCAGGATTACCCCACATGACGCACCGAAACGCATAGTAATGTCGCTGGTCAATACGAAACAGAACCGTGAAATGCTCGGATATATGCCGCACAGGGAATTTGAGGACTTATCAATCATATACAAATATGTCATAGATACCAGAAATCCCGTGGAATCAGTTCCGGTTACTGTGGAAATGGCAGAAAATATTGGCATGAGTGAGGAAGAACTGTTCCATGCAGCAGTGGAAAACACAAGGCGGCTTTTCCCGCCCAAAGCGGAGCTTTTAAGTGACATTATCGTGGAATTGTTTATGGATGGCGGATTTTCAGAAGAAGCCGCACAGGAGATGGGCAGGATCATACAGTTGCCGATTTATGTCATAAGCAATGAACAGAATATCAATGGCGCTGTTTCCATGCTGTATGGGGATAACATCCATGAACTGGCAGAGCGGATGGGGAGTGACCTTTATATCATGCCGCTGTCAGTCCATGAAGTCATGGCGGTTCCATCAGAAGCAGCAGCGCCGGAAGAACTGGCGAAACTGGTGGAAGAAAACAATATGTCAAGGATAGGGCTTGCTGACCGGCTTTCCAATCAGGTGTACCGCTATGACAAAGAACGGCAGAAGCTGTCGCTTGCCACGGACACGCCAAACAAACGTCTGGATGGGAACGCCCCAAAGCAGGACCGTACAGACGGGAAAAAACAGTCCAGATAGGAGGCTTGTTATATTATGGAAGAAATACCAAAAGAACTGACTGTAAGAGAGCTGCTGGAACTGGTGCAGCGGCAGGAGGGGGAATTTATTATCCGTATTGAGCCGGGAGGGGAGGGAACAAATGCAGATGCAGGAACAGGAACCCTTTAAGCTGGAAGTCGTGTCGGTAAGGCTTGTAAGGGATGCGCCGCTGTTTTCTGACCGCAAGATCACAACCCCGCAAGATGCCGTAAAGGTAGTGGGGGATTTTTTATGTGAAATGGACAGGGAAGTGCTGTGTGTCATCAACCTAAGAACGGATGGAACTCCTATCAACTGCAATATTGTAAGCATGGGGGCACTCAACCAGACTATTGCAGAGCCGAGGGAGCTTTTTAAGGCAAGCATCCTATCCAATGCGGCACAGATGATCATAGTCCATAATCATCCGAGCGGAAGCCTTGAACCTTCCAAACCGGATACCATGCTTACTGACCGTATGCTGAAACTGACGGATTTAATGGGGATTACGTTGAAAGACCATGTGATCGTGGGCGGTGACAACAGCCAGTATTTCAGCTTTCATGAAAAAGGGCTGCTGGAACATCCGAAAATTTATTTTTCAACAGACTATAAAGCATTGGATTTCGGGAACACGGCAATGGTAGCGGAAAAAGGGAAAGCAAGATGAGGCGATGGAAGAAAGAAGGAGTTTTACGGCAGAGGAACTTGCGCTTGCAAAGAGTGTTGACCTGACGGCGGTAGCGGCAAGCCTTGGCTACACCGTGAAAAAAATAGGAAGATACCATACGCTGAAAGAAATGGACTCCATACGGATTTATAACCGCACAAACTGGTTCCGGTGGTCAAGGGAACATGATAAGGGAAACAACGGCGGCTCACAGATAGATTTCCTGCGTGTCTTTGCGGGCATGGAAGTCAAGGAGGCTGTTTTCTGGCTGCTTGACTTTTCAGGATACCAGAGGAACGGGAACTGGGAGAAAAAAAGCGCCAGCGTATATGTGGAGAAGAAGGAAGAGAAGAAAAAGAAATTCGTACTGCCTGCCCCGGCACGGAACAATGAATATCTTTATTCGTATCTGACAGGAGACAGGGCACTTAACAGGCATACAGTGGATTATTTTGTAATGTGCGGGCTGATTTATGAGGAACGCAGCCACCACAACATTGTCTTTAAGGGAAATGATGTGCAGGGAAAAACACGCTTTGCAAGCATGAGGGGAGTGTTTGACCGTGAAGGGAAGGCTTTCAAGTGCGATGTGGAGGGCAACGACAAGAATTACGGGTTCAATATTTGGTATGGGCAGAGTGATGAAGTCATGGTATTTGAAGCGGCAATAGATTTAATGAGTTATGTGGAGATCCGTGGCGATTATGAGACAAACAAGCTGGCGCTTGGGATGCTTTCCGATGCGCCGCTTGCTACTTTTTTAGAGGAACATCCAAAAGTCAGGAAGATTTCTTTCTGCCTTGACAATGACGGACCGGGCAGAAAGGCGGCAGAGGCGCTTATGGAAAAATACTATGGGCTGGATTACGAAGTGGAGGACTGCCCGCCGCCAAAGTCGTTCAAGGACTATAACCAGTGGCTCCAGACTGCAAAAAAGTGTATTTCTGTCCCTGTGCAGGCGAAAACGGCAGTGCGTTGAAAAAGTCAACTGAAACAGAAAAAGCAGCTTTAAAAAATCAGTTGAAACAGAAAAAATCAGTTGAAAAATTCAGTCCACATGGAAAATCAGGGAAGAAAGCGGGGGTGCGGCTTTAAAATGGGTAACTGAAAAATTCAGTTGAAAGCAGGAAAATGAACTCAAAAAGTCAACTGAAAGTGCAAATATGAACTGATATTTTAAGTTATATCCATATATGAAGCGGGGTTTTAGGGGCAGTCCCCTAACCAGAGGCACTTGTATTACAAAGTGCGTATCTGGCAAATTCCTATCGGAATTTGAGCGGGGCGGAAATCATGGGCTTTATTTCATACGGATAAGGAGGTGGTTGCAGATGGAAATCGTGGACGTGCGAAAAGAGGTGCTTGAGGAAGTAGAGCTACTGGGGCAGATTGGATATTTCACTGAGCTGCGTGTGGATAAGGAAACAGTGCCGGAGGGGATGCACTGCTATGAGCTGCGGTATGGCGATGACGACGGGTTCCCGGTGTCCGTGGAGGAAAATGTCAGGGTAAACTATTTCGGTGCAGTTCTTTTTACGGAGGCGCTGGAACTGGGGGAAGAAAAAGCCCTGCAATTCGGATATGAGGATTTCGGGTACACAGGCGAGCAAATGTATCTTTCACAGGTAATAGGAGGGCAGGAGCCGGATGAGTTTAAGGACGGGAAAGAGCTTGCAGAGTTCTTCAAAGAAACATTCCCAATGACGGAAGAAGAGGCGCAGAAACTGCTTGGATATATGGAAGGGCATGAATATCTGTTGGGACACATGGACGGAGAAATGTACCGTGGCGACTTGTGTTATGAGCAGGGGAAGGTACGTTGGGAGCCGTACACCATAGATGATGCAGTCGATGCCGTTACAGAGTGGAATTATGAATTGATACCGGAAGCAGAAGCGGCATTGTCAAATGCAAAGGACATGATTGACTTTGCAAATAAGAAAAGCTATCTTGATACCCTGCGTGAAGATGAAAAAATACTGGATAAGATGTTTGACCGCACAACGCATGGAAAAGCGATTGATGCGATTGCGGCGTCGATTGCGGGAGCATTGATTGAGGATATAAGCAGAGGCGGCGATATTGATACCGCCGTCAAGAATATGACAGACCAGATAAAAGAGGCTGATATTTCCCCGGCAGTAAAGCAGAGTGCGGGGAGGTCACGGTAGATGGCGGCAGAAAAAAAGGACATCATCAAGCCTTTCCGTCTGACACAGCAGGAAGCGGACAGACTGAAAAAACAGGCACAGGAAAGCGGCATGAAAGAATCAGAGTATATCCGGCTGCTGTTGTCGCAGAAGCCCAACGATTACCCTGAAATCCGTATCCTCTTGAAAGAACTTATCAATGAGGTCAACGCAATCGGGAACAACATCAACCAGATCACAAGGAACCATAATTCAAAGCTGTACCGCACGGAGGACAGGGAGCTTTTGAGCGCTTATATGAAAAAACTCAACATGACCGTAAGGGAGGCGGTGGATAAGATAGGCAGCATGTAAGGAAAGGGGGAGCCATTTGACGGAAACACTGACGGAAACACAGAAGGAACGCCTGCGTGAGAACGGCTATTTTCTCTATCAAGGGTATCATTTCAAGCCGGTCCGCCAGTTCACGGAAAAGGACGGGGACTTTTTTGAAAAGACAAGGCGGCTTAGACGTGACGACGAACTTGGCATGATGGATGCTGATTATTACGGGAAGCAGAAACATCCATATTCTTATGAGGGGTTTTATGCGGCATCCACGGATAAGAAAGCGGATATTTTCTTCTGCCTTGAGACAATGAGGGAATACACACCCTGTACGCATGAGCTTCAGGAATATGTCATGGAGCAGGAAAAAAAGCATGACAGGGGAAGGGCAGTTTAAAGGGGGCAGGGACAGTTGGCGATCAGCAAGATACTCTATATCGGGGACTGCGGTGCAGGGTATGCGGGGAAACACTTGAAACAGGCGCTCGACTATATCACTGTGTCGGAGAAAACGGGCGGCGGGCGGTTCGTGGGTTCCCTTAACTGCCAGCAGGAAAAGGTATATGAGCAGATGCGGCAGACAAAGGAACAATTCCAAAAGACAGACCAGAGGCAGGGGTATCACCTTATTATATCTTTTGTAGAGGGGGAAGTGGATGCGGACACTGCCTTTGAGGTGATCGGGAAGTTTGCAAAGGAGTATCTCGGAAAAGATTATGAGGCTTTGTATGCGGTGCATGACAATACGGACCATATCCACGGTCATATCATCTTTAACAGCGTAAGTTTCCGTGACGGCAGAAAGTACCGTTATAAGAAAGGGGACTGGGCAAAGGAGATACAGCCCATCACGAACCGCCTGTGTGAAGAGTACGGGCTTTCCACGATTGAAATATCGGAGGACAGGGCAAAGAAATCTGAAAACTACAAGGAATGGAATGATTTCAGGGACGGGAAATTTGTGTGGGCGGACATGATAAAGCGTGACATGGATGCGGCAATCTTACAGTCGGCAACTTATGAATCCTTTTTATCCGCACTTTCCAGTATGGGGTATGGGATAAAGAACGCATACCGGACGGAAGGGAAATATCTTGCAATCAAGCCTATGGGCATGAGCAGGTTCCGACGGTGCAAGTCGCTTGGGGAAAATTACACGGAGGAACGCATAAGGGAACGGATTGAACAGGAGAGCCTTTCTTCTTATGGGAAGATAAAAGCGGTGCAGGAAACAAAGATTGTGCGGTGCCGGGTAAAACGCTATAAAAGGGCGAAAATGTCCGGCATACAGAAACGCTATTTTGCAAGGCTATACAAAACAGGGCTTTTAAAGAAACGTCCGTACAGCAAGGCATGGCAGTACCGTGACGACATCAGGAAGATGCAGAAGTTACAGGAAGATTACCTGTTCCTTGCAAGGCACGATGTTTCTACGGTGGGGGACATAAGGCAGACGGCAGCGCAGATGGCAGACAGGAAGAAAGAGACATCAAGGGAAAAAAGCCGGATATTCAAGGAACGTGCAAGGATGAAGCCGCTCTTTGACATTGCGGCGCAGCTTATGGCGCTGCAGGAGTGTGAAAACTGTTTTAAACGTGGGGAAACCCTGTTTGAGAAAGAGCATGGGCAGTATGCGGAGTTGTCGGCAAGGCTTGATAAGGAAGGGTACACGGCAGGGCAGCTTGCGGAATTTAAGGAACATTATCGGAGCGAGATAGCACGGATCAGGGAAAAAGAAAAGGCTGTGGCGAAAGAGGAACGGATCGCCGCCCGTATCCTTGCGGAAATCACGGCAGGGGAAAGGGCAGGAAAACCGGAACCGGAAATGCGGCAGGAAAAGCAGAGGAGACAAAAAGAAAAAAGCAGGTAAGACATGGCAGCCGGGAGTGGCTGCTTAATTTTTGCTCAAAACGGGCAGGATTGGAGGTTTTATGCAGGAACAGACGGTGCTTAGTGGCATGGATCTGAAAGCATATCTTGGCAGGATCAAACAGAACCCGAAGTATACGGAGGAAATCGTAAGGCTTATCGAGGATGACCTGCGGTTCGGGCTGACAAAAGAGGAAACGGAGGAATACAGCAGCGGCAAGTATGATTACAGGCAGATGTGCGTATATTCCAGATGCCTGCGAAACGGTTACAGCAAAGAGGAAAAGGCGGCAATCTTAAAAGAGGGGTTAAGCGGAGAGCAGATGGCGGTGGCTTTGGAGTTCTATGAAAAGGGCGTCCCAATGGATACCATAACCGAAGTGCTTTCCAGTGCGGAAAATACGGCATACACCATGAAACGCCTGTTCTCACAGGTGCTTTGCAAGATAAAGGAGGCGGAGCCGGTAAGCGGGCAGGATATGGCATATGCGAAAGAGCTTATGGAACAGATACGTGAAGTGGCTAAGAAGATTTCCTGTCAGGAAAAACGGTATGATGCCTTAAATGAGAAGCTGAAAGAGATCGGGACTGCCGGACAGGATGCGCAGATACAGAATAACCTCCTTGCACAGCTTTCCGAAAAGGACGGCATTCTGGAAAAACAGCAGAATGAACTGAATGAGGCGAGGGTAGAGATTGCGAGGCTGCATGGAGAGATTGAGGAAATAAGGAAGGAGAGAAAAGCGTTGGAGGAACAGGTAAAAAAGGCAGGCAGGGCAGAGCCGGAACAAAAAAAGCCGGAGAAAGAAAAGGAGCCGGAAAAACAGGCTGAAAGCAGTGCGTCCGGTGCGCCTGATACAGCACATTATCCCGGAATCGAATACCACGCCGCAGTTGTGGATAAGGACGGCAGGGTAGTCCGCTTTGTCCCGGTGGAACGCATGGAGAGGAAAGACAGGGGGAGCGTGATGAGTTCCATGTTCTCACGGCTTTTCTTTAAGAAGAAAACGGACATTGTAAAGCTGCTTACAGAAAAAGACCTTTCGCCGGAACAGCTTGTGCAGGTACGGGGCGCCATTGAGAAAGGGCTGTCGGAGAAGCAGTTGCTTGTGCTGATCAACAGCAAAATCCCGGCAGAGCAGATGGAGGAAATCATAAACATCGCTGTCTATGAAAATAAGATGAAGGAGGGACAGTAATGGGACTGGCTGCAGTAACAGAAACGGCGGAACTGTTCCGGCAGAAAAATGTATCCATGACAGAGCGGGACAAGGAATTTGTGGTGCAGTTTGCATTCCGGACGAATGACAGGGAATTAACGAACAAGCTGATTGACGAGCTTGCGGATGCAGGAGCAGACAGGGATGCCGTATGCAGGAAATACCAAGCACTCACAGGTTTTACGCCGGACTGGATACAGAGGATTGAAAACCTGCTCATTTCGCTTGAAATGTACCGTGTGCAGGAAGAACAGGCAGTAAAACCTTATCGGAACTGCTGTCTGCCTGCGGCATTTCCATGAGCGAGGATGAAATCAGGCGGACGGATACCGCACAGATGCAGAAACGGGTAAAAAAAGAAGCAAGTTTGTAGGAGGTGGCATATATGGCGGAAGAGATACAGGAGGCAGTGCAGATTATCCGTGTCACTTATGACGGGGTAGATATTGCAATGAAAGTCTGCGGCGGCACCATTGAAGGAATAAGAAAAGCGATTGAGTTCCTGATTGCGGTCATGGACCATGAAAAAACGATGGGAAAGACGGACATGCGCAGGCTCCTTATGAAAGGCGGGGATATGCAGGTATTCCAGTTCCCAACGGAGGACACGAAGAAAGTCGAGAAGATGGCGAAAAAATACGGATTGCTTTATTCCGTCCTGCCTGAC
>Ga0224742_10355_pt1 | contig 12020 bp, 13 predicted proteins | sample LIM_E_Water_Neg_FD_161631 | JGI IMG/M metagenome (GOLD analysis project Ga0224742, IMG submission 161631) | Enriched cells from gastrointestinal tract of the lab mouse from Pacific Northwest National Laboratory (PNNL), Richland, Washington... | ecosystem: Host-associated > Mammals > Digestive...
CTGCGCCGCCTCGAGAACGGGCGCATCGCTAACGGAAGACTCGCTTTCTCCAAGCTCAAAATCTCCAATCACGTTGCCATCCACATCATACAGAGTAAATGCCGGGGTAGCTGCTCTGGAGTAAACCGGATTGGCGTTCATGATATCTTCATAGCGGATGTAACCATACACATCGTCTTGGTTGACGGCGTAAATCAAATCCGGTCCTTCGCCAACCTTATCAGTAAGGAGAATGGAGCCGTAAGTTTCGCCCGCATCATTGACAGGATAGGCGTTGCCTCCAACCAATGTCCTCTCGGCAAGTGCGGCCAACTGGCTTTCAATATCCGAAGAGCGGGTGTAGTTGTCCCCTACATAGCAGGTCGGCAGTTGCATGAAGTAAGGAAGGTCCTCAATAGAGGCCAATCCGACAGAGCAGGCAGTCCTTAATGCCGGTCGGTAGGTGGTCGTGGTATCGACAAAGTAGTACGCTCTGGGGTTTTCCTTCACCTCGGACGAATAAAAGACCGCGCCGTTGTCGGCATAAGCAAGTGTAGCCCGGACTCTGAGCATTCCCGGCTCTACATATCTGTTGTCACTGGTCTTCAGAAAGACACCCCCGTTGGCTCTGGTACCGTCCACGTATAACGTGGAATAGCCAATATACTCTCCGTTGTCTCCGTAAAGAGTTTTGTGGCGGCCCTCATACGCAGACGCGAATATGCAGCAAGCCATGACAGCAACGAGTGCCATCGCTACAATTTTGGAAAACAATCTCGTCTTTTTCATGATATACTGTCCTTTCTTTTTCGAAGTAACTTGTGCGAAAAATGCTATGTTGCTGATCTACCAGTCCCGGGCTGCTCTCCGATTCTCTCAGAGATTGTCACTGCATAGTGGGAGCAGTGTCACTTATTCGCCCCTCTCCATCGCCGCCTTAGCCTCCTCTATGGTCATACCTTCATGGTGTCCGCCGCAACTTACATTGTATTTGCCGATCACGTTCCCTTCGGAGTCGTACAGCGGAATACTCCACTTATGAGGGCATTCCTCTTTGGAAAGGTCCTTATACTTTGCATATTCTGCAGACCGCTCGGACTGCCGGTAGTATCCATCAGGGTGATCTCCTTCTGCGGGCACAAAAAACAGGTCTGGTTCGTAGCCCACATAGTAGGCCAGCTGAGGGAGGCCGTAGCTTTCACCCTGACTGTTCTTTGGGTAATCACCGTCCACCAGATACTTGTCGGCCAGCTTTTTTTCGTTGTCGTTCAAGGCACCTTTGTTGCCTACCAGGTACTCATACCAGATTTCCCCATTCTTATTCTTGAACATTTTCTCGTTTCCTCGATAGGACTTGGGGTCATCGTCCGGCAGGATCGTACCGCCCCGGCTCTTGATGAGGGCCGTGTCTCCCCGGCGAGGGTTCTCGGGCACCGTTGTCGGAGTTCGCAGGTCAATTGCATCTTCGCTGCCAGTGGCAGGCTGTGCGGCGGGCTGTTTCCCCAGGAGGACCGTTTTGGTAGCGGAATCATACCCGATCTCCACGCCCAGCAGTTCGCTGATGGTACGGATGGGGAGGTAGTTGGTTTTGCCGCCCGCCTCGTCAGTGTAGAGGATGGAGCCAGGGATTTTCTGCCCATTGGCGGCGGTGATGTCCTGGCCCGCCGTGATCTTCTGGGTTCCGTCCAGGGCCACGTTGGCAAAGTTGTAGCTCACCTTGCCGGAGGCCGCCAGAGCCGTGGTGAGGCAGGCGGTCAGGGCCAGGGCCGTGGCGAACCCGCCCAAAAATGTACTGATGTGTTTGTTTCTTTTCATATGGCACTCCTTACTTGACATTCAGCGTAAGGGCCTCCGCCGCGTCCTTTGCGGAGTTCCCTTATCGTTGCTTGCTCTTACGGGTTTTTGGACGCATCCCGGTGATGGAGCGCCCCTTACGTCCGCATAGAAACCACCTCTTTCTTGTTTGAGGGACATAGCGCCTTTTTGCCCCTCTAATAAACATGACTGTTTTTTGCCCCAAAATGCAACACCCTTCCGAAAAAAAGAGAGCGCCGGATGGCGCTCCCTTCTCCCTTATCTTTTCTTCTTATTATATTGTCCTACTACGGTACTGAACTGCATATCACTGAGAATCACATTTAAGGCGTGCTTTCGCTCGGGTGAAAAAGTTTGAATCTCTTGAATCAAATCGCCTACCGTCCGTTCTTCTATGACAATTTTGTCTAGGGCGTCTGGAGACAGGCGGGATGCACACCGGCCCAGCAAATAATCCGTCGTCACGTCGAAGAAGTCCGCCAGACTAATCAGCTTTTCAATGTCGGGAAGATGCACACCGTTTTCGTAGTTAGAGATAGTTCCGCTGGTTACATAGAGTACCTGCGCCAATTCTTCTTGGGTCATTTTCCTGTCCTGCCGAAGCTCAACCAGCAATTCGTTAAATTGTGCCATTGCATCCACCCCAATTCTATGTTATATGTATTATATATTTCCAAGAATTTAAGAGCATAGATTTATAAAAATACTAGACTTTTTTATGTTGCATTTCTGATAATTTTAGTTTTACCATAGTTTTATATCGAATTTCTAGGCTATCTGATTGGTTTTCCATTTTTTGGTGTTGCAGAATCCGGCATAATCAGTCAAGTTATATGTAGGGCAATTTAGGGAGGGATTACTTATGCTGGCAATGATCTGCACAATGACTGAGAATCAAACTGACCGCAACTTTATGCTGGAGCTCTACCAGCAGTTCTTTCGCCTGATGTTTTTCACTGCACGCAACTGCCATTTGCAACAAGACGCCTGTGAGGAGGTGGTCCAGGAAAGTCTGGTAAAACTCATTCAAAAGATCAGTCTGCTGAGAGAAATGCCCACACCTGTCCTTGTATCTTATATTGTCTCTACGACCAGAAACACAGCCTTTGATTATTCTGGACGGCAAAAAAAGCAAGACGCCTATGTCAGCAGCTTAGACGACGAGTCCTTTTCTGCCTGTCTGGAGTCCCCGGTTCCCCTATTGGACGATCAAATGGAGGCCAAGGAGCTGCGAGAGCGGCTCACCGCTGTGCTGAATGAGATTTCAAGTGATGACAGGGTACTGTTAGAGGGCAAGTACATTCTGCAATACTCGGACGCGACCCTGGCAATGATACTGAATTGCAAGACAAGCAGTATCCGAATGAAATTGACCAGAGCCCGGCGGCGCGCGCTGAATTTGATCAAAACGGAAGGGGATGCGGTTCAATGACCAGACGTGAGAATCTGCGAGATCAATACGAGGACGCCTTGTTTGCCCTGCTGATGGATGATCTCGCGTGGCAGGAAGGGGAACGGCTCTTAGAGTTAAACGAGCGTTTGAAGAACGACCCGGACACTGACGTCCCGGAAGAAGTGATGGCGCGGTGCCGCAAAGTCATTAACCGCGAGTTCACGAAAAAGACGGCTCTGAAAGCGGGCCGCGTCTCATGGAACGTCTTTAAACGGGCTGCGGTCGCGGCGTGCATGACGGTGCTTCTGTTCTCCGTCGCGTTTGCCGCTTCTGAAACTGTGCGTATCAATACCTTGAATTTGGTGATTGAGGTGTTTGACCGTTACACGGATTACAGTTTTAGACCAGCTCCCGAACCAGCTCCCGAAGAATCGGATAATGTCAAGTTTTCTGGCTTTGAGGTCGACTGGGTGCCGGAGGGTCTAACTATGACGGAGCAAAAAACCATGTCAGGTTATATGTCAACTATATACGAAGGCTCTCATGGGGAATACCTAAGTATTAGATTGTACTCCCTTGGCGAAGCTGGTGTTATGGGCATCAACACGGAAGATGCAGTTGTTGAGGATATAACAATCAACGAATGGAACGCATCTTTAATCACCACAGACCATTTCCAGGTCGTTATACCTTTCCCCGAAAGAAAGCAATTTCTTTGTGCCTCTTTCTTTACAGAAGAAACACCGCCAGAAAAAGAAGAGCTTTTGCGGATTATTGAGGGCATATCATTATACTAATGAAATCTTTTGTGCGCTCGATATAGCAAAGGCTAAAACTAGTTAGGAGAGTTGTTCTATGCAAAAAATCACGAAAATCTTTGTTATGTTCTTTGCCATCACAATGCTTTCAATGATTACTGTGAGCGCGTCCGCATATCCCGTTTCACAAACTGCAAGCATTCAGCCCAGATATGTAGGAGTTGATAGTGTAATTTCAACCCTCTATATATCTTCTTCTGGACGGGCAGACGTTGGGGGACAGTTAGAAGTCATTCCAGGTTATACCGCAAGTGTAACCGTCACTCTTTACAAGGATTCCAACTCCTTTGTTCAATCATAGAGTAGCTCAGGAAGAGGTAGCATTTATGTTCAAAAAAGCCACTATGTCGCTTCCGGACACGATTACTATGTCACCTTATCCGCCACAATTTATGATCGGAACGGGAAAGTGGCCGATACCGTTATAAAGGATTCAATGGTGGTATCATATTGATTTTATTACAAGGCAGTGAATTTCCAGGAAAAAGGCGGTCGGCCTAACAGAGGGGACGCAAACAGCCATGCGGACAAGGCTGTTTGCGTCCCTTTCATCTAAACACGCAAAATGTCATAATATTTAGAATTACATCTTTTCTTACGATATACAGTGATATAGCATCGCTTTTTGAGGAATAAAGGAATTTATGAAGGACCGAAATCACGATATTATTATAAAAAATATGACATAATAATTGATATTTGCTCCCAATTCTGCTATATTTAGGAGCGTTTCAACAAGAACGAACTTAAACATATCGTGTCGCTCTGATTGTATTTTGTCGTGGTCCCTGTCAGCCAAGATATCAAAGGTACATTTCCTTGATATCTTGGCTTTTGTTTTCCCTGTTCTGTGAGGTGGTGTCCTGTAAAATGCTTTGCTCCGCCCACCATACCTGGGCATAGAATATCCAAAGAGCCGCAAGCATCCGAATGGGTGTTTGCGGCTCTTTTTTTTATCGACAGGTATCCCCACAATTCCCTATCAAATGTCAGGGAATTGTGGGGATACCTGTCGATTGATCGCGTCACGATTCCGCACGCTTGTCATAGTTTTTCTAAAATAGAAAGATTTTTGGTAATTTTGCATAAACAAGTCGGGCATGGGTCTGCTATCCGCGCCCCTCCTCCTGGAAGCCTTGATTTTTAATCTTTGGATTCTGGATTTAAGGAGGCAGCAAGCAAAATGAAATTACAAATTTTCTTATATATATTCGCTGTTTGTTTATAATTTTTTGTTAGTTCGTGCTTGACATTGGCTGACGAAGCGGTCAGCGGCACGAAAACGGACAAGCGGGAGGACTTTAACCGGATGCTCTCCGACTGCCGGAAGGGCCGGATCGACAAGGTCCTGGTGAAGTCCCTCTCCCGCTTCTCCCGGAACACGAAAGACTGCCTCGCCTCCCTGCGGGAGCTGATGTCTCTCGGCGTTACCGTCCAATTCGAAAAAGAGAATATCGACACGGAAACGCTCACCACGGAATTCCTGGTGAGCGTTTTCGGCGCTCTGGCCCAGCAGGAATCTGTCTCCATATCAGAGAATGGCCACCAGGGCTTCCGGCGAAGAATGGAGCTGGGCCAGTTCATCACCACCAAGCCGCCCTACGGCTACCGCCTCAAGGGCAGCGGAAGCATGGAGATCATCCGGTCGGAGGCGGAACTGGTGCGCTGGGTATTCGATGCCTACCTCAGCGGCAACAGCGTGGGCTGGATCGTGAACGATCTCATCAGCCGGGGCGTCCAGGAGCAGCTTTCCAAGAGCGTACTGCGCCGTTATATGGCCTTGCGCCGCCGCCTGCTCAAGCCAATGCCGAGCCTCCACACTGTCTGGAATCAGCAGGGGGCCGTCCCGCAGGAGCTTGCCCATAAGATACTGGGCGCTCCGGTCGCCGCTTTCCGCCAGCCGTTCCATTTCCGCGACGGCCCGATCCCGCTCCTCCAGAGGCAGACCTTCGTTGCGAATCATATTTCTCAGCGCCCAGTAACCATAGGAAGAACTTGCGAACTCCTCCGGCTCATCATCTTGTTGAATGCCATCATCCTCAACCGCATTTTCATCACTCAAATAGACGCCACTTCTGACCACCTAAAAACTCCCGTCAACTGCCCGCACTGCGGGCAGAAGTGACTTGGCCGGGGGCCGCTTGCGGCGTCTGGCCTTTATCCTGCTATACTTTCCGTCCCTCGTAAACCGCCGCATTTCGGTGTAAACCGCTTCGCTGGGTCCTGCCCTGTCCTCAGTAGAAAAATCGCACACGAGGGCTCACAAGCCGTTACACGAGGTATCTTGCACTTATCTTTACCAGCCTCAAACTTCGGGGCTTCCAACATCGTCACGACCGCTTGTGTTTCGCTCCACCCACTGAACAAACCTCTCCTTGGGAACCACAATGCGATTCCCAATTTTCAGTGTTGGGAAGTCCCGCTGGTGCATCAACTCATAACCGCTGGAGGGAGAGATACCCAGCACCCTTGCCACTGTTTTTGCGCTGAGGAACAGCGGCAGCTCATCGTAGCTCTTGTACACAGAATCTTTCATTGTCATCCTCCGTCGCCTTTTTATTCATACATTTCCTCGCTCTATTTGGAACGGCACTACACTTCATTCGGCGGCCTCCACTCACTCCGGTCCAGCAGATAGTATCGGTTGCAAGTCCGCCGGTAACCGCCGCTCCTTAACTTTTGCACCGCACCCTTCACATCAATGAACCCTCGATCCCGCAATCCGTGCAGCGCACGCCTGACGCTGGATTCCGAACAGCCGCAGGCGGCGGCGATAGTCCGGACATTCAGCTGACAGGCGTTCCGGCTGCCGGAGCAGAATACCAGATAACTGTACACCGCCAATTGGTGCGCGTTGAGGCTGTGATAAAAAATCTCCGCGTCGATTTGAAAAAGCTGCTTGTTAAAATACCGCATCCAATCTCCTCCTGTTTTGCAAATAGGATAACAGAGATTTGACACAGCCTCAAGAGTTCTGTATAATATTTTCTGACGTGATATAGATTCTCGATTTTTGAACGAAACCTGATTTTCAAAAAGGAGGCGGCATCTCTCATGGCTCGTCCCAACTTCGATCTGTCCGAATACCAGAATTCTGAACACGCAAATTACCGATCACAGTGGAGGGGCTGTGAGGACCTGTCCCCATCCTTCTTTGAGAACAGTGTTTCTTATTTGGAGAAAGAGAAAAGGCTGTACCTTGAGGTCAGCCCAGTCTACGAGTTCGAGTGCATGTTTGATCTGTACGAGAATTTGGAATATCCCATTCCCGCAATTTATCAACGGGAGGTCGCCGAGGCGGAAGTAGAGCTCTGGCGGGCAGAGCTACAAAAAGTCCGCGAGAAATTTGGCAGTGTCTTCCAAGTCCAGCCGCCAGACCCGCTCTATCCCTATGACTCAACAGAGCAGAGGATCAACGCATTCAGCGGCACGACAGTTGTCGTGCCGCTGGGTGAAGGTATCTTGAATTTCTGTTATGCCAATTTCCACTCAGTCTTTGAGCATTGCGCCGCGACGTATCAGGAGCTTACCAAGGCTACTGATGCTCCGAAAAAAATCCGTTGTACAGAAGAAGGCATCATCCATCTCTACGAGTTATATGCCGAGGTTTTCCCTGCTCTGAGCGAGGTCTTCTACTCTTCCATTTACACTGCCGCTTTTCCTCCGCAGTTCACACGCAAGACAGAAAAAGCATTCACGTACTACCAGCAGTATCTCTCACTCTTACAGGCGGAGTTCCTGGGGCTCATCGAGTTCTGTCTGGACAAAAGTTACAGGGCGGAGGTCCTTGGCCGGTTGTACCCATCGGAACGCTACAGTCTCTGGTGTAAAATCAAAGGCGTTCCCTCCTGCCACAAGCGGCAGGAAACTTTTCAGCCAGATTCCTGTGATCCCCATGGCACAGAAATGCCCTTTGGCACCGACCTTGACAAAATAGACATCGACCAAGAGATTATCCTGACCCCTGAGCAGAAATCATTTTGTGAGGAGCACGGTCTTCCAGAGTACGAGCTGGAGCTCTGTTACAAAATTCCCTGCTTCATTTCCTCCAGTTACACTTGCAGTAATCTTCGGGATATGCTGTATCTGGAGTTCACGAAAATCCTAGAGGCCGGACTGGAGTTTCAAAAGTGCGAACGCTGCGGAAAATATTTCATCGTCAAGGGCAACTACCACGGGGCCTACTGCGACCGTATTGCGGACGGAGAACACCGCACCTGCCAGCAGCTTGCGGCACAGGAAGCGTACCTGGAGAAACTGAAAGACAACGACGGAAGGAATCCTCTGAGCGTCTATCAGAAATACTACAAGCGCTACTTCGCTAGGGTCCAGGCCGGGAGCCTTAAAAGGGATAAATTCAAACTGTGGCAGTATGAGGCTGTCCAGAAACGAGATGATTGCTTGAGTGGAAACTTGACTCTGGATGCGTTCACGGAATGGTTGGAAGGAAGTATGCCAAACAGGCGTCGTTAGCAGTAACAAAAATGTTAACTTCTAATGTCTTTATTCTTCTGTCGACAATATATCATAAATGGTCTTGAAAAGAGGAATAAACCCGGAAAAATCCATATGGTCAAATGGCGTTTTCTTTTCTAATACATACGTTGCAAAATCCATTTTAGTTAAAGCGCAGTTTTTTTCATCAGCATCGTCTACTTTGTATACTTTTCTTTTACCTGAGCCATCAATAATACCAATACTTTGTGGGCCACAACAATTTATATCTGTGCAATGGAAGCCCCTTCCATCAATCAAAACACCTGTCTCGGAGAACTCATTGCCCATAAAAATACGCCGTTCTGTACCGTCTGACAGTACAACTTTACGTTTAAGCTCTTCATCTAAATATAAATGTTCAATGCAAATTTTAGGTGCCTTTTCTCGATGAGAAGGAACAGGTATACATAAAGAATATACATTATTTCCCCGAATTTTATACCGACCTTGACCACACATATCTTTTCTTACATCATCTTTATCTCGATCAGCAATAAACAGCAATTTTCTTGGTTGAGGTATTAGCTGATGTTGTTTACACATAGCCTGCAAGTGACTATCACTCATTTCTAACTTGATTACGCCATTTGCATCACCTGAATCACCGGTTTTAGGTTCATATTCGAGAAACTCAAACTCTAATGTAGATAGCCAATCTGCACATCTGGAATCAGACAAAAGGGCCTGATAGGCTGCTTTCATGTGTTTTCAGTCTGTAGCGCCTTCCGTGATAATAAGCGGCTTGTCCTGCCTTTTTTCAATTTCCTGCGCAATTTCCGTCTGGTGTCTGTTAGTTTCCGCAAGATATTGATACGCATTTTCAAACTCCGAAAACTGTTCAACCGAAATTTTTCGCCCTAAAGGCATCTCGTAAATATCAAAATGATCCTCTCCAAATTCTTCCCGCATTCCTAACAGAAACAGAGGCGAATGAGAGGTCATAATAAATTGTACCTTGGGAAACAGCGCAATCAATTTTGGCAGTACTTTCCGCTGCAGTTCGGCATGAAGATGCAATTCGATTTCATCAATTACAACGACGCCTTCAATTTCCCCTAATTGATGGCTTAGGTCGATATCGTCATTGTCCGCATATCGAATAACCGTTGCAAAAAGATTAAAAAGCGCAAGCTGGCCTGTGGAGAGTGCGTCAAGAGATGGAACAAGTTCCGTTCTTCCGTCACGCCTGCAAATTTGAAATCTCCGGCCTCTGGAGGAGCGGTTGCTCATTTGGAAAATAACATCTTCTCCCAAAATGGTAGACATTAGTTTCTCTGCATTCGCTCTTGAAATTGACAGCAAATCTAAAACTGTGGTGTTTGGGTAAACTATATGATACCCACCCTCATCCTTTTTCTCTAAATCTGCTCTTGAGTCCGTGATAACATCAAAAAGCCATTGTAATGTCTCTTTCGGATCATTTGAGGCGGTAATTGAATTATCCAATTGGTGTGTGTATTTTGTATTAGCTGAATACTCAATTTGCTCATCAGGAACATCATATTTATCACCCATCCAAGATGGTTTTGCATAGCGGTCTGGTCTAAAAAAGCAAACAATCCCACTCTCAAACAATTCAGAGATTGCCTTTTTATTGCCTACAAATTTTTTGCAGTTCTCCTCCTCTTGCCAGTCTAGCGCCTTATCGGGTGCGTCTTTCATCATTTTCTGGAACTCTTCAAACGTTATTTTTCCTGATTTAAAAATGTACTCATACTTATTTTCTTGATGCTCCAGTCGAATATACGCCGTCATGTAAGACTGTCCCAATTTGATCTGCGCTTTTGCAATTTTCTTGTAATATTGATGCCCACGTCCGTTCTCATGCGTTACATTATGGTATTCCTCATTTGCGATTTCATAAAAGGCATCCACAATATTTGACAGAAGTATCGATTTCCCGCTTCCGTTTTTCCCAACAAAAACGGCCGGGACCGGCACGCCATTTTCATTGCGCCGAAATGTAAGATTGAGCTGGTCGATCGGTCCAATATTCCTATAATCTAGTTCGTTTATGTACATATCTCTTTATTCTCCTAAAACCGTATTCAGCATCTCCGCCGCGCTCGCCTCCTCTGGGTTATTAGTCCCCAGCTCCCCGCGGAACGCGCGGGCTAAAATAGCTTTTTTCATGGCGTCGATCTGGGTGAGGACGGCCTCGGCGGCGGATTTGGCTTGTTGCTCTTTGTCCAGTAAACCAATAATACAATTTACAATTTCCCTTTGCTCAGATTGAGAAGCAACAGGAATTTCAAACTCCATCAAAGTCTTTGTGTTAATGCTTTCTACAGTGGTCCCGTTTTTCATGCAAGTACCTAGCATTCTTTTTTCAGCACTCTTGCACACCCAGAAAAAATATTCTAAGTCCAAGTCATTAACAGGAGAAACCGCTTTCAAATCTTGATTAACAGTAAAGGGAACTTTAACCATTGCAATTGGAAGTGTTCTTCTCAGAATACCGCTTCTCATAACAAAAAGAACGGATGGTCTCTCAATATAATTTGCAGAAGAATTATTAACTCCCGCCATATTTGTATGCAGAAGCGTATCTTCAATTATATCTGATTTCATATCCTTTGAGGTAATCCAGAGCAAATCTCCACCATCCCAATATTCGGGATGCGCCATGCTCGGAGTACCACCGCCACACCAATCACCGCAATTTTTTAACTTTCGTTTTGTCCAGCTATCCAGCCCCACCCCACGCTCTTTCCTCCACCGCTCGGTCAGCTCTCCCGTAAACGCCTTATGCAGAATGGCAGACTTTCGCAGTTCAAATCCGTCCACAACCGCCTGGGCCTTTTCCTTCGCCTCATCCAGCTTGGAAAACAGGCTTTCTATGCGGGAGACAATGCGGTGTTGTTCGAGAAGCGGAGCAAGCGGGAAATAGCAAGACTCCATCTTTGATTTGTTCACTATCGAAATTGTAGTTGCAGATGATTTTGACCATAATTGATTTATAAAAACATCTGTATTCATAAAATAGAACAGATAAAGGGAGTTAAATTTTGGAATAGCAGAATTTATCTGTTGATTTGTTGTCCCCTCAATTTCCAAATATCCGCTTTTCCCAATAGAGCCAATGCAACATACCGCTGTCGATTTCGATGGAATAATTCTTACGATGCTTTTTCCACGCTCAGAAAGGTATTCAGATGCAGTAAACACATGACGGCCTGCATCTAAATCGGTAGGTTTGAAAAAAGGAAATTTATCTCCGTAATATTCAGGATTCTTTTTACTTGGGGTTCCTCCAGTAATAACCATCGCTACCTTATCTACCGTCGTCCAACACCAATTCTCCGGAATCGGGTACGGCTGCTCCTCCTCCGGTACAAACGGGCTGGCAGGAGCTCCCTTTTTCTTCGGCATCACTCCACCTCCGACAGGGCTTTCAGCTCGTTCACCACGCTTTGCAGGAGGTCTACCGCCTCTTCCAGCTCGGCGATGGCTTCCTCGCCGCTCTCGACCGGGTCGGGCAAATCGGCGTAGTCAACCACGGAGTCATCCCGAATCAG
>Ga0224742_10351_pt2 | contig 12015 bp, 9 predicted proteins | sample LIM_E_Water_Neg_FD_161631 | JGI IMG/M metagenome (GOLD analysis project Ga0224742, IMG submission 161631) | Enriched cells from gastrointestinal tract of the lab mouse from Pacific Northwest National Laboratory (PNNL), Richland, Washington... | ecosystem: Host-associated > Mammals > Digestive...
AGCGAGGAGCGGGTGCGCAGGAAGCTGGCGCTGATCAAGGAGAAAACCCCCAAGAAAGCCACGAAGCAGACTGCTGCCGGGAGTAAGAAAAGCGAAAAGAAGAGCGAAAAGAAGAGCGGGAAAGCCGTATCCCAATAGAAGGGAGTGTTTAGCCAATGCATTTGGAATGGATCGTCTCCTCAGCGTCCCAACAGACGCCGGTGCTGGATCCTAATGCCATAGAACAATTTATATCCGGCCTTCCGGAAAAAGCCCTGCGCATGGGTTTGCGTGTCCTGCTGGCCCTGGTGGTATTTCTGCTGGGGGTGCAGTTGATCAAGCTGGCCCGCAGGATTGTGAGAAGGTCCCTGGAGCGGGGCAAGGTGGATGTGGGAGTGAGGCAGTTTACCGACTCCTTTCTCAAGGCGGTGCTGTATATCCTGCTGGTATTTATGATCGCCGGGGGATTTGGCGTGGACGCGGCCAGCGTGGTAGCCCTGCTGGGTTCTGCGGGCGTGGCCATCGGTCTGGCGGTGCAGGGAAGCCTGTCCAACCTGGCGGGAGGGGTGCTGATCCTGATTCTGAAACCCTTCCTGGTGGGGGACTATATCATTGAGGGAGGCGGCAAGGAGGGTACGGTGACGGAGATTCAGCTATTTTACACCAGGCTGCTGACCCCGGACAATCGGACCGTGATATTGCCCAACGGGGCTCTGGCCAACGGAAGCCTGGTGAATGTGACTGCGGACAAATACCGCCGGTGTGACATTTCCGTGGGCATTTCCTACCAATCCGATCTCCAGACGGCCCGGGAGGCCCTGATGGGAATGTTGGAAGCCGATCCGGCGGTGCTGAAAGACAGGGACATGCGGGTGGTGGTGGATGCATTGGGGGAAAGCGCCATACAGTTGATCGTCCGCTGCTGGTTTACCAACGAGGAATACTGGGATGGGCGCTACCGCCTGACGGAGGGGATTAAAACCGTTCTGGACCAGGCCGGCATTCAGATTCCATATCCTCAGTTGGATGTTCATGTCCTGGGACATGAGGGAAATAAGGAATTGTAAACGGTTTTTTGGATGGACGGAAATTCGAGCAGGAGACTTGCAATATGCATTATGATTATCTGGTGGTGGGATCGGGCCTGTATGGCTCGGTCTTTGCCCATGAGGCCAAAGCCCGGGGCAAATCTGTGCTGGTGGTGGACAAGAGGCCCAATGTGGCGGGCAATATTTATACGGAAGAGGTGGAGGGAATTCCCGTACACAAATACGGCGCTCATATATTCCATACCAACAACAGGCGGGTATGGAATTATATTACCCGGTTTGCGCAGTTCAATCGCTTCACCAATTCCCCTATTGCCAATTACAAGGGGGAATTGTACTCCCTGCCCTTCAATATGTATACCTTTAACAAAATGTGGGGGGTGGCGACACCACGGGAGGCGTCGGCCAGAATCGAGCAGCAGAAGCGGGAGGCGGGCATCACCGAGCCTGGGAATCTGGAGGAACAGGCCATCTCCCTGGTGGGCCGGGATATTTTTGAGAAATTGATAAAGGGCTATACGGAGAAACAGTGGGGCCGGGACTGCAGGGAACTTCCCCCGTTTATTATCAGGCGGCTTCCGGTGCGGTTCACTTTTGACAACAATTATTTTGATGCCGCTTATCAGGGGATTCCTGTGGAGGGTTATACCAGGCTGGTGGAGAATCTGCTGGAGGGGATCGAGGTGCGTCTGAACATGGATTACCTGAAAGGCCGGGAAGAGTTGGATGATTTGGCGGACAAGGTGATCTATACCGGGCCCATAGACCAATTCTACGGCTACAGGCTGGGGGCGCTGGAGTACCGTTCCGTTCGCTTTGAGACGGAAGTGCTGGACATACCCAATTTCCAGGGCAACGCGGCGGTGAATTACACGGATCGGGAGACGCCCTGGACCCGGATCATCGAGCACAAGTGGTTTGTGTTCGGCAGGGACAAAGAGGGAAAAGAATTCCCGGGAACGGTAATCAGTCGGGAGTACAGTTCGGAGTGGAAACCGGGAGACGAACCTTATTATCCGGTGAACGATGAGAAAAACAGCGCATTGTATGAGGCATACAGAAAACTGGCTGACGGAGAGAAGAAGGTGTTTTTCGGCGGAAGGCTGGGAGAATACAAGTACTATGATATGGATGCAGTGATTGCGGCGGCACTGGAGTTCTGCGACAGAGAACTGCCGTAAGCAAACTCAGCAGTATGGATTGTTTCGTCGGCGGAGCATTTAACCGGCTGATAGACTGCAATTCAATAGGAGAGAGACTATGATGCGGAATAATCGGCGAGTGGTCTCTCTTTTTTCGAAAACAAAGCGGTCGTTTGAACGTATAATATGAGACAAAAAAAGAAGGTTATCAAGCTACTGAATAAATCAGCCGGTTTGATAACCTTCTTTATCAGCTGAAAATGGGACTCGAACCCACGACCCCTTCATTACGAGTGAAGTGCTCTACCAACTGAGCTATTTCAGCACTGAAATTTATTATATCGGGTAACAGGAAAAAATGCAACAGTTTTTTTCTTTTTTTGTATTGTTTTTTGGAGACAAAATGTAGGGCATTTGCTATAATATATTTGCTGCTTTGGTTGGATGAATTCGTTTGCGCGGAGAGATTAGGTTTCCAGCGAACAGGCGCACATCGGTTTTATGAGCACCTGGGTTATCAAAAATCGTCGTTTTGGTTCCGCAAAAACGTGGAGTAGCTTTTTACATATAGGGGGAAAAATGGACACGCTTTTAAGTTTTAAAGAAGCACTCCCGGATCCTGTAGGCGCTGTGAATTACCCGGGGGAGGATTTCGAGGTAGAATTTGATGTTGTGACCCTGGCAGAGCCGTCTGCAGACGGCAGAGGGCGGGAGATTGCGGAGAATCTGGAGGAGATTGAAGGACGCATCGCAGCCGGCAAAGAGCGGGTTCGTGCATTGGACAGCGAGATAGACCGGCTTACCAACCATGCGGATGGTCTGGATTATATGGTGGCGGTGGCCAGCGGCATCATTGCAGGGGTAATCGACTCTGTGTGGGTAGGGGAATTTTCCATTGACAGAGCCAACTCCTGGGGGGACGAAAAGGTGAACCACTTTGTGGTGAAGGTGGCGCAGTCCAGGGGATACAAGGGAGAGGATCTGGAGGGAGCCATAAGATATCTGGAGGGGAACTATGGCCTGGCCAGCGACAGTATGACGCCGGATTTCGGCGGGGGCAGGCAGCATCATCTGCGGGATTTTTCTCATCATCCCACGCCCTGCGGCCTGTTGTTTTCCCTGCTGACACAGTTTACGGGAAAGGCGTATGGCACGGATACCAAGGGGATGTTCATGGTCTGTGAGATCGCGGACAGGCGCATGATCGGGAGAGATATTCCACAAAAGATCCTGTTCGGAGTGGTGTATTGGGTTTTCCACATGGTGAGTGATATGGCGGGATCCAGTGCCAATGCCGGGGCCGGAACCGGGCTGCCGGGGCCGTTAGTCTCCATGCTCAAGGAACTGTCGGTGCTGCCTTTCTTTAAGAATATGGATATAAATGACATGCAGCTTTCTGTCTGGATATCCAAGCTGTTTAACGGTACGCTGCTGGCAAGGCGGGACGAGGCGGGGAATATTACGGAAAAGGTGAAGTTTGATCTGCGGACGGAGATCGGGCTGGCTCATGAACTGGGGAGACAGGCCCTTCCTGTGGTTATAAACGAATGCATTGTGCGGGGCTTTTATTTTATCCGACGATTTTTCTTTGAACTGCGGGACAAAAAAGTCCGTGGTTTTAAGGATTTGGGGCAGATTGACTGGCAAAAAACGCTGCCCGCCGGAAACCGTACCATTGTCCGTATGCTTACCATCTCCACAGGCACTTTTACCGCCATAGATCTGGCTGACGCGGCAGTGCGTTCCGCAGTTAAATCCGGGGGAGTGGCGGCGCCCGCGTTTCTGGCCAATATGGTCCTGCGGGTGAATTTTGTGGGTATTGGAAGATTTGTGGTGGCCCTGGGGACGGACGTGGGGATGGGGATCAGGCGCAGCAGGCTGAGAAACGAGAGAATGCGCCTGCATACGGAACTGATTGCCCTGAGCAGCGCCAAAGTCTTTTACCGGCAGGCAGATATGTGGATTGCGGCGGAGAGCGCGGGGGCGGCTATAGAAAAAGCATATGACATGATGGAGAAAACCACGGCTTTCTGGATGGATTCCATGCGGGAGATGGAAGAAAATCTGGATAAAATAGGCCGGTATGCTTCGGAGGCCGGGAAGAAAAATGCTGGTCTGCTGGAGGAAATCGAGGATATCCTTACTTGGGGATAAGGTATGATACATACATATGGGAAAGGAGAAAACACGAAAATGGATGAATTACGGACTTTTGATGTGAAAGAGGAGGAGATTCCCTCTATTATTACTTCACAGTTCAAGGAGATTGCCGATTTGCAGAAGAGCGTGGAGCAGGCCATGAAAAAGGCCGAGGAGGCGAAGGAGTCAGCGGACAGGGCCTACAGCCACTCCGCGGGCCTGTTCCAGAAGCGCAATGCCATCGAATCCCTGCAGAGCGCGGCGGTGAACCTGGCCGATTCACAGGTCAGCGCGGCAGAGGCACAGAAGCTGTCCTTTGTATATCAGGAGAAACTGGGAAAGATTACCCAATATTTGTTTGGTCTGGGTGTGGCTAATCTGGCAGCCAACCGTTCCGTGGTGCGGGAACTGGAACTGAAGCTGAAAGGGGCTTCGGAGAAGGAACTGGGCGATCTGGCAAGGCAGGAAATCGTCAATGTCATTAAACAGCTCAAGGCCCAGGAAGATATTATGAACAAGCAGAATGAACTTTCCCTGAAAATGAGGCAGCATGAGCAGAGACTGAGTCAGCAGGAGAACACAGAGAAGGAATATGGCAAGATGCTGGCGGAGAACGCAGAGCGGGATGCGGAGCAGGATCGCTTGATTGCGGAACAGGCGGCAAAGGACGCGGAACATGATCGGTTATTGGCGGAGAACGCGGAGCGGGATGCGGAGCAGGACCGTCTGCTGGCAGAACAGGCGGCAAAGGATGCGGAACATGATCGGTTGTTGGCAGAGAACGCGGAGCGGGATGCGGAGCAGGACCGTCTGCTGGCGGAGCAGGCGGCAAAGGATGCGGAACATGATCGTCTGCTGGCGGAGAATGCCCAGAGGGACGAGGAACAGGACCGTCTGATCGCGGAACAGGCGGCGAAGGATCAGGAACACGACCGTCTGCTGGCGGAAAATGCCCGGAGGGATGCGGAGCAGGACCGTCTGATCGCGGAACAGGCGGCGAAGGACGCGGAGCACGATCGTCTGCTGGCAGAAAATGCCCGGAGGGATGCGGAACAGGACCGTCTGATTGCGGAACAGGCAGCGAAGGACGCGGAGCACGACCGTCTGTTGGTGGAAAATGCCCGGAGGGATGCGGAGCAGGACCGTATGATCTCGGAACAAGTAGCGAAGGACCGGGAACATGACCGTCTGATCGCGGAGAATGCCGCAGAGATTGCAGAGATCAGGAAAGCCCTTGAAGAGCTTCAGACGGAAAAAGAGAAACTGGAAAGGCAGTTACAGGCGAAAACAGACAAGTCTGCAACGGTTATATCTTTTATTCTGGCAGCTGCCGGCATACTGGCGGCATGTATCCAATTTTTTCTCTGACTTTTTTACTTTACAGAGTTAAATGATTGAAGTATAATAGAGATGTTACGATTCACAGCGTATCCGGGGTTCTGCGTAAGCCAGGCCCCGGATACGCGGAAAAGAGGAAAGCATGAAACAGTTAATGTTAGGAAACAAGGCGTTGGCCCGGGGCCTCTATGAGGCGGGCTGCAGCGTGGTATCCAGTTATCCCGGTACGCCCAGCACGGAAGTGACCGAGGAAGCTGCCAAATATGAAGAGATTTATTGCGAATGGGCCCCCAACGAAAAAGTGGCCATGGAAGTGGCTTTCGGAGCCTGTCTGGCGGGCAGGAGAGCGTTCTGCGGCATGAAGCATGTGGGATTGAATGTGGCGGCGGATCCCCTTTTCACCTGCTCTTATACCGGCGTGAACGCGGGACTGGTAATCTGCGTGGCGGATGACGCGGGTATGCACTCTTCTCAAAACGAGCAGGACAGCCGGCATCATGCCATCGCTTCCAAGATTCCCATGCTGGAGCCTGCGGATTCCGATGAGGCGTACCGCTTTGCCAAGCTGGCTTTTGCCATCAGCGAAGAGTTCGACACACCGGTTATTATCAAGATGTGTACCAGAGTGGCCCACTCCCAGAGCATAGTGGACACTGGGGAGCGGGTGGTGCCGGAGATAAAAACTTATGAGAAAAATATAGCCAAATATGTGATGATGCCCGGCAATGCCATCAAACGTCATCCCTTTGTGGAGGAGCGGACCCGCAGGCTTGCGGCCTACGGGGAGGCGGCGGAGGTCAACCGGGTAGAGATGGGGGATACCAGTCTTGGAATCATCACTTCCTCCACCAGTTATCAGTATGTCAAGGAGGTATTTGGAGACAAAGCCTCCATCCTGAAAATCGGACTGGTGAATCCTCTGCCCAAGCAGTTGTTTTTGGACTTTGCCGCCCGGGTGGATAAGCTGGCCATCGTGGAGGAACTGGATCCCATGATAGAGAACCATTGCAGGCAGTTGGGACTGGAAGTAACCGGTAAAGATCTGTTCCCCATGGAGGGCGAATACTCCCAGAACCTGGTGGCGGAGAAACTGGGTGTATCCCTGTCCCCGGTCAAGAGCCTGAAAGAGACTCTGCCCGGCAGACCGCCGGTCATGTGTTCCGGCTGTCCTCACAGGGGTCTGTTTTATACTTTGAAGCAGAATAAATGTACGGTGCTGGGGGATATCGGCTGTTATACCCTGGGGGCGGTGGCTCCCTTGAGTGCCATGGATGTGACCCTGTGCATGGGTGCCTCTATCAGTTCCGTCCACGGCTTTAACAAGGCGCTGGGACAGGAGAGTGAAGGAAAGACCGTGGCGGTTATCGGCGATTCCACCTTTATGCATTCCGGCATGACCGGTCTGGCCAATATCGCCTACAATCAGAGCAATTCCACAGTGATTATTCTGGACAATTCCATCACAGGCATGACGGGACATCAGCAGAATCCCACCACCGGATACAACATCAAGGGAGATCCCGCAGGAAAGATCAATCTGGAGGAACTGTGCCATGCGTTGGGATTTTCCCGGGTAACCGTGGTGGATCCTTACGATCTGGCGGAATGTGACCGGGTGCTCAAACAGGAACTGGCGGCAGAAGAGCCCTCTGTGATCATCAGCCGCAGGCCCTGCGTGCTGCTGAAGTATGTAAAACATGAGAAGCCCCTGAAAGTGGACTGTGATAAATGTGTGGGCTGCAAATCCTGCATGAGGCTGGGCTGTCCGTCCATCAGCATCAGGGAGGGCAAGGCGGTGATTGACACCACTCTGTGTGTGGGCTGCGGTGTGTGCAAACAACTTTGTAAGTTCGGGGCGCTCAGGTCTCAGGAACAGGAATAACGGATTAAGGTGATAACACAGGCATGGCCGGAGCCGGATCAGGCGGAACTCCGGTTATGCGGGAAAGAGGAAGCTATGACGAAGAATATTATGATTGTGGGAGTGGGGGGCCAGGGCTCCCTGTTGGCCAGCAAACTGCTGGGCCATCTGCTTCTGACGGAAGGCTTGGATGTTAAGGTGTCCGAAGTACATGGCATGAGCCAGAGGGGCGGAAGCGTGGTTACATATGTGCGTTTTGGGGAGAAAGTGTATTCTCCCGTTATTGACAAGGGACAGGCGGATTTCATTGTATCTTTTGAGAAGCTGGAGGCAGCCCGCTATGTGGAGTATTTAAAGCCGGACGGGAGAATCGTGGTAAACACGCAGGAGATTGATCCCATGCCGGTGATTACAGGTGCTGCGGCATACCCGGAGGATTTGGTGGCCAAGATGGAGGCACTGGGCATCGCGGTGGACGCCATGGACTGCCTGGCACTGGCGGAACAGGCGGGTTCCTCAAAAGCGGTGAACATCGTGCTCATGGGCAGATTGTCCAAATATTTTGATATCCCGGTGGATAAATGGGAAAAAGCCATAGAGGACTGTGTTCCAGCCAAGTTCCTGGAACTGAACAAGAAGGCATTCGCTCTGGGAAGAGAATTTACGGCATAAAGCCTTTGTCAGAAATAGAGCTGCCTGGGGCGGGAAGATATTTTCAATAGGAGAAAATAAAGACAGGAGAAGAGGGAAGATGGGAAATTATTACCAGCCGGCGATTGAGACCATGCCGCTTCCTCAGCTGCAGGCGCTGCAGAGCGAGAGGCTGGTGGCGCAGGTGAAGCATGTATATGAGAATGTGGCGTTTTACCGGGACAGAATGGACCAGGCGGGGGTAAAGCCCCAGGATATCCATGGCATAGAGGATCTGCACAGACTGCCCTTTATCAACAAGGATGATCTGCGGGATCAGTATCCTTATGGATTGCTGGGCGTACCTCTGTCCGAATGTGTCCGCATTCACTCCACCAGCGGTACCACAGGGCGAAGAGTGGTGTCTTTCTATACGCAGGAGGATGTGGACCTGTGGGATGAGTGCTGTGCCCGGGCCATTGTGGCGGCGGGCGGGACCAAAGAGGATGTGTGCCATGTCTGCTATGGCTATGGCCTGTTTACCGGCGGCCCCGGCTTAAACGGCGGTTCTCACAAAGTGGGATGCCTGACTCTGCCCATGTCCTCCGGCAACACGGAACGCCAGCTGCAATTCATGATGGACCTGGGATCCACCATTATTTGCTGTACGCCCTCCTACGCGGCCAACCTGGGGGAGGCTATTAACGAGAGGGGACTGCGGGACAAGATCAAGCTGAAAGCGGGCATTTTCGGTGCGGAGCCCTGGACGGAAGAGATGCGCCGCAGCATTGAGGAATCCCTGGGCATCAAAGCCTATGACATTTATGGCCTGACGGAGATATCCGGCCCCGGCGTATCCTTTGAGTGTGAGGAGCAGGCGGGTATGCATGTGCAGGAGGATCATTTCATCCCGGAGATCATTGATCCTGAGACCGGCCGGGTGCTGCCGGAGGGAGAGGTGGGAGAACTGGTATTTACCTGCATTACCAAGAAGGCATTCCCTCTGCTGCGCTACCGCACCAGAGATCTGTGCTACCTGACCAGGAAGAAATGTTCCTGCGGCCGCACCCATATCCGCATGCACAAGCCTATGGGAAGAAGCGATGATATGATGGTGGTCAAGGGCATCAATGTATGGCCCTCTCAGATCGAGGCTGTGCTGCTGAACCAGGGCTACCAGGCCAATTATCAGATCCTGGTGGACCGCATCGGCAACAACGATACCATTGAGGTGCAGGTGGAGCTGACCCCGGAGATGGTGGAAAATCCTACCATGATCACGGCCCAGAGGGAGAAGAAGATCGTATCCGGCCTTAAATCCATGCTGGGTATCCTGGTGGACGTAAAAGTGGTGGAGCCCAAGACCATTACACGCAGTGAGGGCAAGGCCGTGCGCGTGATTGATAAGAGGAATCTGTATCGGTAGAAGCCTTTAAAACTGAATAGGGGAAGATAGTAGACATAAGTCTGATCCACGCTTGTCAGGGAAAATTTCCCGGCAGGCGTGTTTTTTATTATCTTAGGAAGAAACAGTCTTTCAAGCCATAAGATATATAATTCCTTATCGGCTGTAAGGGACATTATCCAAATATATTTTGGAATAGGAAGGAGAAAATTTATGGACTTAAAATATGTGAGAATCCAGGGCAGAGAATTGTCCTATGTAACCAAGGCGCCCAAAGGGGTATTTTCCCTGTGCTGGCGTTTGATTTATGACGGGATTATGAGCGGGGAGGATGCGGCCATATTCAAAGAAACGGAGCAGTGGTTTGTAGACCACCTGCCTGAACCGCCCATGTGTACCACTGGGGATCAGAGAGTAATTTGTTATTTTAAGACTGCGTCTACAGTTCATATGCTGGACCGTCTGCAGCCCATCCTGGAATTGCTGGACAAATATCGTCGTCCCTATGATGTGGTCTATACCAATTATGTGGGGGAGGTGGTGTATGAAGATGTATATCAGGTGGCCGTAAAAGTGGAGAATTAAGACTGCTGTCCCACGGAAAAATTATCCACTTTCTGCGGCCGGGCGTAAGGCGGTGGTGTCTGATATGCTTGACAAATGCGGCAAAAGGGTGTTACTCTTGATACAGAAGATATACATAGAATGAATGCATATTTGGAGGAGGAATGAAGATGCGTCTGGCGGGAAAAAGGGGAAAGAGAATGCTGGCGGTATTGCTGTTTTGCGTATTGCTGGTGGGCAGCCTGGGGGCATGCGGCAAGGGAGAGGATTGGCGCTCCCGGGAAGTGCAGGTAATCGATGATAATTACCGTACATGGTATGAGATATTTGTGTATTCGTTTAACGACAGCGATGGCGACAGAATCGGAGATTTGCAGGGAGTAATTTCCAAGTTGGACTATGTGTCGGACATGGGTTTTAATGGGATCTGGCTGATGCCCATTATGCCCTCCCCTTCCTATCATAAATATGACGTGACGGATTATAAGGCCATTGATCCGCTGTACGGCAGCATGGAGGATTTTGACAGATTGTTGGAGGAGTGCAACAAGCGGGGAATCAAGCTGATTATTGACCTGGTATTGAACCATACTTCCTCGGAGCACCCCTGGTTTACGGCAGCCTGCGAATATCTGGGGCAGTTGGAAGAGGGGAAGGAACCCTCCGCAGAGGAATGTCCCTATTATGCCTATTATAATTTCGTCAAAGGAGATCCATCTTCGCCCACCTATTACCGGGTAGGGAATACGGACTACTACTACGAGGGCGCTTTTTCAGACAGGATGCCGGACGTGAACTTCGACTGTGAGGCGCTTCGGAAAGAATTTGAAGATATTATGAGTTTCTGGCTGAATAAGGGAGTGGGAGGCTTCAGGTTAGACGCCGTAAAGCATTTTTATGGCGATGATACCAGCAAGAATGTGGAAGTTCTGACCTGGGTGAACGATTATGTGAAATTCATTGATCCCAATGCCTATATGGTAGGGGAGTGCTGGGACGGCATGAATGTATACGCACAATATTATGCCAGCGGTATAGACAGTTTCTTCAATTTTGAGTTCGCGGATTCCTCCGGTGTGATTACCAAGACGCTGACTTACAACGGGGAGAGCAACAGCGCCCAGGCTTACGCCAAGGCTCTGGTAAGAATACAGAATGCCATACGGGACAACCGGGAGGACGGTATTGACGCACCGTTTTTTGTCAATCATGACCTGTCCAGGGCGGCGGGATATCTGCGGTATGACGAACGAAAGATCAAGATGTCGGCCCCCCTCAATGTGCTGATGAGCGGCAGCGCTTTTGTGTATTACGGCGAGGAGATCGGCATGACCGGCAGCGGAAGGGACGAGAATAAACGGGCACCTATGTATTGGTCGGACGACAGCCAGGCCAAGGGAATGACGGATGGCCCTGCAGATATGGAACCCCAGGAAAATCGTTTTGTCTGTGCCAAGGAACAGATGAAGGACGAAAATTCCATTTATAGCTTTTACAAAGACACCATCCTGCTGCGAAATCAGAATCCCGAGATTGCCAGGGGTACAGTGGCCCGGTTGGAGGAGATCACGGATCTGGATATAGCTGCCATCTCCAAGACTTATAATGGGAGTACAATTTACCTGATCTATAATCTGTCTGAGACAGACAAAAAGGAAGTGACGCTTTCCAGGGAACAGTATGGTTATACGGAAATCGTGGGATATCTTTCTGTGGACGGAGAGAAAGTAACACTGAGCGGAGACACTTTGACTTTGCCTTCCTACAGTGTGGCGGTGCTGCGGTAAGTAAGTTACATCAAGGTCAGGGAAATCATAAGATATATAAACACCATGAAATATATAAAAATATATTAAAAAGATTTATTAAACCTGAATTATTCATGAGCATGTAGAAATGCTTGATACT
>Ga0224742_10356_pt1 | contig 12005 bp, 8 predicted proteins | sample LIM_E_Water_Neg_FD_161631 | JGI IMG/M metagenome (GOLD analysis project Ga0224742, IMG submission 161631) | Enriched cells from gastrointestinal tract of the lab mouse from Pacific Northwest National Laboratory (PNNL), Richland, Washington... | ecosystem: Host-associated > Mammals > Digestive...
CCTTTAATATTGCATCTATACCCGCCACATAATCTTTCTTTACATTCTCATTGTACTCAATCCGGTCTCTTAAAATCTGGCGCTGCGCATTTAGTTTATGGCGGATTTCTACCATCTCCCGCTTATCTGCGATCGCCAATACCTGCCCAATCCAGATATCACAGTCCAGTACCTCCTGAGCCTTTAAGAAATCAATTAATTCATCACAATAAAAATTTAACTGTTCGGTATTTTCGCGGAACCTTCTTTCATACTCTTTGGCCCTGATATATTCATTCCAGTAACGCTCAAATTCAGCAGCATCCTCTACGCCGAATTTCTGCTTGTTGTAATCCAAAAGATTTAAGTTATTGACACATTTAATCTTTACTCTATTTAAAAGGCTGATTGCCTTGTCCATTTTACGCTCCGAAAGAGCCATATCACGGCGGTTCCGGTTTGATTCCAGGAAAATAACAGTCGATGAAATGGCTGCCAGAAGGATTGTCCCAAGATAAGGAAGCGTCATATCCACATCAAGTGCGTAATAAATTGCCAAAAATAGTACAAACAGCGAAAAAATCAGGACAATTAATATCTTTGCCATCCCTTTTAACGAATTCTGTCTTTCTATTATCTCCTGCTTTTCTACGCGCAGCTTCTTCTTTTCCCCGTGCAGTTTATCTAAGTCTCCATCTAGGGCGCTCTGGTAAGCCTCTGCATCATACATCTTCTTTATCTCATCAACCAGCTCATTTTCGTACGGCTCAAAACGGCGTATTACAGCATCCGAAATCGTCAGATTGCGGTTTTTATACTGATTCCGCTCCTTTGTCAATTTCACAATATTTCTGGCAGCATTTAACAGCCCTTTGCGCTCTTCCCCTTCCATCCGGTCAATTTTCTGAATATCCATCAGAGAATCCGTTACTTGCTGATATTCTCCCCGGATGCTTGCAATCTGGCGGTCTACTTCCTGAATTGCCTGACAGCACTCCTTTACATAGCGCTTCTGGTCCTCTTTATGCGCCGGTTTTACAACCTCCGGCTGATACTCCTCACTGTCCAGGTTTCTTTCCTCCGCCTCAAATAAATCACTGGAACCTTGTAAAGATTTATTCTTTGCGGCCTTCTTCTGTTCCCGAAGCTCATCAAGACGCCTTCTGGCCTCCCTCTCCAGCCTTTCGTTTTCTTCTTGCTGCTGCTTCTTTCTTCTATTCCAAAATGCCATACTTCTCCTCATTCCCGCAAGGCTGCCTATTTCCCTTGCTTTGCCACGTATATCCAGATTGTTACCTTATCTATTAATCCTTCAAGATTAAACGAACAAAAGCAATGTTATCATCTACACGCTAATTTGTTTGCGATACTCATTTTTCCACTCTACAATATAACTATGCACCTTGTCATAATACTCTTCTACCGAACCGCTCCTAGAAAGGTCACGAAGCTTGCTAATCTGCTTGGAAACCTTACTAAGCGCACTGTTTTCCACTGCCCTCTGGTACTCCTTTTCCCATTTTTCCTGTTTTTCTTCCGAGACCTCCAAATCCTTAATCAATTTTTTAAATGTCTCTACATCCTTACAGAGCCTTAATGCAAACAAACACTGTGCCAGAGAACCATCCCTGCCATTTTTCTCATATGCCTTTAAGAAAAGCTCCGACGCTTTGTGGAATTCTCCCATATTTACGTAGGCAACCCCCATATTGTGAAAAAGATCACCATAAACTGTAATATCTGCCTGAAGTATCTCATCGCTCTCAAAAATCTTCTCATACTCTTCTAGCGCCTTTTCATAGGACCTGCACTGAAGATAATTATCCCCCTTAAGCTTCCTTCTGGCATATTTGGGCAACTGTGCTGTCTCGTCCATAATCTTGATTAACTCATGAATCTCTTCCTCCTCATAGTAATCACAGCTGCAGCAAATTGTCACAACAATATCTTTAATATTATGATGGTCCTGAATCAGATGCTCTAACTTATCCGCCGTTTTATCCATATGAAGTTCTGAGCGTATCCACATAGCAAATTCTCTGTCAAAGACCTCCTCCTGCATCATATAAATATTATGGCGGATATAATAGCACACTTCCTCAATGCTATAGACATTTGTTTTGGTCAGCCGGAAATGATAAGGCTTTTTTGCAATCGGGCTGCTGCACAGAATTAATTTTCCCATGATGATATCCTGCCTTTCTAAATTAGAATGCTTATCACATAATAGTTATGCCTGTGGTCAAACAGTAATATACCGTTCCCACACTCTGTTGCTGGACGGACAAAGCTCACCAAACCCATTATCCTTTAATGTCACAATGCAAGTATGGCTGTCTGCAAAGCGGATGCGGATTGTAAACCGCGTCATCTTATTTTTCCGTCCCGCAAAGCCGCTAAGAGACAGCATATGCGCCTTCGTCTCGTGCTTTAGCACATCCTGTATAGTAATCTGCATCTCATCCTCATCATCCGGAATCACATCAACGCTGCTGTCAATCTCACTCCAAAGGCTTCCCGCCTTTGCCAGCATAACCTCCTGCATGGAAGCATCCCCATAAAGCCGGATTGACACATTACATGCAATCATCTCTTCATCCAAAAGAAGGCAGTGGTCCAGTTTTCCTTCACCGGACAATTCCCTTGCCGCATAGCAGGCTCCCTTTGTAAAAAGATTCTGCCCCCGGAACACCCTTCTGCCAACACACAATTCCTGCAGCGCATGATTTGCCCATGATTTTTCAAACCCTTTTCCAGTAACATACACTGTAGTTACTAATTGCTTATGGAGCGCTGTATTTGCTGCATTAATAAAAGCATACGAAATATGGGCGTCCCCATCCCGCTCCAACTCTTCCCAGTGAATGCCATCCGAAATATCCCTGCTTACTGCGCCGATAATGCAGGGTATCGTCTTGCGGTCAATATTAATCTGGGTATAGAGCAGTGTATTGCCATTTAATTCAAACAAACCGACATTATTGTTCCAAAGCTCTTTCGGCTGGCTAACTGCATAATACATATAACTCTGGCGGTAATTCTGCACAACCATCCCGTTTTTGGGGATTCCAATCTCCTGACAAATTTTCGTTAGATACTCTGTCAGCCTGTCCTCTTTTTTTGACACAGCAATAACTAATTTCCGTATCATCTCAGCCGGATAATATTCTTTTAATAAACTAAGCACTTTTACAATAAAACGTTTTAGCACCTGGTAACTCTCAACCGAATACCTTCCCACTGTAATCATATCTTCCCGCATCACATCCGCCAGAAGATAATTCAAGCAGATTACGCCGTCACGTTTTGCATATTCCTCATCAATCCAGTACCACTCCCCTCGCTCTGGATTGACTGCAAGGGCAGTTGGAATCTCATACACACGCTCTCCATGCACCTTTCTTCCAATCGGCACTGGTTCATAGGACGTAAAATCAAAACAATGCATCTGCGTGATTTCTCTCCCCAGATCAATTCCCACCAACAGCTTTCTATCTTCTTCCACAGCTAGCCTCCTGTATCTTCAAGTCCCCTAAACATCCTCGTTTTCCAGCGGGCCAAAGAGCATTTTGACACTCTCATTTGTCTCCACATATTCTTTCATCAGGTCAATCAATGTACTCTCATCATTCATTTCTTGTGCAATCATCATTAGATTGAGAAGGTGGTAACGGCTGCTGGTCCGCTCACTGTCCATCGTCTCATCAAACCTGACACTGACGCTTTTGGTAATCACTTCACCCTCCGGGCGCATCTCCGAGATATAATACTGCAATATTTCATCCTGAAAAAGGACAAACTCCTTGACACGTATTCCCATAAAGATATCGCGCATTGTCTCTGTGATATACTCTCCTTTTTCATACCCGGAAGAGATTAGATAATGTATCCTCACCTCATATTCTGGATCTGCCGTATATTCTACATAGTATTCATCCAGAATATGAATTGGCAGTGACAGTTTTCCATAAAAATCCCGGAAAAAAGGAAAAACCATTTTCTTCTCATATAATTTATTTATATTATAGTCCGCAAACCTTGTCTCCTCTTTTGCCAGCTCTTTTTTCTGGCTTAGAAATTTCAAAGCTGCTATCAGGCAAAATACATTGTCCTGCACCTGCACTTCCCTGTAAAAATAAGAAAACACCTTGCTTGGTATCATCCAGCCATGCACCAGATATTTATACGAAATAAACTTCATAAAGGCCCAGATAAGCCGTTTATCCTTACCTGTCTCATAATAATCAAAAAAGACTTCATATGCCTCTGGCGCCATTTCCTCCGAAAAAACAACCTGTGCCAAAATACGCTCTGAAAAATCTGCCATATCAATCGAAAACCCTTTGGCATATTTCCATATCTGCACCATCTCATGCAGGCTGCCGGAATAATAACGGCAAAGATAACGCATCATTTTTTCATCAAAATTACCTGTGCAGAATATATGCCACGCCAGCTTTACAAGCCAGGCATCTTCCTCATCAATCTGCCTGCCAAATGTATCGGAGGATATTTTTAAAAGTCTTTTGCCATCTATAATATCGTATCCAAAATCCTTGATTCCCTCCATTGCTTTATCAAAAAAGCGCCGCACAGCACAATATTCTACAAACTGCGTACGGTCTGCCGGATTAACAAGCTCCCAGTCAAGCCGCTCCAGCGTAGCATCCAGAAGCTCCCCTTCAAAATTGTCATAATAGTAACGTATGAGCGAACTAAATGCCTTTTTATAATGGTAACTGCTAAGCTCTGGAATCTCTAAAACACGCCGGCGTATATCCATAACATCTTTGCCATGCTGGTTCATCCGCTCTGCTTTATCATACAAGTACAGCAAAAGACGGTAATCATCGCCATTCTTCTCCATGCACTTTTTTGCAAGATGATCCAGATGGAGCAGTTTATTTACGGTATAGTCGATTGACGATGCATAACGGTTATCCATCTTATCCGCAAGAAAAATCTGATAATTTGCAGTAAATATCCGAATAACAGCCCTGCCATTCTGGAACGGCACAAACTCCTCGCCCTTTAATTCCCGATGTGTCACATAGACACCAACAATATCCGGGTTCTCACATAAAACTTCATGGCAGAACATAACTGACGGGAGCTGCTTTTCCAACTGCTCATTTAGGCACTTTTCGCGGATAAATTCTTCATATAGTACCGCCAGGTTACTGCTAATCCGCCCAGAGGCAAGCTGACGCAGCGTAAATTCTTCCATCACCGGACGATACGATTTATAAATCTCACCAAGCCTTGATTTATTTCGTATTACATAAGCATATAACATCGCCTTTTTATTTAATGTTAAATGATTATCATACATAAAATATAAAAGGGCGCTGTCTTTTAATTCAATCTCTTGGTTTTCATCCATAGAATACATATAATACTCATATAGATCAGTCAACTTCAAGTTATGTTCCACGCCAAGATGATACCAGTGAAATGCATCTTTCCCTGTAAGCTGCCCTAGCATCAAAATCTTGCAGAGAGAGGTCAGTATCTCTTCATCGCCATACTGTTCATAAAAACTGCACAAATCCTTGCGCACTACATTAGAATAATCCCTTAATTTGCCGGCAAGATAACTATAACGCAATGCCGTTTCCTTCGCGATAAATTTATGCTTACATCCCCAATGAATTGCCTCACAAAGCCCCTTGGTAAGTTCTGTCAAAAGCTCCGGCGCATCGTTTAAAATGCTGCACACCTCCAGAAATAGTATCGGGCTGTGGCAGCCAAATTCTAATTGTTTCACGATATCCTCATATTTCCTGCGCTCCGACTGGTAAGCCGGGGATAGATACAGCAAATACCAAAGAAATTTCCAATTTTCGCGATCTTTGTTCCGATATTCCTGGATAGACCGGACACATTCTTCTATCACAACATCATCATCCGCCCACAACCCCCGCAGATATTCATAAGCACAATACAGCACTGCGTCTGTTTCTTTTAGCGCTTCCGCCTGTGTCTCCAAAAACGCCAGGCCGCTCTTTACCATCTGCTCCCTATGCTCCATAATGCCAAGATGAATTCGGAATAATTGTGTCACTAACGGCAGTTCTTCTTTTTCCATTGTATAGACAATGTCCCCTACATTGCGAAGGTATTCCCCACTCGTAATATGTCCCATACAGAATTCAAGATACAAGTGCATAAGCTGGTAACGGTTTCTCTGCTCATTTCTACGGACACACACAAGCTCGTGGTCAGCGCCAGTCTTATCCGCAATCACAGTGATTTCTATTTTTTGACGGACGGTAGAAACCGTAATCCTTGCATAATTCCTACCAGGCAGCATTTTTTCTGTATCTACCAGAAAAGGCATAGAATATGTATTCCCCGCAAAATTATCTGTCCAGATAATTTTGTGTTCCGGCACAATAAAATCACTGTCTGATCTAATATGGTACTCACCAAATCCCCAATTATTTTTAGTAATAAGAAATTTATCCGTAAACCTGCGCTCACAATCTGTATAATGAAAACTATTTTTATTGACAGATAACTGGATTGGAAGCTTTTTATGGATTGCGATCAAAAACTCCTCCATCGCCATACCCTTGCTGCTCCCTTTTGACAACCCGCGGTATAGCGCAATATTAACATTATCCCGGTATAAAAATACCTCTTCAAAGTGTTTATTGCGGAACAATGCCGCTGCTTCCTCAGACTTCTCCCTCGCAAGATTTGTAAAATGAAACAAGTCTCTTATCTTACCGCTTGGTACCTCACAGGAAGGAACGCCAACCGACACGGAAAATGGCAATTTTTTTGTACCACACTCAGAAATAATGAGGATATTTCCCCTAACGGTATCTCCTGGAAGCAATGTCTCCCCATGAAAAATATATCGAATCTGATTGACTGTCCCCTGAAAAAAATCCTCAGCAAACTCCATAAAATGGCAGTCTGTGCTTACCGCACCGCGTATTGGCTCCTCTGCCCTGCCAGAAACCTCAAATACTCCTTCCACCAATTCTCCGGCATTCACATCAATATGAATCTCCTGTGTTGCAAAATGCAATGGGGAAATACTATATTTAAATATACCTTTCGCCGCCTGATTGATCTTTTCTCTCATAGAGCCTCCCGAATGTATTTTATAGTCTGAAATTCTTCGAAATGTTTCGTACCCTGTCATTGGGTACAATTGTTACTAGTATAACACTTTTTGCCCCTATCTTTCAAGTAACTGCCACACGTTTTGCATCGCAGCAACATTTACTTGTTACTGCCCGCGGCTAATTTCAAAAAATAACCAGACTTACCGTACTTGCACAGAATAGGATAGCTATTTTCTAGAATTTGCAGATCGGTTGTTCTAAGCAGCATAAGCAAAACAAAAGCTGCTGATTTTGCAGCGGCAGACAGCATAGTTGGCTGGTTTTTAGCCAAAATGAGCATTTACTATTGACAAAATCAATACGTTGGAATATTATAATGATATCAAAATGATATCGTACAAACACCGAAGGAGGGATTTATTATGGAAGAAACGAAAAAGAAAGAGATTGAAGAAAGAGTCATTACAAAAAATAGTGGATTTAAGATGCTGTTTCTTATTATTGCAGGGTACATATCAGCTATACTCTGCTTTATCTGCTGCTATTATCTTAGTACGGATATTACTTCTGATAACACCATTTTGTGCGGAATTCTAATGATTCTTGGCATTATACTTGTAGTTCTATTCACATTTCTGCAAAGAGGCTTCCATATTCTCACTCCAAATGAAGCCATTGTATTGACACTATTTGGCGAATACTATGGAACGATTAAAAAGGAAGGCTTTTACTACACAAACCCATTTGCCTCCTGCATGGCACCTGGAAAGGAAAAGAATACCGCAACGCAAAAGAAAATTTCTCTTAAAACACTAACGTTAAATAACAAACAGCAAAAAGTAAATGACCAACTGGGCAATCCCATTATTATAGGCGCTATCGCAGTGTGGAAAGTAGTAAATCCCACCAAAGCTATCTTAAATGTGGAAAACTATCAAACATATCTCTCAATACAGTGCGATTCCGTTATCCGAAATATTTCCAGGCTTTATCCTTATGATTTGCTGCAGGAAGAGGAGGAAAACAGCCACGAAAAGACCCTGCGGGGCAGCAGCCAGGAAATTGCAGATAGTATGAAGCAGGCTCTAGAAGAAAGAGTAAAGGAAGCTGGTATCGCAATTGAAGAAGTGCGTATCACCCATCTGTCCTATGCCGAGGAAATTGCGGCAGCTATGCTTCAAAGACAGCAGGCAGAAGCTATTATCTCCGCCAGAAAGAAGATTGTAGAAGGCGCTGTAGGTATGGTTGAAATGGCACTGGAGAAACTGGACGAACAGCAAGTAATTGCACTGGATGATGAAAGAAAGGCGGCAATGGTAAGTAATCTTTTGGTGGTACTATGTGGCCACCAAGAAGCACAGCCCATTATAAACAGTGGTTCCATATACTAAACAACATACCACCTGTTAAAAAGTGCACAAATTTATTAACTCTGGCAATTTAAAATGTTACTGGAGTCATCATGATGTTGGGGTCAATAAGTATTTTGCCCCCAACATCAGAACATGCAAATAGAAAGCGAGGCCAAGATGGAAGAAAAAGAAATTGCCGGAAAAGAGGCCAAACTAAAAGAGCGTTTGAAACAGTTGGAGCAGCTAGAGCAGGATATTAAAAAGCGGGAGAAAACAGTTAAAGAGAAGGAAAAGGCAAAAAAGCAGGTGCTTCTCCGCCTCTCCCCCTCCCTCTGGAATGAACTGGCAAAATGGGCCGAAGATGATTTCCGGTCAATCAATGGCCAGATAGAATACTTGCTGTCTGAGGCAGTACGGAAAAGGAAATCTAAAGTTTTTTGAAGAATCAATCAGTTACAGAGCAATGTTAGTGAAACTCCCCTGCAAAACATATCAGCCTTGCAGGGAAATTGTTCAATGATTGATTTGCATAATTTCTTTTTTTAAATGCCAAATGTTATGCGCCAATAACAACCCACTATACAGAAGGATAGAGATAAATATGATAAGTGAAAGATCACGGGGTAGCGAATACGTTGTCCAGTTAATACCAGAAACGATGCAGTGGCCGATAATGTAGGCAACCGGATACAACCAAATGCGTTCTACCCACACACGCAGCTCCGTTTTTTTCCGTGTCACAAACCACACAATACCCAAAGCAGCTAATGCTATTATTGCAAGCATGAGGCAGTATCCCAGAGACAATCTCGGTAACAAAACCGTACTCTCAAAGTGCACATTTCTCTCTATTGGATCTTCGGCATTTGGGTCATACTTCCCAATGCAAACCGTTTCACTTCCATCATTCGGAACATAAACCGCAAGAATTGGTTTCACTTGCCTTGTTGTAACCGTTACCGACAAATTGTCTTTCCCTTGTGAAAACCATATATCCCAAAGAGAAGTCCACGCCTTAATATCGCAGTAATAAAAGTTTTCTCCATCGGGATCGTCATAAACTGTATAGTCAAAATCCGTCACTTTTTTATCGAAAGTAAGAAGCATACCCTTATCACCTAATTTTTCAGGCGTAACAATTCCTTTAGAATAAGGAAAGTAAATTGGAGCATCCAGCACAGCAAAGGCAGAGACAAACAATGCTATCACAAATACAGCTGTAAGTGCAATAGTCTGTAATCTCTTGATTTTCATTTTCCGATTTAGCTTTTGCAGGGGCATAGCGCCAGCTATTTCCTGTGTTGACTGAGGCACTTTGCTATTTTCGTATTCCTTTCTGCAAAGCTCGCAGTCCTTCAAGTGTTCTTCTACAAATTCTGCTGTATCGGCGCTAACCATACGCTCAATATAGAGAGGTAAAAGGTCTCGTATAATGTTGCACTCATTTCTCATAGGCTTTGCCCTCCAATCTCGATTGAATCTTTGTTTTAGCTCGGTGATAGGTTACGCAAGCCCAGTTTTCCGATTTGCCGAATATTTGTCCGATTTGTTTGAAGCTTAATTCTGCGAAAACCCGCCACATAAATACCTCTTTGTATGGCTCCGGCACATTATGCAAAATCGCTCTGATCCGTGCAGCTTCTTCATGCTTAATGCACTGTTCTTCCATTGTAATTTCTTCAGATACAAATTCTGACAATTCCACATCAGTAACACTATCTGTTTTCTTTGACTTTTTTAGATATGTGTAATAACAGTTCTTTGCAATTTGACAGAGCCAAACACGAATGTCACAATCACCACGAAAACGATGAATTGCACGCATAGCCTTGAAGAATGCTTCGCTCGTAATTTCTTCTGCTATATTTTCGTCACCTGATAATCTGCGGATATAGCAGTACACATCATCAAAATAATCTTGGTATATCTTCTCAAACTCCGTCAATCTATCACCTCCCTTCAACATATAAGACCTCGCAGGAGGCAAAACCTTACAAAGTTTTTTGAAAAATTTTTATATGTAGAGAAAGAACCAAGCGACAATTACTTGTTTGAAATTTTATGCCAATCGATAATTATATTATCTGCTTATGATATTTATTAATATTAACAGATAGTTCCTTTGGAATGCGTAACGTTGCAAAACATGGCTTCAATTTCTTTTGGAATACCCTTTCATTCCCTCTCCTATACCAGATTTAAATATTATAATGTTAAGATTAAGCCAGTATGTTTTCAACAATGGCTATTCACTATTTTGCTTTTGTCATCATATTATATTTCGATTATTTTAACAAGTGCAAAGAAACTTTCAGTTCCTTGCAAGCGTTGCGTTTAGCTCGTTGCTTACGCGATAATAAGTATCCAAATATTCTATTTTTTAAATGCAAAGGCCAAACTTTCAGGAATTCTCCTAGAAATGGGAAAAGTCAAATCTTGAAACGGATAGAAAATTTCTCATTTTTATGCTATGATTATTTATGTTTTTTGTATTCAGAAGCAGGATAGCCTGGTTCGATAACTTTGACTGAAAGATATTCAACTACTCAGAAAAGCTTGGAGATACAATGCAGCATTTTGCAGACGTGTTGGAGAATGAATTAGCATGAAGGAGCTGAATATAGGAGAAAAATATGATACTGCTTACAGGATTCAAGGGAAATGGCAATTCGTCCAAGATACTGCTGGATGGTGTTACTGATGATAATGTTAAGAAAAAATTACTCACAAATAGTTTTGAGGTTTGTGGAAAAGAAATGATTGAGGCAGTATCTCTCCTTCAACCAGAGTATGTAATTTCTTTTGGACGGAAACCAGTTATAAACAGGCTCTATATTGAACCAGTGGCATGTAATAATGGTAAGTGCATTAAATCAGCGTTTGATATTGCAATCTTAGAACATAGTTTGTCAGAACATAATCTTCAATATAGACTATCTTCAAAGCCAAGTAATTACTTGTGTAATCATGCGTATTACTGCGGATTGAATTACATTGAGAAAAATATGTTGAAAACAAAAATAATCTTTCTTCACGTTCCCGACATGAAGAACATACAAAATATGGATTCACTCATTTTATGGTTGAATGATTTATGCAGAGCTATAAATGATGTTTATAGTCATGTAGCCAATAAATAAATGCTGTTCCAGCCAATGAAAAAATGATGGATTGACTTTCAGATTAGGGAAAAAATAATAGTGCTATACTTGTGATGCACAAAATATAAGTAGAAACGAGGATTAATATGATTGAACAAAAAGAACATTTTCATGGAAGCGATTTAGAAAAAATCGAAAAAATATATGGAATAAAAAAGGAAACAATTATCAGCTTTTCCGCCAATGTAAACCCACTTGGCATCTCATATAAACTAAAAGAAGAACTTCCTTCGCATATTGATGCCATCTCAACCTATCCAGACCGGGAATATACTGCCCTCCGAAAAGCAATCGCAAATTATATTAAGGCAGATCATCAGGATATTCTGGTTGGCAATGGCTCTACAGAACTTATTTCTCTAGTGATCCAACTTCTTCACCCCAAAAAGGCACTGATTGTCGGCCCTACCTACTCCGAATATGAACATGAGATT
>Ga0224742_10357_pt1 | contig 11995 bp, 12 predicted proteins | sample LIM_E_Water_Neg_FD_161631 | JGI IMG/M metagenome (GOLD analysis project Ga0224742, IMG submission 161631) | Enriched cells from gastrointestinal tract of the lab mouse from Pacific Northwest National Laboratory (PNNL), Richland, Washington... | ecosystem: Host-associated > Mammals > Digestive...
AGGCATTCTTTTCTTTTTTTTGGCAGAGTTGGATTAAATTGATTTCTTCTATTGTGTAAGATTCCATTGTATTTTTCACTTTATCACCTCCTGCTTTTGATTTTTTCCATGAGTTTCTTGTTTTTTTGCTTGTTCCTGTTTTTGATGCAGATTAGATAAAACTGACGTCTTTGTTTTTTGTCCTTCTATGGTATACTGTTGTATTTTTTCATCAATATTGACAATCATTTCTGATGCAGCCTTACGGATCGTTTCTAGCGATTCTTTCAATTCTGGAGTCTGCTTTCCTGATGACCATGCAGCAATATAAGAAAAGCTATAATCAGATGTATCTATCCCGAAATGTTGACATATCACATAGGCTACACTTTCGGCTTCTACCTCTTTGCTGTTTCTCGTTTTTTCATTTTCATTATTATGCAATTTTTCATGTGCCATTTCGTGTATTATCGTTTTTATCGTTTGTATTTGACTCATGCCTTCTTTAATTGCTATTCGTTGGTTCTGCTGACTGAAATAACCTTTTGCACTCGAAGTTATTTTTTCAAACGCAATGGGAACGGGACAGGTTTCATTTAATGCTTTAAATAATAACTCATATTTATTTACACTTCCTTTTAGTTCACTGCTTCCTAACGTCGGAAGCTCCCTTCCCTGTGTTTGCTGGATGTCAAATACATTTACTACCTTAAACTTTGGAACTTGTATTTCTACAATTTCTTTAATAGGCTTTCCGTGTATATCTAATTCCACTTTTCCCGTTTTCGCATTTATCTTATTTTGCTCTACTTTTACTTTGTAAGGTGCTGGTGCTAATATTTTAATGGCTTTCTCACCCTTTATAACCTGCCTGCCATGTAAATTCTGCCATGCTTTGTATCCTGCGACTAACGTTGCATTTGGTTTTTGCATAGATATTAAAATAGTATTGTTAAGAGAATACTCATGAAATTTTGACATTGTTTTTAAGTATTCTTGATACTTGCTGCTTTCAAAAAGTTCTTTTATTCCTGCTTCCAGCTTGTCCGTAATTTCCCGCATCTGGTCTTTCAGGTTTGTTTTCTCCACTTCTTTTACTCCTTTCCTCTGCATCGGCGTGTGCAATTGAGCAGGGGATGCCCTTCTCCACTACTCGCTGCGCCGGGTGTCCGTCAACTCTGCTGACAAATTTCATCTGGAAGCCCGTGTGCATAATAAAAGGCAGCCTTATTCAAGCTGCCTTTTCTCCAGCATAAATGTCTTAGGAGGCTGCCGGAGAATCTATATTGAGCGATTGCAACGCAATATAGCTAATTTATAATTTTTTTATATTCTTCCGCTTTATTTATAAGATTTTCTAACGCTGGAAGCACTTGGTCGTATATTTTCTGCTTTAAATCTTCATCAAATAGATTCGTATCTGTCATTCGTTCCATAATTTCCGATAATTTTTCTGCACATTTTTCAAACTCTTGTACATCTTTTTCATTTATTATGTTTCGGTTTGTATTTGTTTCTATCTGTGCCTGTACAGATTTTGTATCAACTATCTCGTTTTCTTCATTTTCTTTCGGTAAAAATTCCCGAAATTCACCCTCTATTGTCATTTGCCCTGCAAGTTTTTCTTGTTGTATTGGTTCATCTTTATCCAAATTTTTATTTGTTGAAGATTTTTTGCTTTGCTTTACTGCAGTTCCCTGCTCTCTTATTTCTTTTGTTGTCATTTCTGCTTTTAGATTTTCTAATACTTTTTCATCTTTTATAGTAAGCATCTCCTGTAACTGACTCCGGCTAAAACTTTTATACCGCTCATCCAGCATGGGACTGTTGCCGTCTACACTAAATTTTTTACAAATATTAATATAGCGAGAAGCTGCCGACTGGGATAATTGAAATTCTGCATATGCACATGACCAAATAGAATCATATCCATCTTCCTTGTACTGCTCTTTTTCCTTAATTTGTTTTAGATAAAAACCTATTGCTACAAAATTCTCGGCTGAAGCCAACATCTTTTCCTTAATAATATTTTTTGCGTCCGAATACTGCACATTCTTATACCAATTACTTCCAATATTCCCAAAGGAAGGAGCCGTAAAAGAGTTTAATGTAAATCCGGGGGGATTTTTAGCCATATATCTGTTCCTCCTGCATAATAAATTCACACGTAAAATCCAAATACGCTTTAGAAACAGTTCCTTCTTGATCATATTGGTAGATGCTCATTCCCGCTGCTGGAGCCTCCTCTGCCGAAACCGCTCTTGGAATATAACTGGAAAATATATGTATCGTCTTTCCATAGGTATCTCTAACAATTTCACGAATCTGGCGGAAATTGTTTGTCCTATCATTTGTCATCGTAAATAAAATACCATCTACGGTCAAGCTGCTATTTAAACCGCCTGTGATTACCTGATGAATTGTATTCAATAATTGTTCCAATCCTTTTGCGCTGTAATACTGGGCTTGTACTGGTATTAAAACACCATTTGCGGCTGTTAATGCATTTAACGTAATAATATCTAACGACGGCTTACAATCAATAATAATGTAATCATACTGCGTCTTTATCATCTCTAAATATGTATTTAAAATCTTTTCCCTTCCGATGTAAACGGAAAGCAGTTTCATTTCCATTACAGCAAGTTCAATAGAAGATGGTACAAGGTCAATTCCTTCAGCATGATGCAGTATTCCAAAATCTTGTGAACTATTAAAATCTTTGTCTATGATTTTATCCATAATTGTTGTAATCGAGCAATCAAGTTCATCCGGATCATACCCTAATCCTTGTGTTGCATTTCCCTGCGGATCTAAATCCACAAGACAGACACGCTTGCCCGCTCTGGATAAACCAATTCCCAGATTAATACTTGTGGTAGTCTTACCGACACCACCCTTTTGATTTGCAATCGCAATAATTCTACTCATAATTTCCCTCCTAAAAATTAAATGATGATTTTATATTTCTTTTTATCAAAAGGCTTAATTTGCCGATTGAAGCCATGAAAAAAGAACCATGCAAAATACAGGTTCTTCCCAATTGAAATCTAATATTTATAATATGCGCTAATTACTATTCCCCCACGCGGCATCAAATGTCAGCGCGATCTTCGGTTCTTCGGTCTGTACGCAGTAGATTGGCAACTCTTTCTTCCCAACACCTGAACTTGTCGGGAGCAGTGTTCCGTTCTCTCTGTATTTTACGCCTACAAGCCCAGCAAGCACCAACACCGCCACAGCAAGCGTAACCGCTTTCTTTGAAATATTCCTTTCGCGCACATATTCCTGCACCTGTTTTATGCGCCGCAGCAGCGGAGAGCGGGGTTGTTTATCCTCCTGCATTGGTTCTCTACATTCGGTATATTTAACCTTATTTTTTAGATGATGTTTTCTTTTTCTTAGCATTGTATACCCTCAAATTCTTCTTTTTGATAATATATTTAAAAAAAGAATAAGATATGCATTCTATTGCTATAACTGCTTCTTTCTGTTACTAATCATCTGGATATACCGAATAGTCAGTTTCCAGAAGAACCTCCCTGCCAGAAAAAGCAGAATACCCACCAAAATAGAAAGCGGAAATGCCATTATCGGCGATGGTATATAAGAACCGAACTGCATCACCACCCAAGGAACATCTATTCCAACCAATGCACCTAGCAATTTAACAGCCCCGCCAATCGGAACAATTACTCCGCAGAACATCAGTGCTACACCAAGAACACTGATAAACGGCAGAATAAAAATACTCCCCAGCCCTGCCAAACTATAAAAGGCGATTACTGTGCCGAGTTTTCTTAGATTAAAACTATTATTTTTTGTAATAGACTGTCCCAGATATGCTCCTGCAAGTTCTCTTGGATTGCCCAGCCGCTCCACAATCTGCTCCGGCGAAAGCTTGTCTTTTGCTTCCAATTCCAGCATTTCACTTTTAATTTCATTAATGATATCCGCACGCTCTGCTGCTCCTATTGGTTTTAGATATTTGTCGATTTTTTCCAGATAATTCGATAAAATGATTTCCATATTTTTGACCATTCCTTTCCTACGTTTTTCGCTACTTTCCTTTCATCTGCCCTGAAGCCCATTTATTGCAGATAATAAATTCTCCCACTCAGTAGACATTGCACCTAGATACTCTTTGCCTGTGTCAGTAATTGAATAATACTTTCTAGGCGGAAGTCCTTCCGTCGTTTCCTGCCAATAGGAGGACAAAAATCCTTCTTTCAGCAATCGCCGCAGCAATGGATATATGGTACTTTCTTTTGCTGCCAATATCTGCCATTTATCCAATTCACTGATAATTTCATAGCCATAATAAGATCGCTTGGAAATCATTAATAGAATGCAAAATTCCAAAGTTCCTCTTTTTATCTGCGATTTCCAATCATCAATATTCATATGTTCTTCCTCTCCCTTCAATAAATTATTGTACAAATCATGGTATTACTCTAGCAGATAAATATCACAACATCTTATTTGCCCAAATCTCCATCCAATTATAAATACTGCATTCGCTCTTTGTTGTAATGCGCACAATACCATACTTACATCATTCCCTTTACATGATTTCGTGTATGTTATCTAAACATCACAAAAACATTTTATACTTTGCTTGGGAATTTATTGTGTTTCACTTTGTATATCGTATCACACAGTATGTCATCTGTCAATCATTCTAATTAATTTATTGAAATATGATGTTACTCTTCTTATCATATAATTAAAGCGTCAAAAGGGTTAATTAAGAAACATGACCACAATATATAGAATATGTATGTCTGTCCAAATCACAATATATTGTACTATTCTTTTGAAAAATACCCTTTTGACAGGCTAATCATCATATTGTGGGCAATAGAAAATAAAGATGCTATAAACGAAAGATGAGTTGTACCAATGAACACTAAGTTTTCCCATTTCTGCACAGCACTATTGCATAAATGGGCAATATGCGCTATGCAGAAAGGAAATTCTAATCGTTCGGGAGTATCAATGATTTTACATGTAGCAAAATAGAAGCAGAACAGCGTGAATTTGTCTTTTTAAAATGAATTTTATATCAAGAAACTTGGTCAAACTATCTAAGCTGTGCAGCACAGGCGGAAGTAAATCTTATCCAGAATTATTGGAAACCGCTCATTTATCCAATCCATTTACTGGAAACGTTGTAGAGGCTATCTGCCAGCCTATTGTTCCTGAATTTGACAGCCTTTTATAATCAGAGTCATATCGTACCAGTTTTATAACAGCCGTTCCAGCATAAATCAGCGGGGATTTATGTTGAAAAAATACAATTCCGTCACTGTCACTTACAAGTTCCTCCTTTATAAATCCCTCGTATGGATCTGTGATTACTGCTAACGTCTGTCCCTTATGCACTTCTTCGCCAACCGATACCCCGCTTTTATAAAATCCTGCCTCTTTGCAACGAACCGATAGCAAATTTTCATCCGAAATGACTTGTGTATGCGCATTATCACCACCCAAAACTTCACTGTTTAGAATCTTCTCTCTATTCAACATCCGCTCAATTCCCTTTACTGCTTTATCCGCACTTTCTCTATCAATGGTTTCCGTTGTTGTCGTATAAACGCTGAATGCCTTTGTCCCCCATATCTGCCAATTATAGTTTAAAGTCGTAGTATCATAAGGATGCGGATTGCGCGTAACAATGTATGGAAACGCAAAACCTTTCGCGGTTTCCACATCCTCAAAACCTGTCCGCATCATTCGAATATGCGGCAGAAAATCACCTTCCATATAGTTGGAGGCAAGCTGAATCCCATACTGATAATCTTTTATCCGTTCAAAAACGCCTGCTGCAATCCGCTGTGTTGTTTCCCCCTCAGCATACCCCGGAAACATTCTATTAATATCTGTATTATCTGTCGACCAAAACCGTTTGCCAATATTGATAGAATATGAATTTAGGCAGGGAATTACTAAGATACTTTTCCCCTCTGTAAGCGCTGCCTGTTCCTCCAACTGCTTCAACCGCTGTATTAGCTGACTACAAGTAAAAAGCTGTTGGTTTTCATTTCCTCGCATACTTCCAACAACGCATACCGTATGTTCCCCAGCTCCAAACTCATACCCTATAATACACATTGGTTCACGATAAAATGCATTTAACTCATATATAAACCGTTTTTTCATATTATTCACCGTTCCTTTCCAGTCACAAGCAAAACATGAAATATACTTTCACGCTTCACAGTGCAATTTTCTTTCACTCTTACTGGCCCTTTTTTATAATAAGCTAAGCTGTAACTAGAAGTCTGCCAATAAGAGAGCCCTCATCAACTACTGGATACTCCCGAATAGTAAATAATATTCCACTTTCCGGCGTAACAACTTCTGCAAGCACCTCACCCCTTAGGGAATCCACAATCTGCCCTACCATTTGCCCTTTCTCAAGCTTCTGCCAATGATTTGCCACAGGGATAAATATTCCAGATCTCGGCGCATTAAAAAATATCACACTTTCATCCGTTTCCGCAATATACGGCTTACGCACAGGCTCTGTTTCGCTCTGCCAGATGCCAAGCATTTGCATAGTATGAAACAAACCATCTGCTAACTGTCTGCAATATTGCTTTGTAATGCGCATTCCCACTCCCGCCTCAACAACAAGCGTCGGCGTTCCGGTGCTGTTTAAACTATAGGCAAGCGTTGCTTCTAAAACAGTGCTTGCTCCATGAATCCATATAAAATCTACATTCATTTGTTCCGCCAACGGGAGCAGCTTTTCCTTGTGTAGCTTATTAATTCTTATCTGTGGTATCTCTGTTAAATAAATATTGCTGGCATGAATATCCACACATAAATCCGCCCCCGATAAATCTTGTATTATTTGATGCGCAATATACTCTGTCATTGTACCATGCTCCGATCCGGGAAAAACACGATTCATATCCAAATCAAATCCTGGTATCCCTCTTGTCACAGAATCAATCCCCAGCGGATTCATTGCAGGATAAATGTCAACCGTTCCTGTCAGGCACTCCGGATGTTCTTTAATCCGGCGGATTACTTCATAACAGATATACTGCCCCTCCAATTCATCGCCGTGTATCCCTGTGACAATACTAATCCTTTTTCCATTATCCCGCTGCGCTTTCACAGGCGTAATCCGATTCTTCCAAATATGAAGCGTTTCCCCAATCGGCAGTTCCACGCCGCATACCTCCTCTATCTGCGTATTTACATTATGTATCATCTATCACAGTCCACCCTTTCAAACTATATTTACTCCCCGAAAATCAGGTAACCCTTCCTCTGCATTTACAATCACCTGCACCTGCTGCGTCTGTTCTCCTCCCCCTCGAAAAACGCCGCGGTTTACAATACAGTCCTGATAATCTCTGCCATGTGAAATCTTAATATAAGTATCGTCAACTACCCTGTTATTTGTTGGATCCATTCCATGCCAATATCCATCGATACAGACTTCCACCCACGCATGAGAAAAACCCTCACCCTGCATCATACCGACAACATATCTGCTTGGAATATCTGCAATCCTGCACAAAGAAATCATAATATGCGCATAGTCCTGACATACACCTGTTCTACCTGCCATTGCCTGTTCTGCAGTGGTATAAATATCTGTTACACCCTGACAATATACCATATCCTGATAAATTTGATGCAGAAGCCGTTCGGTAAAAGCAAGCTGCGTTTCTGTGTTTCCCTTGCCATGCTCCCTATAATATTCCTTAATTTCTTCCCCCACCTTTGTATAGTGTGAAGGATAACGATAGGGAGCCAGTGCCGCCATTGTGTTCTCCGGTGCTGTCAGACAATTTTGATCAATTTCTGCTATGCCACAGACTTCCACTCCAAAGTGTGTATGCTCCTGCACAATCTCACCGTAAATATATTGATTTCCGAACGCATCCTCACCATTTGCATATGCACATTCTGGTACCAGCCGAATGCAAACCTTTGCAATCTTCTGCCGCGCATCCTGACAAGGCAGCATCCGCAATGTAAACTGGTGTTTTGCCGCCGGCAGTGAAAACGCAATATCCATGCGATAACAAAATGTTAATATCCGTTTTGTACACACCGCCAAACCCTCCAAATTTTTATCCTTCCTCTACAAGCTGCTCCACGGCTGTAACAATCGCTGAATAATCCATTGTGCCGTCTATCTCTGCCGCCACAATAAGCCTCTTTAGCTGGCTAAGCGATACACTGTCATATCCCATGCCGCTTTTTTTCAATCTGGATTCCATACGCGAAAGTTCTCTGCGTAGTTCCTTTTGTTCCATTTTTAGCCGTGCGTAAAGATCTATCCGTTCAACCCGTTTCCCAGTCTTAATAATATTTCGTATTATCTTGCTGTCAATAAAGTCATCCGCAATTCCCCAGAATGCCAGTAGATTATCTTCTACATTTTGCAGTTCCAGCAGCGGCGCTCTTGATATTTTTGCCTTATTTATTGCATAAATCGCCAACTGTACATAAGAAAGTGTTTCACTCCCGATTTCTTCCCGCAGCACAACCGCATTGTCATAAGCACGAAACAGATTGCTGTAAATAGAGTTTTCATCCTTTTCATCAAAAGGATATCGGGTATTAAAATCCTCTTTATTTTTGTAAATATTGGGAATATCCAGCATTTTGCAGAAGTCTGCGTAATTGTCGCCGATATCGTCGATCATATTGTCATAACACTTCGCATAAAGTCGGATCGTCGTATAAACTCGTTCCGTATATCTTCCAAGCCAGTACAGCCGGTTTGTTTGTTCTAATGAGATAATACCCATGTGTCCTTAAAACCTCCTCCTTGTGATGAATTGACAATAAACGAATCCGGATTTCTCGAAAACCTTGTCAATCCGCTTTTCCATACATATGGTTCGTCCGCCATCAGCACAAATGCACGCAGATCCGCCTTTCTTGCGACAGCTTCAACCCCCTCCTGTATATCCAAATCCTGAAAATCAATGATTTCCTGTGCAATAAATCGGCGTGGTTCGCTCTTTAACAGTGCAATAAATTGCTCTTTCTGTTCCCTGCTCATAGAATTGCCAAACACAACGCCGTATCCACCTGCCTCCGCTACATCTTTTAATACAAGATCGTTAAAATGCGCAAGCACATATGACATATCTTCTTTATAAAACGGCAGATATGTAGGTGCGTTGGATAGCACAGGCTCCTCTTTTAAATAATAACGAATCATTTTGGGCACAAAGTAATAAATTCCCTTGTCGTCTGCAATTCCATTGCCTGTTGCATTAATCAGTGCTACATTTCCCTTGCGGTAAACATCATAGATATGCGGAATGCCAATCACCGATTCCGGATTAAAATTCATTGGATCAAGGTATTCATCGGAAATTCTGCGGTATACTGCACCAACACGTTCTTTTTTTCCTGTATAATCCACATAGTAAAGTTTATCATTTTCCACTGTTAATTCATTGCCGTTTACAAGATGCGCACCTGTTTTTTCTGCCAAATAAGAATGTTCAAAATATGCCGCATTATATCTGCCCGGCGTAAGAATGACCGTATGCCCTCCCACATTTACATAGTCGAGCGTCTTTCTAAGAAGCTGCGCATAATTTCGATTATCCTCTAATGAATTATCCCGAAAAGTCTTCGGACTGCTTCGCCTGCAAAGTTCTCTTGCAATCATTGGATAAGACGCACCGGAGGGTACTCTTAAATTATCCTCCAATATATACCATTTGCCGTCCTTGCCTTTTACCAAATCAATGCCGGATATATGCGAATAAATCTTCTTTACCGGCGTCACGCCCTCACACTCCGGCATATAACCGCTTGACGCAAATATAAAATCTTCTGGTATTATCTTATCCTTTACAATATTTTTGTTATGGTAAATATCCTCTAAAAATAAGTTCAGCGCCACTACCCGCTGTTTTAATCCCTTTTCAAGATACGAAAATTCTTCCCGCCGGATAATACGCGGAATTGCATCAAAGGGAAATAATTGTTCTTTGAACTCATTATTTTTGTAAATGCCAAACTTTACACCGTATCTTGCCAACAGCTTATTCACAATTTCTGTGTTATCTAGTAAGTCCATTTCATACATAATTCATCACCCTCTCTATAAAACCTGCTTTGTTGCATCTCCCGTTACAACTTAGTCTTGCCCAACGGCAGCCTCCTCGTAATCCGTGCGGCTGGCGCAACTGTACGGCAAATCTTTTGCCGAGCAGTATACAACACGGATCTGTGCAATCGAGTAGGGGAATGACCTTCTCTCCTACTCGCCGCGCGCCCCATGCGCCGCTTCTGCGGCATATTTCCTCTGCATGGGGCTGTGCATAGAAAAAGGCGCTCTGCTTACCGCAGAACGCCTTCGTTCCTATCAATCTCTTACAATAACAGTATCACTCTTCTATTGCATTTTGTCAACTGTTTTTTACAATTTTTTCCGTAACAGTTCAGCCTTTGGCTTCCTGTTACAGGCATCAAGCCATGCAAAACCACTTCGTGGTGGCTTGATGCATCTCTGCCACTACGCTGTTTCACGGACTTTGCAGTAAATGCAAAGTCCTAGGCTGAACTGTTACTTTTTTCCTATAACAAATTGCAATTCAGGCTTGATGCATCCCAATTACTACGATTTCTTACGAAATTTGCAGTATAGTACAAAGTCCTAGACTGAACGGTATCCCTTATACCACTGCGCAAATTTTCTCAGTCCATCGCGAAGGCTTGTGGACGGCTTAAAGCCGAAATCACGTTCCAATTCTGATACATCTGCATATGTTATCTCCACATCCCCAGGCTGCATTCCCACCAATTCCTTATGCGCTTCAAAATCATAATTATATGGTAAAATCTCTGCCGCTTTTAATTCATCCTGCAAAATCTCTACAAAGTCCAACAAGTTTTCCGGTTGATTATTGCCAATATTGTAAATCTTATATTTTACGCTCTCCTCATTTGGAAGCGGCGCACACTGCATCACTGCCTTTACGCCAGTTACAATATCATCAATATAAGTAAAATCGCGCTTGCAGTTACCATAGTTAAAAATTTGAATTTTTTCCCCTTTTACAAGCTTATTGGTAAAGCCAAAATACGCCATATCCGGACGCCCCGCCGGCCCGTAAACCGTAAAAAACCGCAGCCCTGTAGAGGGTATACCATATAATTTCGCATATGCGTGCGCAAGCAGCTCATTGGATTTCTTCGTTGCAGCATATAGTGACACCGGATTGTCCACTTTATCTTCTGTAGAATAGGGTATCTTTTTATTGCTGCCGTATACAGAAGAAGAACTGGCATACACCAAATGCTCCACGCCGCCAGCGCCGTTCTGGTAACTATGTCGGCACGCTTCCAATATATTGTAAAAGCCGATTAAATTCGACTCCACATAGGCATCCGGATTCTCAATACTATAGCGCACACCTGCCTGCGCAGCAAGGTTTACTATAATCTGAGGCTGATATTTTTGAAACAAGGACTCTACTACAGTCTTGTCTGCCATATTCTCTTTTACAAACGTAAATTGCCCCGAACAGTTCTCTAAAAGTTCCTCTATCTGCTTTAACCGAAATTCTTTGAGCGATACATCATAATAATGATTCATATTGTCAATGCCCACAATATGAATGTTTTCCATGGTTTTCAAAAGTTCCATTGCAAGATTGGCGCCAATAAACCCTGCAGCTCCGGTAATCAGCACCGTTTTATTTGACAGTTCTATATTTTTTGAAAGCATCGTTTGTTTCTCCTTATCCTAAAACAGTTTTCCTAAACTTTATCATACCCTGTTCTTGCCCTCCTCATTCTCTGCACCCTGTTTTTAATTCCTTATATATTAAGCACTCACTATTTGCGTCATTGCAAAGGGCTGAACAGTCCTTATGTTGTCATCAATCCATGATACTAGTACACCGTGACTGTCCCTTTTATTCTTCTTCCCACAATGCTATATGCCTTTCATAATGGTATTTAGGAAACATATGCTTGTACACGTCATCAAGGTCATTCCTCGATGGGTTGGGCAGAT
>Ga0224742_10358_pt1 | contig 11971 bp, 11 predicted proteins | sample LIM_E_Water_Neg_FD_161631 | JGI IMG/M metagenome (GOLD analysis project Ga0224742, IMG submission 161631) | Enriched cells from gastrointestinal tract of the lab mouse from Pacific Northwest National Laboratory (PNNL), Richland, Washington... | ecosystem: Host-associated > Mammals > Digestive...
ATGTTGTTAATACTCAGATAACTTTTTTGCCCTGCTATTTCTGACAATGACCAATAGTTTTTAAGTCCGTTACACTCTGCATTAAATTGTGCAGCGATATCTTCAAATGACTCTTTCATCGACATCCCCTCCAAAATTTAAATTCACTAAAGACCACAATATTACTCATTATAAAATTTTATATTTTAGTAGTCAATAGTTCTAGAATGTTATAAGCATATACTTCATGCTGAGATTATCTATCTCATTTAAGATATCCTATCAGACTTCATAAAAATTTATACGAGACCAACATAACCTTTAATGGGCCCCAAGGGGAAGAAACAACTCTGTTTTCTTCCCCTTGCGTAATATGAAATAGGTTTTTAAAGTAATGAAGGGAACATGACATTTAGATAAATTACTTTGTATTACATCGTCTCTTCTTACATTATAAAAGATTATTTGAGACAAACAGAACTATGTAACAGAGTATCAAGACTCTGAAATTTATAAGGAGGGCATACTATGGCTATTCTAAAAATTATTACTGGCGACGGAAATTACCGTGACCCGCAGGCATATCAAGATGTGATTCATTACTGTCTGAGCGCTGAAAAAACACCCAGCAGATTGGTCAACAGCCCTAATCTGAATTTGTATCGTGCCGTAGAACAGATGGAGGACACTGCTGAAGCATTCCATCAGAATAAGGGGACACGCCTTCGGCACTTTGTACTCTGTTTCGATGACAGAGAAAATATTACATTGGAAAAAGCACAGAAGATTGCAATACGAGCTATGAGACACTATCAATCTGATTATCAAATCCTTTCTGCTGTACATGAGAACACGGACCACATACACATACATTTTGTAATGAATCGAATCAGTTATTTAGATGGCAGCCGGTATCAGGGCAAAAAGCGGGATTTCCACCAATTTCAGAATCATTTGAGAAGGATCATGGCACCATATAACATAAAAAAGTTGATAGTCATCACTGAAGTAAAAGAGTCGGACATTGATTGAAGAAGTGCTAAACGCCCCTTCTTCAGCCATACATTATTATAGCAAAGAGCAGGAAAGGAGATTTTACTATGTACATTTTACATACGCACCCCAAAAATCTTGCGCCGGCAGTACGCACTGAGACTTTGACTGAACTCTATATTGCCTGTACCCAGGCACTGCAAGGAGGTAATCCGGTTGGACGCCATTTACGCCCGTCAATCCGTGGACAAGGCAGATAGTCTGTCAATCCAAGGACAAATTGATCTGTGCAGGCAAGAGACCGGAACAGAGCTTAAAATCTACCAGGACAAGGGCTTTTCCGGCAAAAACACAAACCGTCCTGAATTTCAGCGTATGCTCGCAGATGTAGAGAAAGGCCTGATCCGGAAAATTGTGGTCTACCGCCTGGACCGCTTCTCCCGCTCCATTGCGGACTTCGGGCAGCTATGGAAGGTACTGGAGCAGTATCATGTGGAATTCGTCTCACTGAACGAAAAATTTGATACCTCTACCCCCATTGGCCGCGCCATGCTGAACATCATTATGGTTTTCGCCCAGTTGGAGCGGGAAACTACGGCGGAACGGGTCCGGGATAACTACTACCAGCGGGCCAAGCTGGGCTCCTGGCCAGGGGGACCGGCTCCCTATGGCTTTTCCATTGGAAGGTGCCCAGGAGCGGACGGACGGCCCGTCCCTACCCTGGTCCCCAGCGATGACTTGGAGCATGTACCGCGCATTTTTACGGCCTATGCAGAAGAAAACGCCACGCTTGGCAGCGTGGCGCGCAGTTTAAATGAGGAAAATATCCCTGCCCCCAAGCGAAAGGTCTGGGATAACGTCAGCCTGTCCCGTATCCTGCACAGCCCCTTGTACGTCAAGGCAGATGAGGATATTTACCTGTACTACCAATCAAAGGGCGTCTGTTTCGCCAACGGTCTGGAGGATTTTGACGGGCTTCATGCGGGTATGCTGGTAGGCAAGCGGGACCGCAGCGCGAAAAAATACCAAAGCCTGAAGGACCAGCACTTCTCCCTGGCAAACCATTGCGGCATTATCCCCTCTTATTTATGGCTGGCCTGCCAGTACAAGCTGGAGCAAAACCGCCAGTTAGGCAGGACCGGCCAGGGCAAACATACCTGGCTGTCCGGCTTGCTGAAATGCGCCAGCTGCGGCTACAGCGTAAAGGTCAACCGGGACAAGAACAAATATTATCTCACATGCAGCGGGCGGTCCAATCTCGGCCTTTGCAGCCAGTCCATTCGGATGGACCTCCGGGAACTGGAGGCAGGCGTGGCGGCGGAGCTGGAGCAGCTTTTGGAGGAGTGCCCTGCGCTTGACGCAATACAGCAGAACGAACTGGAGTCTGCGGCGGAGCTGGAGGCCATTCATCAGAAAATCGAGCATCTGATGGACGCTCTCTCAGAGGGCTCCGACCTGACGGTTACATACATCAACAAAAAGATTCAGCATTTAGAGGAACAGCGGCAGGCCATTCTGGCCCAGCAGGAAAAGCAGCACGCGAAACCCCGTGCAAAGCTGGACCGTTTGAAATTTGCCACACTGGATTTTGAACAGAAAAAGCTGGTTGCCGCACAGTTTATCCAGCAGATTCAGCTGCATGACGACACCGCCAACGTAATATGGAACATATAGCAAAGTATTTTGGAGTTCTTCCTAATACTTTGCTTTTTTAATTGGTCCAGCCCCTTCCCATTTTGTCGATTTATGTTATAATCACAATAGAAAGGGGGGATTCGATGGAATTGATCTATATGTATTTGGGGAATATCAAGCGGCCGCTTACAAATCAGGGAATCCATTTCGGCAGTAAGTTTCATGTAGACTACAACCCAGAAAGCCGTGAGCTGACCATCACCAAGCGGCTGGACTCCAGCCCCTGTATATATGGAGAATGTATTGAGAGCTTCGATCTGCTGGTGGGACGGAATGGAACCGGAAAATCTACCATTTTGGAGCTGTTAGGACTTCCGTATCGGAGCAGGCTGGAGATGCTCCCAATCACAAAAGGAGACGTCAACTCCTCTGAACATGCAGAACGGCACACTTGGTTTGCCTTATACCATGTACAGGATGATTTATTCGCAGTAGAAGGCTACTGGGCGGACATGCTGAATGTTTTAAAGGCAAACAATATGTTTTGGAAACCATTCTACTCCGCCGCATTTCGCTATGATCTGGAAAACCAGCGTGCGTTGTCCGATTTTATGTACTTGCAGCATTATACTGATAGCACAGATCTACAACGCAGTATCAGTGAACGTCTCTTCTATGTATTGTATGAACCGGAGAGCGGCGCAGCCTGGTATAGCAAGCCTTATGACACACCTCAGTCAGATACGAGCGGTGATTTTAGCTGTCAGCGTATCTACGCCGGACACAGTGGCTATGAAGCGATTACCCACTATCTATACGATTCCGTCCATAGCCACGAATTCGCCTCGAAAATGGCCAGTAAACCAGGAACGGAAATCACCATCAAACTGCATCAGCAGGATAAGTCAGACTTTGCCCAGTTTGCCGGTGATGATATTGACAAAGTTTTCGACCGCTCCAGCGCAGGTGAGAAAATTGCGGCCAGATTGATTTATGGCGATCAACTATCCCTTGTGGATTCCGCTGCATTTCAATTTTCAGAGGTATTTTCTTCAGAAGAAAAAGAGCCGTTTTCCTATAAGGAAAGAATGGTGTTAATGTATCTGGAGGAGCTGGCTTGTTACACGATCATGCAACAAAGGACCTGGCCAAGGCCCCATCCAATCGAAAATAGCTACCCCCAACGCAAGAAATATCTTTTGCATTTTCTGGAAAACTTTGACAAGGCAGAGTTTGCTCTCGCAGAAGAAATTCTGACGGGGCTTGAAGCCATTCCGGACCGCTATTTTTTGAATGGAAGCAAGGCCGTTATCCCGTTGCATGACATGGAAGGTAACTTTCTGATTTGGCTGACTCACGGTTTGGATTTGAGTACCCTTATGGAGCATGAAATCAATCACCGCTATTTTATTCGTCTGACCTTTGTGGGGATCAGCACTGGCGAAGCCCAATACCTGGACCTGCACGCCGCGCTGTACCACGCTATTACGACCTACCAGCACCGTAAGGGCGATACCTGTGTACTGCTCCTGGACGAGCCAGACTGCCGGTTCCACCCGGAATGGTCCCGCAATTTTGTACTGAATCTGACAGAGCTTTTGCATACGGATGTGTTCCGGGATTACCATTATCAGGTGATTATCAGCACCCATTCTCCCCTGCTGGTCTCAGATGTACCCAAGGAATCCATTCACTGTATGTACCGGAATCCAGATGGCAGTATTTCCATCAAACCCTCTGAGTATGGCTTGATGAGCAATTTGAACAACCTGATTACAGACAGTTTTTTTGCCGATTCGATCTTTGGAGCCTATGCGGAACAGTATGCCAACCAACTGATTGTCGATATCCGTGCAGCCACATTCCAACAAGAACCTGTGACAAAAGCGCAGCTGGACGGGCTGCGCGTCCGTCTGGAACGAATTGAGGACCGTACAATCCGGGAAAGTCTGGACCATCAGCTGCGCAGATTGGAGGCGAGAAACCGGTGATTCAGATTTACATGGATCAGCTGCCAAAGCTGCGTACCTGGTATGCAAATCAAATCGTCCCATTGATCCGAAGCAAGCCTCTGCACCTGTGTGCGAAGGTTCGCGCAGACCCTCTGTCCAACGACTTTGCTCAGCACTTAACCAGACTTTCTGATGATGATATCCAGCATATTCTGCTCACCCCTTTGACGGAATTGTTTGACCGGTATGCGTGGATTCGGGAGTATATCATGCTGTGCGATGTAACTGCTTTTTATCCTTCCTTCCGGGAAAAGCATCCAAGCCACGGAGTAAGCAATGCCAGGGCAGACTATATCGACCAATATTGGGACTGTGTTTTTTTCCAGCAGGCGTTCTCGGATGCACACCAAAGCGAAAAAGCGGCGATTAGAAGCTGGAACAATTTAGAGGCCGTGATACGGCGTGCCAAGCAAAGGCGCGAGCTGCTGGACAGCGTGATTGCGCAGAAATTCGATTATTCTTTTCTCTCTGACGAGGTTCGGGGAACACTGGTAGAAAAGATGGGGATTCCCATCTGTCCTTACTGCAACAGACAGTATATACAGCCTGTTACCATCGACGGAAAGAAACGCTACCTGGGGGATTTGGACCATATCCTCCCCAAAGCCTTTTACCAGCTGTTTTCCATGTCTCTGTGGAACCTGACCCCCAGCTGTAAGGTCTGCAACCAGATATTCAAGAAAAGCCGGGGCACGCGGATACTGAATCCCCAGGAGCAGGGCTTTGGCGACGACTGCATACTGGTATTGGAATACCAGAGTGTACGGGAAATCGTAGGGCTGAAACCGCTTGTCAAGATGCACTGGGAAATCCAGCCCTCCGCTCGTCCTGACAACCGGGAACTGATGGAACACAACCTCCACATCTTTCGGCTTAACGAAATTTACGAGTATCACCGGTACGATATTCAGCGAACCCTGCAACGACGGTATCTGGAAAACTCCAGTGGCTACTGGAAAAGTTTGAAACGACTTCTTCCGCTCCCAGAGGTTTCGTCATTGTGGTATGGTGTCAGCTTGGACCCTACTAAATTTCAAGAAGAATTGCTTTCCAAAGCGATTTACGATACTGTAATGCACAATTAAATCCATGTAAGCCTCGATTATAGGGGTACAGAAGGGAGATAGATTTTATGGCATCTCATCCGATTTACCAGTTCTATGCGGAACTTTGTGACTACGAACCAAAAATCTGGCGGCGGTTTCAGGTAATGGACCATATCACTGCCGCCAGACTTGGCTATATCCTTATGACTCTATTTGAAATGCAGGCCTGCCACCTCTTTTGTTTTGACATCTCTTTCCTGGAAAATCTGTCGCGCCGTCAGAAGCGTACTGGAAGTCAAAGTGATCTGGAACTGCTGTCTTATCTGAAAGAAGACGAAGAACGTACCCAGACTCATATAGAGCTGCCCTGTGAGGAGGATGATTGGCTGGAGTTTCGGGGAACGAACTTGGACGCCTCCAAGGCTAAGCTGAGCCAAATGGTGAGAGAAGAAGATAACATCATGCACTTTTCCTACGACTATGGGGACGGCTGGGAAATTACGCTTGTATTGGAAAAAATCCTTTATGATGCGAATCTGCCCGGTAAGGAGCTGCCAAGAGTCCTGGAGGGCGAGGGCTATGGGATTATCGAAGATTGCGGAGGCCCAGGCGGTTTGGAGGAATTGGCAGAGGCCTTTCGTAAAAAATCCGGTAAGTCATATGAAGTCTTTCGGGAATGGCTGGGAGTGGATGAGCTGAACCTGGACGAGTTTGACATAGACGACATGAATTTTCGTCTGAAAAAAGTGCCGCGGATTTATACGGATATTTACGAGCATGAGCTTCCACCTACAAAGCAGTCGCTCAAGCTGTTGACCAGAGAGTACAAAAAGAAATGAGAACCATGTAATCTGTATTACGATAATAAAAATTCCCGGTCCGGAAACGAATAGACGTTCTTCCGGACCGGGATTCCATTTTGCTAAAAATCTCTGTATCTCCTCTGCCCCAACGGCTTGAAGCTGTATGGGAACCTTCCACATCCCACTGGACTGGCTCCATGCCGATAGAACGCACCGCATTGATGGAGTGGTCGTCATAGTCCCCGTAGGGCAGACGGACCAGCGTGGGACGCACGCCGGTGATCTGCTCTACCTTATCGTTGCAGGCGTTCAGGTCGGCTGTGATTTCGTCGGTGGAGAGCTGGGGATAGTGGGCGTGGGTGTTGGAGTGGTTCATTACCTCATGGCCCGCGTCGTGGAGCGCTTTGACTGACTCAGGGTATTTATCCGCCCAGTCGCCCACGACGAAGAATGTGGCCTTGACCTTGTACTTGTCCATGATGTCAATGAGCTGCTGTGTGTCCTCGTTGCCCCAGGCCGCGTCAAAGCTGATAGCCACCAGTTTCTGGTCCCGCTGTACGCAGTAGATGGGCAGCTGCCGCGCGGCGGCGGAGGCCCCCACTACCGCCGGATGATTGACCACGCCGAAGAGCAGCGCCGCCAGGCACAGACAGGCAGCCGCCGTCCACCAGCGCTTTCGTACCACGAATACCCGGAAGGTCTCTTTTGCTTTTGTCATACAAACCAACTCCTGTTCTCAACAAGTTAGTCTACTATATGATGAAAATTGCTTTCCAATGTGCTATAATGAAACAAAATAAGAAAGGGGGCGTATTCTGTATGCTGGAGCTGCGTGAAATTACGGCAGTCGGTATCTTCGTGCGCATCATAGTCGCAATGCTGCTGGGCGGGCTGATTGGCCTGGAGCGCGGGATCAAAAACCGGCCCGCCGGCTTTCGGACCTACATGCTGGTGAGCATCGGCGCGTGTATCGTGATGCTGGTCAATCAGTACTCCTACCAGGCCACCGGCGCCGGAGACCCCACCCGTATGGGCGCCCAGGTCATCAGCGGCATCGGCTTTCTGGGGGCGGGGACTATTATTGTGACCTCCCACAACCAGATCAAGGGCCTGACCACGGCGGCGGGGCTCTGGGCCTCGGCCTGCGTGGGCCTTGCGGCTGGAATCGGCTTGTACGAGGCGGCGGTTGCGGGAAGCATGGCTATCGTGGCAGTACTGACTGTGCTGCACCGGCTGGATTTCAGCCTGCGCAGTCAGGGCAATGTGGTGGAGGTCTACATTGAGCTGGACCCCAGCATGTCTCTGGGAACCTTTCTGCGTGGGGCGCGGGAGCATAATCTGGAGTTGAGCAGCATTTTGAAGGAGTGTGAAAGCGGAAGCGGCGATGACGCGCTGGCGTTCATTGTCACGATACGGGGACGGAAAAACATGCACCACAACGATATCGTCCAAAGCGTCCGCCAGCTGGAGGGTGTGCGCTATCTGGAGATGCTGTAAATTTATCTGCGTAAAATATTCACCCTTATCTGTCACCATCTGCGGCGGCGATGGATAAGGGTGCTATTTATGGCTCCAAGCACTTTCGATTTTTGTAAAAGTATGGTATAATCTACCCGAGTTCGTCCGAAAGAAGGTGGAACAAATGTGGAAGGCATCTGACGACTTTGTCTATGGTCTCTATCAAACTCACTACAAAAAGCTGTTCTGCATAGCCTATCGAATGCTTGGCAACGTGGAGCAGGCCCAGGATGTCGTTCAGAAAGAGTGATTTTTACTGCCGAAAAATTTTTTGAATCTACTGCAACAAACCCCTCTGCTTTCGACATATATAAAGTGGAGGGCTGTGGAAGGAGGTAAATTATGAACGACCCCACGGACAAGCTGGAAGCCTTGCCGCCATCGGAGCTGGCAGAAGAACTGGAGACCGCTCTGGACGCTATGACCGAAGAAACCTATGATCCCGCAATGATCGAGGCATATCTGGATGCACTGGACCGCAAATCACCCATGCCCGCGCACCCAAGCGCGGAGGCCTCTTACCAGGAGTTTCATGCCAAGCTTCAGGGGTATGTGGAACAGGGCGTGTCCAAGCCTGCAAAGAAGCGCAGAAAATCCAGGAAAATCGCCCGTGTGGGGCTTGTGGCCGCATTACTTGCTCATACTGCTCGCTGGCGCGGCACAAGCCGCTGGTATTGATATGGCTGCTGGATTTGCACGGTGGACAGAGAGTTGATTCAGTTTTGGTGAGATCCAATCTGACACCTCCTTTTCACACAATCCCTCCGTTCGTTACCAGGACCCCGCTGATCTTCCAGAGGAATACCAAGAGCTTGTGGCAGAGTTCGAGAACCAAGGGATTGAGGCGTATACTATTCCTGGCTATATTCCAGACGGATTCCAAATCGAGACATCTGTTCAAACAAAAAGAACGCCAGGGAAGGGCTACCCCGCACAAGGACAACAACAAAACCACCGTTGAGAGCATTTAAAAAGCGATATCTAATCAATCATGGGGACACTTTCTTCCGAAAGTGTCCCCATAGCATTGAATGAGCAATACAAGATGTTATTTTTTATACATGACATCTTGACACAAGGTTTGGATTGGGATATAATAGCAGGCAACGTAATGGGAGTGGTTTTAAATTAGGTTGTTATTTAATTGCCGTAACAAGACGGGGGTGAACGATGAATCTTGGAACTGTTGCTACCATTCGAAGTGGATTAGTCTTATCAAGAAAACTCTCTCGGGAGATATCATCATATCGCTACCCATTACTGAATCTGCGGGCTATTCACCCGGATGGATATATCCTGTCTGACAGTCTGGAAGTGTTTTACGCAACCGAACCACTTCGCCAGGACTATTTGACGCAGCAAGGTGATATCATTATCCGGCTTAGTGTCCCTTATACTGCGATCCTAATCGATACAGACATGACAGGAATAGTAGTTTCCTCCAACTTTGTGATTATTCGTTTAAATAAGAAATATATGCTACCTGAATACCTTCTCTGGCTCTTGAATACGCCGGACATCAAGAAAAAAATCTATGAAAGCAGCTCCAGCAATATGCTCAGCGCAGTAAGGCCTACATTTTTTGCTGAGCTGGAAGTATTGCTCCTCTCCCTTGCAGACCAAGAAAAAATAGCGAAGTTGAATCTACTTGCAAAGCAGGAAACACAGTTATTAAAAAATTTGGCCGATGAGAAAGAAAGGTATTATACCGCTGTGATAGATCACGCGCAAAAAAACATGAGGAGAAAAACACCATGACGACCAGAAAAGATATTGAGCAGGTCCTGTGGAACGCCTGTGATAGTTTCCGCGGCAAGATTGACAGTTCTCGCTATAAAGACTATATCCTCTCCATGCTATTCGTAAAGTACCTCAGCGATGTTTCCAATGAGAGGCGTGAAGGGTATATCAAACAGTATGATGGGGATATTCGCCGGGTGGAACGGGCCATGAGCCGGGAACGCTTCGCGATGGACACGCAGTCCACATTTGACTTCCTTTACGCTAACCGGAACGATGCGGAAATCGGGCAGAGAATTAATGTAGCGCTGAACCACATTGAGGAACACAACAGCGGGAAGCTGCGCAATGTGTTCCGCGCCATTGATTTTAACTCCCAGGTGGATTTTGGCGAACCGAAGGAGAAAAACGCAACTCTGCGGAACCTGCTGGAGGACTTCAATGCCCTTGACCTGCGTCCCAGTCAGTTGGGTTCTGCCGATATCATCGGCGACGCCTATGAATACATGATTGCCATGTTTGCCTCTGATGCCGGAAAGAAGGGCGGTGAGTTTTTTACCCCCAGTCAAGTTTCCGAGCTGGTGGCCTCTCTGGTACAGCCCAAAGAAAACGACCGCATTTACGATCCCACCTGCGGCAGCGGCGGCCTGCTGCTGAAAGCGTATAAGAAGGTACCCAGCGGGAAGGCGGCAATCTATGGCCAAGAAAAGAATCAACAGACCTGGGCACTTTGCACCATGAATATGTTCTTGCACAGCGTGGACGATGCCCGGATCTGGCAGGGCGATACCCTCTCCAACCCACAAAATATTGAGAACGATGCCCTGATGAAATTCCAAGTGGTGGTGTCAAACCCTCCATTCAGTTTGGACAAATGGGACAGTGGTTTCCTCTCAGAGGCGGAGTTAGACAGCAAGGGCAAGAAGAAAATGTCCGCCGAACTGGACCCCTATCACCGCTTTGACCGGGGTGTGCCGCCCACTTCCAAGGGCGACTATGCCTTTGTACTGCACATGCTCTCCAGCTTGGATGCGGAAAATGGCCGGATGGCGGTGGTACTCCCCCACGGCGTGCTGTTTCGCGGAGCCAGTGAAGGAAAAATCCGCCGCCAGCTTGTGGAGATGAACCTTTTGGACGCTGTGATTGGCCTGCCAGCGAACCTGTTCTATGGTACCGGGATACCCGCTTGTATCCTGGTGTTCAAGAAGAACCGCGCCCGGCGGGATGTACTGTTCATTGATGCTTCGGGTGATGGGAACTTCGAGAAAGGGAAAAACCAGAATATTCTCCGAGATAGCGACATCGCCCGGATCGTCAGCACCTATGAGGCCAGAGAGACGATGAACAAGTACAGCTATCAGGCCAGTTTTGATGAAATAAAGGAGAACGACTTCAACTTGAATATCCCTCGGTATGTGGATACTTTTGAGGAAGAAGACCTAGTGGATATCGATGAGGTAAAGCAGAACATTGCCAACATCGAGGCGGAGCTGGCGCAGGTACAGGCACAGATGAAAAAACATTTAGAAGAATTAGGGCTATAAAAAAGGAGAATATAAAATATGGCTATTATCCCTGAACAATTTATGAATGCAGTTGTTGCAATTGGAAACAACCAATTTGATGCCAACGGTAATAGATCTTGGATTGGTAGTGGTTTTATTGTATGCCGAAAAGAGCGGCAAAACAGCCGTCTTTTAACCTATTACATAGTAACAAACAAGCATGTGATTGTAAATCTGCGTCAGTTTTATTTGCGCTTTAATTCGCTCTGCGGTGACTTTATTAAAGACTATTGTTTTTGTCTCTATGATAACATGGGAACTCCGTTGTTCTCTGCTCATCCAAATGCAGGAACAGATATTATTGCAATTCAATTTGTACCTCATGACTTAATAAATAATATGTCGATTTGGGGTGCATTTGACCTTGAGGATCACACCCTCACACTGGAGGAAATGCGAACTACTGGAGTTGAAGAAGGAAGTCTAGTCTATGCCCTAGGATTTCCTATGAATCTGGTGGATGGAATTAAAGCTCCAATATGCAGATTGGGGTGTGTTTCAAGAATTAAGGACGCTTTTTTATTACAAAAAAGCAATCCAATATTTCTTATTGATGCGCAGACATTCCCAGGGAACTCAGGTGGTCCTATTATTAGCCGTCCTGAACAAATGTCCATTGTAGGAACACCGACCAATAGCCATGCAAATCTCATAGGGATTCTTAGTGCATATCTGCCCTA
>Ga0224742_10361_pt1 | contig 11951 bp, 11 predicted proteins | sample LIM_E_Water_Neg_FD_161631 | JGI IMG/M metagenome (GOLD analysis project Ga0224742, IMG submission 161631) | Enriched cells from gastrointestinal tract of the lab mouse from Pacific Northwest National Laboratory (PNNL), Richland, Washington... | ecosystem: Host-associated > Mammals > Digestive...
CAATGGTCAGGGTATCCAGCAGATTGAAGTCCTGAAACACAAAGCCCAGCCGTTCCCGGCGGAACTTGGCCAGTTCGCCTTCCGACAGGCCGGCGATACTCACCCCGTCCAGGAGAATCTCCCCGGCGCTGATGGTGTCGATGGTGGAGATGCAGTTGAGCAGGGTGGTTTTTCCGCTCCCCGACGCACCCATGATGGCCAGGAACTCCCCGGCCTCCACATCGAAGCTTACCCGGTCCAGGGCTTTGGTGACATTGTTTTTGCTTCCGTAATATTTTTCAATGTTTTGTACCTGCAGCATATCGTTTGCCTCCTTTGCTTGCGGTTCTATGGTACACCAAAAGCGAAGGCCGTTGTATCGAAGTCCTATTGATTTACCTTACAGTTTTGTAAGGTTTTCTTTGGCGGGGAAGGTCAAAGTCACAACCGTTCCGTTTCCTTCCGTTGACGTGATGTCCAGCCCCAGTTCCAGGAAAACTGCCAGCTTCCTGCACAGATACAAGCCCATGCCGGTAGAGCCGCCGCGAATCCGCCCATTGCTGCCGGTGAAACCCCGCTCAAACACGCGGGGCAGTTCATGCGCCGGGATACCGATGCCGTTGTCGTGAACAATAAGCTGGGTCTGTCTCCCAAGAGGCTTGGCGGAAAGGATGACGACCGGCTCCGGTCCCCGGTAGCGGGCGGCGTTTTGAAGCAGCTGGCCCAGGATAAAGACCGCCCATTTTTCATCGGTATAGACGGCGCAGTTCATATTTTCCAGCTCTACCCGAATACCGTTTTGGATCAATAGGGAACGGTGGTTCTCAATCGCCTGAGCTGCGATTTTTTCAAGCTCTATCTGCCGGAACAGGCAGTCTTGCTCCGGATTCTCCGCCCGGGCATAGAACAATGCCCGCTCTACATGGGCCTCGATTTGACCAAGTTCCGCTGTGAGCTTCCGGCGGGTGTCCCCCTCCAAATCCCGGCAAATAAGCCGGGCGGCGGTGATCGGGGCTTTGATCTCATGCACCCAGCGTTCCACATATTCCCGGTACTCCCTTTGGGATGCCTGGGCGTCGGACACCGCCCCCGTCATGGCCCGGCCCGCCCGGCGGGTTAAATTGAACAACCGCCGGGCATAGAGGTTTTGGGGAGGCGGGACGCACTCGGCAAACAAATATTTTTGGTCCAAACTGTCCAGAATGGATTCCAGCTCCCGAAGATAGGCACGCTGACGGGAAAAGTCGTAAATCTGTGCCGCCGCGAAAATAAGCAGCAGGACAAACAGCAAAATAATCAGAACACCCGGCTGCGTTCCTGTGGCAAAGAGGAACAGCGCCGCCAGCCCGATGCAAATCAGTTGGAGCGCGAGCCGCCCCAGCCGGTCCGACAAAAATTCCAGAAGGGTCATAGCTGATACCCCATTCCCCGCCGGGTCTTGACGGCACCGGGCAGGCCAAGCGCCGCCAGTTTCCCCCGCAGCCGGGTCATATTCACGCTGAGCGTATTGTCGTCGATGTAAATCTGATGGTCCCATAGCGTATCGATCAGATCGGCCCTGGAGACAATTTGCCCCGCGTGAACCATCAGACAGGCTAATATTTGCAGCTCGTTTCGGGTGAGGTCCGCGGTGTTTCCGTTGGCCGACACAACGCCTTTTGTCAGGCTCAGGCACAGCCCGCCAGCCTCCAGAACATCCGCCTGCGCCGGCCCGCCTCCGGTGCGGCGCAGGACGGCCTTGATCCGGGCCAGCAGGACGGGGACGCTATAAGGCTTGGTGATGTAGTCGTCACCGCCCAGGCTCAGCGCCCGCACCTCGTCCACACCGGCGTCCCGGCTGGTGACAAAAACCACCGGCGCGGGAATGGCCTTCCGCAGCGCCGCACAAAGAGAGAAGCCGTCCTTGCCCGGAAGGCCGATGTCCAAAAGAATAAGGTCCGGCCCTTCCTGCGCTGCCTGACCCAGTACATCTGTAAACTCCGTAATCACCAGAGGCGTATATCCCTCATTTTCCAGGAGCAGCGCCAGTTCCTCCCGAATCGCCGGGTCATCTTCTACGATCATGATCTTCTGCATGAGATCTGCCTCCGCAAACTGTTTTTTTCATCATAGCACGAATGTACAGCAGATGTCCACAGTGGGAACGATGATCGCGGATGAAACGCATATGGTCTCCATCCCAGAACAAGGAACAGAGAAAATCGGGGAATTTTGAGGGAGGGGGCATCTGTGTCCCGATCGACTGGGAGCAATACGGCAGACTGGCCCGTGTTTCGGCGTGTAGGCCGCTGCGTGCAGTTTTGCGGGGCGCTGGAACTGGGTACCCTGTCCAGCGAAAAAACACCGCGTTAAGATTTTTATGGGCGTTGTTGGCAAACCGCAATGTGTACAAAGACAGTACACAGAACCACCCCTGAGGACCGAACAAAGAAAAGCAGGATAAAGGCACGGCGTCTTGCGCCGCCCCGCCGGATGACACCGGCCCGCAGCGCGGGCCGAGGAAACGGAAAACGAGGGTTTTTGACGGGATACCGTCATTCTTTCAAGGCTTTTGTGCAATTGGTTATGTGACCTCAAATATGGGGGCTGGTGCCTGGTTTGACCTCTTGCTTCCCCCGGTGCTTACAGCGGCAACGAATTTAGCGGTGTCAACTGTGGATCAGCGGAGAAATTTTTGATTTTCCTGAAAATAGGGAGAGTAGCGGTATCAAAATAGCACAGAGAAAATCTGCCAACAGCGCCTGTGTCCCCTGTATTCCGGTGTGTGAGCCGCTGTGTGCAGTTTTGCGGAGGAGAGTCCATGATTGTGTTGGGGCTTTGTGGGCGTTTGTCAGCGAGGATGAAAAGCCGGATGTAATTCGTCTGCGGATTGCACCACCGCTTGGGCGTTTTGCCAATTTTCAAACAAGGCCTAAAGTCTGATTTCGTTTTCGACTTTTCTTCTCAAAGATGATACGCCATCATTAGCCTTCTGCCGCGCTTTTTTCGCCTTGCTCTGACGGATGCTTGGCTCTCCCGTACCGTCACGGCTCAAAAACCACCTCCTTCCCGTCCGATTTTAGAATCACGGTAACTTTCTCGCCGTCATAACCAACAGACAGAGCCGGGTCATTTGAAATCTTCAGACTGCCAACGCCGTCTTTACCGCATAGATAAACGCATTCGGAATCCATGCGGTTGATAAAGTACAGCCCCTGATCGGTCAGGCAGAAGTCGTAAGCTACAGCATTCCGAAACGGTCTTGCCTTGTGGGTCTTGGTGTCATACGCTGTCAGCAGAGAATTTTCGTTGATGAAGTAGATCGTCCGCCCATCAAACGCTATATTCCCCCTGGTGGGGATGTCCAGCACTCGCGTCCGCTGGATCGTCTTGCTCACTTCCGTAATCCCATCATTCGTAATGAAAAAGAGGCTGTCGCTGTTTAGGAAAAAGCCGTAGCAGTATTGCAGAAACATCCAGGTATCCCCCACGGTATAGTCAATTCCCAGCAGAGATCGCCCGCTGTCCGTTATTTTCTCAAAAATAACCTGTTCCTCAAAGGTTTCTGTATCAAGCCGGACGATGGATACCTGGGTAGCGGTACTGTTGTAGCTGCCGACCCGATCCACATACTGCTCTGTGCGGGAGGCCATATAATAAATGTACGGGACATCCATATAGACGGCTTTGACGGATTCCCCATCCGAAAAGGCCCCGAACAGCGGAGAGAGGGGCAAATCCGTCAAAGCGCCGGCTGCCCGGTTTTCAAGAGCGTATCTCCGCGTCTGGTCGTCGTAGATCACGCTGTAAGTTTCCGACACACTTTGCGAAGATGAATTGAATATCCCGTTTGCAGATTCTGCGGCAGAGCAGCCGGACAGTGAGAGCAAAATTAGCAGTCCCAACACTGTGGCTCCGCACCGCCTGACCAGTTTCTTTCCAGACTGCCAGCAGTTTGTGTTTTGCCGCAGCACCCATCCTACCATGAGGGCGCAGCACACAGCGGACAGGCCCAGCAGGGCCAGCAGCTCCTGGGGGGAACGTTCCGAAAAAGTCACGATGGGTTCACCTGTCAGTGAATCCTCCACGGAGGAAGTTCCCTCCAAAAAAGCCGGATGCCAGCAGGAACGGCAGGGGCAGCGGCAAGCGATAGCAAATCTGTCTGGACAAGCCGATGTACGGTATCAAGGTGGATGCCACCCCGATCACCACCGTCAAAGCATATTTCTTTACTAAGACAGAGAGAAAAAGCAGCAGGGCGGCGAGGTACACCGCTCCAAAGCAGCGCAGGACGGTCAAAATCAGATACGCGGCCAGCAGGGAGATATTTTTTGTACTGCCCCCGAAACTGGCGATACTCTGAACAGGGTACTCCCCGTGGGGCAGGCCGTATTTTATTCCGAAGAAAGCAAAGCGAATCAGGGCCAGCCCTCCGCAGAGAGCGAACACGGCGCAGAGGGTCATCACAACTTTGCTTCCGGCGCTCTTGCGGCTCTGGGCCGCCGTCCGCAAAAGCGCGTCCATCTGGCAGCTGTACTCCGAGCAAAAAACCGCAGATGCCAAAATCAAAATGACAAGGAACAGCGGGAAGTCCAGCGTTTGCGCGGAAAACAGCCCCGCCCAGCCGTTTGTTTTCAGAAAGTAACGATTGCCGGTGTCCTCGCAGATATATAAATATTGCCGGTACGCGGGTTCAAACCCATGCTCATGGGCCAATACAGCGCCCGCCTCCGCGATCTGCCGCTCATACTGTTCCTCTGTGATCTGACCGCTGTAATAGTTTTCCTGGGATTGAGAGCGGGTACTGCGGGCCTCCGTGATGGCCTGGGCCTCCTGCTCCAGCCAAGCGGCCTTTTCCTCTGTGTACGCCCCGTCCAGCCGTTCCAGATACCACTCGTATTCCTCGCGGTATTCTTCCATCGCGCTGTTCTGCGGCCTGTCGGCCGCGGCCAGCCAAACCGTGCCGGCCAGGAGCGCGGCCAGGATATAGAGCAGGCCCCGCTGCATAACCATCAGTTTTTTCCATTCATAAGAGAAAACACTCATTTTGCCCTCCGAACACAGCGGTGACCGTTTTCCGCTGACAGAAAGTAAATCATAACAGCAACCGCGAGACCCGCGATCAGGGCAAACCATGCTGCGGCCTGCCAGGTCAGGACGGGGAATCCGCCCAGGTTTACAAACTCTGTTTTGCCCAGGAGAACACGGTTTGCCAGCAGAGAATAAGGGTTCAGCACCTTTGTCCAGAAGAAATTGGAGTAGGCGCAGGCGGCTCCGCTGACGGTCAGCGCCATACAGAGCGCAAAGTCAATGACAAAGGGGAGCAGGGCATTTTTCCAGAACATCGAAACCAGCAGCCAGAGCATCCCCATCACCCATGCGCCGGCGCATTTGAGGGCAGCAGACAGGAGGACATAGTGAAAAATGCTGAGATTGACGGAGACTTCCGCAAAGTTCGGAATTGCGAACACCGGCAGGGCCAGCCCTTCCAAGGTCTGAAAAGATGCCGCAAAGCCAATCAGGTCAAGGAAAGAAAACCACAGCGAGGTCAAAAGCAGAAACAGGGTGGCCGCGAGAATTTTCGCCAGGGCTGTTTTTCTGCCGCCGTTGGGACTTGCCAGCAGCAGCATATCCATCTGCGTCTCCCGTTCGCTCACGAAGGTTCCGATGATCCCATAGAGGCAGAGCAGGAGGGTCAGGACGATGGAAAAATCATAATTCAGATAGTAATTGCACATTTCCCGGTAGGCAAAGGCGGGGATGGTGCGGCCGGCGTAAAGGTTATAGATCGCGCCGCTCTCCCTCCGCTGATAGGCCGCTCCCCGTTCCCCATAGAGCGCGGCGTTTTGCCGCGCTCTATTTGCCGCTTGCTCCGACCGGCGGCTGTACTCATAGGAATACTGCATAGGCTGCACAAAATACTTGTCCAGCAGGTTCCTGTCGCTATACAGGTTCCCGGTCATCGTGCTGGGGTCATCGGTGGCTGTGCTTGCGGTCATATCTGACGTGGCCTCCACAAGTGGCTGATAAACCGCAAGCAGGCGTTCGATCTTCTCCGGGGTGATTTCCCCCCGGTATTCCTCATAGAGCTGCCAATGAAGCGTGTGCCAGCTCCGCTCTCCGTTCCCGTCCGTCAGATAGGAATAGGATTTGTATTCGCCGTAGATTTTGAACAGGTTGGCAAGGCTGAACACCACAAAGAGCGCCAGAATGGAGCGTTTGCAGAACTGCTTGATAAATTCATACCGTATCAGGCGTACCATGGCGCTCCCCCCTGCAATAGTACAAGAACACATCCTCCAGGTTGGGCCGGACAGGCTGTGCGGTCTTGAACGGGCATCCGTCCTCAACCATGCGGAGGGTAAACCGTCCGTCCTCCTGTTTCATGTTGCTGACACAGTACATATCGGTCAGCAGCGCGGCGTCCTCGGCCCCGGCGGTTATATTCCACACCTTGCCCGCAATGTTCCGTTCCAGCGCGGCGGGCGTTCCCTGCATGAGCAGCGTCCCCTGTTTCAGCAGCAGGATTTCCCGCGCGATGCACTCAACATCGGAAACGATGTGGGTTGCCAGCAGGATCGTCCGGCCCTGGGCAAACCGGGAGATCAGGTTCCGAAACCGTATCCTCTCGCTGGGGTCAAGACCGGCGGTAGGCTCATCCAGAATCAAAATCTTCGGGTCGGACAGCATGGCCTGCACAATGCCGACGCGCTGGCGCATACCGCCGGAGAGCGCGCCGATTTTCTTGCCCCGCGCGTCCGTCAGGTTCACCGTGGCCAGCAGCTCCGAAACTCGGGCCTCCGCTTCATGGGTGGGAATATCTTTCAGCGCACACATATAGAGCAGGAAATCCTTGACGGTAAAATCCCGGTAGAAGATAGGATACTGCGGCATATAGCCGATTTGGGACAGGAACGCTTTGCCCAGCGTTTTCACATCCCGGCCCTCCACCCGGATCGTGCCGCTGTCCCCGCGCAGGATGCCCACAAAGATATTGATGAGCGTGGTTTTTCCGGCCCCGTTTTCACCCAGCAGGCCGTATACGCCCTCGTTCAATGTGGCGGTAAAGTTTTTCAGCGCATATTTTTTCTTGTATTGCTTCGATACGCTTTCAAATGTAATCTCCATGTTATTCACCAAAGGTAAATGTAGACACCAGTGTATCCGCTTCACCGATGCTGCCTCCGAGAAGCACCACGGCGGTCTTGGCCTCGTCCAGAAGGTAAATGCTGGGGATGCGGTAGAAGTATGTTTTATTGGAATTTTGAATGACTTTGGTGGCAAGCAGCTTGCCGGAAGCTGCTTCATAGACACGAACGGTCAGGCTGCCGTCCAAAACGGCGGTGGCGACATAGTTCCCCCGCTCCGAGCTGTACACACCGTTGCGGCCCTCGTTCTTGGTTACGAAGGAGAGCGTGCTTTTGTCTCCGGTTTTCCGGTCAAGCCAGAGCAGCGTCCTGTCATTGCGGGTAAAGGTCTGGGGGAAAAACAGGCGGTCGGTTCTGCGTTGGATTTCCTCGATGCTGTAAGAGGACGGCTTCGTGAGCTTCAAATTGCTGCCGTCCAAGGCAAGACTCCCATAGATGGAAAAACTGTTCTCACCCTTTTGGGCGGGAATGGACTGACCTCCGCCATAGAACATGATCTGGCTGTTGTCCTGGGAAAACGCAACGCCATCCACAACGGAAATTTGAATCTTGGATGTGCCGGCCTTTTTCGTCAAATCAAGCAGAGTGGTGAGCTTTTCTTTGTCCAGATCATACAGATACAGCCCTTTCAGGGTGGCGATTGCCAGCCTCTTTCCGTCCGTGGAGGCCGCTACACCGGTTTCGCTGACCACGAAGTCCTCCGTCAAAAGGTGATTGACCGCAATTTTCTTGGTCAGCGTAAGGGCGCTGTCATAGATGTACGCCATCATGCCGTCATCTCCCATGCCGGAGAGAATGTAGCCCTTGTCGATGGTCTGGACCTCAAAGGAGCGCAGGGGTGTTTCCGTTTTGGCCAGCACCGAGCCTGTGGCGGTATCATAGAGGTACAGCTTATCCGCCGCTACGAAAAGCTTTCCATCCCCGGCATAGGCGCACTCCCGGATTTTTCCGTCAAACTGGGAAGAATTAAACACACACTTTACGAGGCCGGCTGGCGCCGCCAGAGCGCTGGCTTGTCCGAAAGACAGCGACGCCACTGTAAGGAGCGCGGTTAAAAGCAAGCAAATCGTCTTTTTCATGTTTGGATTCTCCTTTATCCATTAAAATTATGCTGGCTTAAAATTCAAATACAGATACCAGCGTATCAAGTTCGTCGATACTGCCTCCGAGAACAACTACGGCAGTCTTGGCTCCGTCCAATAGGTAAATCCTGGGGATGCGGTAGAAATATGCGGGGTCGGAGTTCTCAATCACTTCGGTGGCAGCCAATTCGCCGGAGGCCACGTCATAGACGCGAACGGTCAGACTGCCGTCCAAAACGGCGGTAGCGACATAGTTCCCCTGCTCCGAGCCGTACACGCCGTCTTTGCCCTCACCGCTGGCGGAGAAGGAAAGCGTATTGGCGCTGCCCGTTGCCCGGTCCACCCAAAGCAGCGTTCCATCGGCCCGGGTAAAGGCCTGGGGGAAAAATAACCGGCTGACGCTGCTCTGCATTTCTTCCATTTCATAGCCGGACGGTTTTGTGAGCTTCAGGCCGTTGCCATCCACGGCGATGCTCCCGTGAATGGAAAAGTCTTCCTCGCCATCTGCCGCGGGAATTGAGCTGCCGCTGCCAAAGAACACGATCTGGCTGTTGTTCTGGGCAAAGGCAGCACCGTTCAGCATGGAAATACTGATGCTGGCTGTTCCGGCGTTTTGGGCCACGTCCAGGAGGGTAGTCAGGCTCCCGCTTTCCAGGTCATACAGGTACAGTCCGCCTATAGCGGCAAACGCCAGCTTTTTCCCGTCCGTGGAGGCCGCTGCGCCCCCGGTTTCGCTGACAACAAAATCCCCCTGCAAAAGCTCATTCACCGCGATCTCCTTCTTCAGAGAGAGCGAGCTGTCGTAGATGTACGCCATCATGCCGCTGTCGCCCATGCCGGACAGGACGTAGCCCCCGTCAATGGCCTGGGCTTCAAAGTCGCGCAGGGGCGCTTCTGCGGTGGCCAGCACCGAGGAAGTCCCTGTGTCGTAGAGATACAGCTTGTCCGCCAGCACGAAAAGTGTTCCGTTCCCGGCATAGGCGCAGCTCCGGAGCTTGCCGCCAAACAGGGCGGGGTCGAAGGTGCAGGAAGAAGGGGACTGCCCCGGCTGTCCGTCAGGGGTCGGAACAGAAACCACGGGAGTGTCGGATGGATCGCTTCCCGAAACCGCAGGGGCAGGGGAATCCGTTTTGCCGCAGGCGGACAACGCCAGGGTAAAAACCAGCGCAGATGTGACGCAGAATGTTTTTTTCATTTTCATTTCTCCTTGCAGCTTAATTCGATACATCCTTATATAATAGAATGGAATTGCTCTTAAAGAACGGGGCGAAGCCTTCGCCCCGCGGCACAGCGACGCAGTAAAGAGTGTTAAAATCCCCCAGCATATCCGGGTCAATCACGGCCTCAAGCTCTATGACGCCGCCTTTGCTCAATGTAACAGAGCAGGAGGTGCTTTCGTCAAGCTTCACCGGCCGGTGATCCAGGAAAAAAGCGATGCTGTAACTTGTTCCGGCTGTGCCGCACATGGTAAAGCGCAGGGTGACGGGAGCGGAGACCCGCAGGTTGTCATAAATGAGGCCGCCGTCACAGGAGAACGTATAATAGATCCCGCTGTCCAGCGTGTCCATGCTCACACCGCCCCAGCCGTATTTGGGAAGCTCGTTTTCCACATACTGCGCTGTGACCTTTTCCTCCCGCGCTTCGCTTTGTGAAAAGATTTCCCGGACGGGCGGAAGGTCTGAATGGGCGGCGGGCGCGTCCGCGTTGAACTGCAATTCAACACAGGATTCCAGCGTCTTATGATACCAGCCATAGCTGGAGGTGGATTCCATATCCGGCTGGAAGTCCGGGTTGGTGATGCTTACCACAGTCAGGGCCAGCGTATCGCCGGCCCTGCCGGTCACAGGCTCAAAGAGGAAGGAAAAGCTCTGATCCTCCTTTGCGGGGAAACTGTGACAATACGCATACTCCGCTGTGGGTTCGTTCACCTTGTAGGGCTGGGGCTGGCCGTCCAGAAACAGGAGAAACCCAACGGTATCCATCCTGCCGGTGAGGGAGAATCGGTAGTCCAGACGAAACTCGCCGCCGTCATAGGGAAAGGGCAGACGCTCCCCGCTCTCGGAGAAATCAGCCGAAGCGGCTTCGTGGGTGAGCATTGCCAAAAATCCGGCATCCTCCTCCGCCTCCTCAAACGGGTTTGCGTTGGCAGCCTGTGACGGCGGGGGCGTGCTGTCTGGAATGGCATAGTTCCCGCAGGCGGCGAGGAAAAAAAGAGCGCCGCACAGCAGGGGAACGGCAATCAATCGTTTTCGCATATATGGCCTCCTTTGCTTTGATGGACTAAGCATAGCGGGCAAAAGTCAAAATTCGGTCAAGAAAAGCGAAATGCCGCCCAAGTTTTTGGGGCGGCATTCCGCCAATTTTCAAACAAGGCCTATTGATAACTGCCCGATAAATAAGAAATTTTACAGAAAAAATTTATTTTAAGCCTTCTTCCTTGATCTTATATATTCTAAATGCGCAATCCTTTTCCAAACGAATATTTGCCCAATTTCTCCCAATCTGTCTCACAAAATAATTTTCGTCCTCTGGAAATATCTGTTTTGTCATAAATCTTAACAGATCCAGTGCTTTGGCAGATTCTTTCAATACAATTTCAAGTGTACTCCATCCATCTATTACAGGCGAATATATTTCATGAATCATATCACAAAACAAATCGTTTCCGTTGATTGGTATTTTTCTTATTAAGTCCCCCTTCCTATCTTCAATCAGCATACTCTTTAACTGGGCATATTGTTTGCTGTCAAGCATCACTTCATATATTTCCATTTTCTCCTCCTGTTATTAAGGCTGTGCCGTACAATATTTCTTGCAATTTAATGGAGGCTTTCACGCAGGCCCCATCTGGTGACTTATTTGACAGTTCTATGGTTCCCCCATGCTTCTGGCACAGCACCCGGCTTACAGCCAGACCCAGGCCAAGGTGCTTGCCGGAGGGATCTTCGGAGTAAAACAGGGCGGTTTTCTTTTTCAGCAGCTTGTCCGAAAAGCCCGGCCCGTCATCGGTCACGGTGGCCGACAGGATTCCATGTTCCAGACAAAAAGCCAGCCCAATTTCCCGCTCCGCAAAACGGAGGGCATTGGAGATCAGATTTTCCAGAACGCGGTACAACAGCTCCCCGTCAAGGACAGCCCTTCCCTTCGGCACATGGAACTCGCAGGAAAAACGCACCTCGGTATTCTGAAACAGGATCGATAAGGAATCCGCCATGTGCTGTAAAAAATCAGGAAGCTCCACCTCTCTGCGGTGGATCTCTGTTTCTTCAATAGCCCCCAGGTCACGCATGGTATCGGCATAGCGGCCCATGCGCTCTGCGGTGATGCCGAGATTGGAGAGCGCCTTTTCCAGTTTTTCCTCCGTCAAGGTCCCGCCCCGGCTGTTCTCCTGCAAATATTCCACATAGCCGGTCATAATGGCGATGGGGTTACGCAGATCGTGGGCCACGGATGCCTGCAACGCCCGGCGTTCCTCCAGCATACTCCACATCTGACGGTTGTTCTCATATAGGGTCTGCCGCATTTTCTCAAAGGCGGTACAGAGCTGGCCCAATTCATCCTGCCCGTCAAAGGTGATCTGGAAGTTCAAATCCCGGTCTTGAATATGGGCGGTGGCATTCATCAGAACAGTGATCGGCGGCTCCAGTATCCTACGATAAAACCACCACGCGCACAAAGTAATTCCAATGGCAGCAACGGAACAGACAGCACGAAAGGCGGCTAATATCCTGAGCGAACAGCACCAAATGGGGCAAAAAGCACT